>Ga0100390_10000401_pt1 | contig 40208 bp, 42 predicted proteins | sample CryGeymeta201514_FD_81540 | JGI IMG/M metagenome (GOLD analysis project Ga0100390, IMG submission 81540) | Groundwater microbial communities from Crystal Geyser aquifers in Utah, USA - Crystal Geyser metaG 2015-14 | ecosystem: Environmental > Aquatic > Deep subsurface > Groundwater | place... | reverse complement strand
TTTCCATATTCACATTAACGAATTAAAAAATTAAAAGATTAACGAATTAAAAAATCCGTTAATCCGTAATCCGTTAATTCGTTAATTCTTTAATCCGTTAATAATTATATTGATTTTACCTCAAATTCTGCCTATACTCAATCAGGGACACAATTTCTAATTTCTAATTTCTAAAGATATAAATATTAAATGGCGAGTTTAACTCAAACAGCATATTTTGCCAGAAAAGCAATTAAATACGGCAGTATTGCTTTCGTCGTTTTAATTTTACTACGAGCCGGTTATATCACCATAAAAAAAATAATCCCCCCCAAGCCTGTCCCACTTCCGCCGCCGAACATTGCTTTTGGCAAGCTACCCAAAATACAATTTCCCGAAAAAAAAATTCCGACTAAAATAACTTACCGGCTGGAAACCATCTCCGGGATCCTGCCGGATCTCGGCGGCCAAGCAAAGGTCTATTTTATGCCGGAATCGTCCGTTGGTTTTCTGTCCCAGGAAAAAATTGAAAACTGGGCAAAGTTGCTCCGGTTTAATCAAAAACCGCAGAAAGCCGAAGGCGGCGAATTTGAAAACCTTTTTACTATCTCTTCGCCGATAAACACCACTCTTAAAGTAAATACCTTGACTCAAAATTTCACCTTTTTTTACGACTGGCAAAGTGATCCGGGATTTTCTTTTCAATCTTCACCGGACGAGGGCCAGTCTCTTTCTCTGGCGGCCAGCTTTTTACAATCGGCCCAATCAATGCCCTCGGATATCAATCCGGTAAACAATAAAATTGTTTTTCTGAAAAATGACAATAACAACCCGGTCGAAACAATTTTTCAGGAAGCAAATTTCAGCAAGGTAAATTTTTACCGTCAAACGGCCGACGGTTTAAAAATTCTTCCTCCGGATCCAAAAAACGCTAATATTTATGTAATTGTTTCGGCAATTAAAAATAACTACAATGGGGTAATTGAGGCCAAATATCTTCACAACATTGTTTCTACGGAAATAAACGCCACTTACCCGATTAAAGATGCCAACGCTGCCTGGGCACAACTACTTGAAGGTAAAGGCTATGTTGCCAACTTAGGCAATAATCCTGAAGAAAATGTAATTGTCAGAAACGCTTTTTTGGCCTACTTCGAGGGAGAAAAAAACCAAAACTATTTACAGCCGATAATTGTTTTTGAGGGTGATCGCGATTTTATGGCTTATGTTCCCGCTGTCACCGATAACTTATTTGCGGAGTAATTTTTTCCCAAACAAAATTATCTGATAACCAGCTGGTGATTTGTTTTGTTTCTCCCTTCCGGTCCTGGCTGTGTAAAACAACCGTAATAATCCGGTGTGAGTCTTTATCATAAAGGGCCACCAGGCATTCACCCGCATTTTCTGTCCAACCGGTTTTTATCCCCTTAAAACCGTTGTCTTCCGAAATCAATTCATTGGTATTTTTCAAGTTATAAACCAGCTTCTTAGTAACATCAGTAATGATTAAAGAGGGGATGGCGACAATCCGGGCAAAACTTGGATTTTTTAAGGCCGCGATTGAAAGCATGGCCAGATCTTTAGCCGTCGAATATTGACCTTCTTGATCAAGACCCATCGGATTGACAAAATGGGTGTTTAAAAGATTCAATTCTTCCGCCCGGCGATTCATTCTCTCAGTAAAACCAGCCAGTCCGGAAGGAAAATTACTGGCTAAAACATAAGCGGCGTCATTCCCTGAACCGATCAGCGTTCCATAAAGCAAGTTCTCAACCGACATTTGTTCCCCTTTTTTCAAGCCCAGACCGTTTCCTTCAATTTTGGTGCCGTCGAAAGTCAATATTTGACCAAGCGGGTAATTTTCAAGTGCCACTAAAGCCGTCATTATTTTTGTGACTGAGGCGGGTAATAATAATTCCTCAGCGTTTTTTTCATAAAGAGTGACCATTGAATCAATATCAATCATATAAATACTTTCCGCGGTTAATCTTGGAAAAGAGGTTAAATTTTGAAAGACCGGATAAGGAGCGGGGGTTGGCAGCAAATCAACAAACTCACTGACAGAAACTTCCGTTTCCTTGGAAAAACCCTCAGGCGGTTTTAGATAAGTAACCAAATAAGAAAAATAAAGAAAAAGGGAGATGATAAAAAATCCCGTTAGAGGGAAGGTTAATTTTTTAGTCATTTTTCTGGTCTGGAGAGTCTAATATCAATTCTCTCCATATCACGGGGGAAAAGACTTGCCTGGCGGATATTCTCGAGGCCTAAAATCTGCATGGTAATTCTCTCCGCCCCTAAACAAAAACCGCCTTCGGGCGGCATACCGTATTTAAAGGCTTGAAGGTAAATCGCAAAATCCTCCGGTTTATTCCCCCATTTTCTAACATTATCGACCAAGGTCTGATAATCATTTATTCTTTGTCCGCCGGTAATCCACTCCAGTCCTCGGCCAAGCAAGTCAAAACTGCAGGTGTAATCTGGATCTTTTGGATCCGGATAAGTGTAGAAAGGTCTTTTTTCGGTCGGATAGTGAGTAATAAAGACCAGCTCGCTTTTAAATTTTTCCAAAACATACCGGCAAATTTCCCTCTCGTCTTCAGGTTCCAAATCCGGTTCATTGCGGTTGTCACGACCGGTACGTTCAAAAATAACCTGTTGGGCTTCTCTCATTTTTAACCGGGGAATTTTATCCGAAAGAGAGGGTAAAACGGCAGAAAACATTTCCAATTCCTCTGAACATTCTTCCGCCATGGCTTTAAAAATACCCCGCAGAAGTATTTCTACCGTCTCCATTATTTCGTCAAAATCCCTGATAAATCCCATTTCCGCGTCCAGCCCTAGATATTCGGTCATATGCCGGGTGGTGACCGACGGCTCGGCCCGATAAGCATGCGCCAGCGTAAAAACCCGCTCAAAAACACCAACCATTATTTGTTTATAAAGCTGGGGGGACTGGCCCAAAAAAGCTTCATTTTCAAAATATTTAATTTTAAAAACCTGTGACCCACCTTCGGTAATATTGGGAACGATAGTCGGCACCTGAATCTCGGTAAAACCGAGTTTGGTTAAAATTTCCCGGAAAGAACTTATAACCGTTTCCTGCACTTTAAAAACCGCCCTGTTTTTAGGATGGCGCAGAGAAAGTGAACGGAAGTCCAATAAAACCGGCAGACTGACATTAAGATTTTCCACCCCGGTATCAAACGGCAGTTCTTCGGCCTTCGCCAAAATCTTTAAACTTTTTGCCTCAATTTCAATTTTGCCGGTAGCAATTTTTGGATTCACCAGCTTTTCCGGCCGTTCTTTAACCAGTCCGGTTATTTCCACCACCCACTCTGATCTTAAGTTTTTGGCTTCTTCTAAACTTAGAAAAACTACCTGCAGTAAACCGGTCCGGTCCCGCAGATCAATAAAAATAATCTTCCCGTGGTCACGCCGGGTATTGACCCAACCCTTCAATAAAACCTCTTTACCAATATTTTGAGAAGTTTCCGAAATAAGCGTCCTTTGCATATGAAGCTATTATAAACAATTTAACCTCTCCAGGCAATCGTCTAAAAACAATGCAAATAGTAAGAAGTAAAAAGGTTATAACTTTTCCGGCCGAACTAAACCTCTCACAAGACTATCAGCTATAATTTTATTTTCTACACTAGAGGCAGCAACTGCACCTGCAAGAAGGGATACACCTGCAGCTATCCACCAAGGAACACCAATCATATAAAAATAGGTACAACTAAGACCAGGACCACATTCTTCCATATTTTTAATTGTTGCAAAATTAGCCATAGATAGCTTCCCTGCCATTAATCCAGCAACTCCACCTGACCCCAGGGCTAAACCAATTGTTGCAACTCTTAAGGCCTTAACTTTAATCATAATATTTCTTTCGCGTTTAAGGGCTCTTTCAACACCAGCTGGTGAAGCTTCTTTTTGAGCCACGACTTCTACAATTCCTGGACCTTCATCTCTTCTTGTTTGTTCTGTCATGTTAGTTCTTCTTTTGTTAAATTTAATAACTTTTGTTTTTCTTCTTCATTAATATCTTCTACTAATATGGCCGTTAGCTCATCAAGAGAATCTTTAACAGCTTGGTCTATTTTTTGGGCTGACTGGGAAGAAAGAGAGATATTTTGGGTTTTAAACCATTGTTCCATTTTTTCTTTATTGGGTTGTTCTTCTTTAAGAAGCTGGGTAAAGCTTTCTTTTTTATCTTGGGGGAGTTCAGTAAGAAAAGCTTCTAAGAATTTAGCCGAAAGAATTTCTCCAAATTGTTTCCTGATTTCTACTTGGCCTTCAGGAGAAATAGCCAGAATTTCAAATACCTTGCTTAATATATCTTTCTCTTCCATTTGCCTATAGTTTATATTGTAGTCCTTTTTTTGTCAAGTGGCAAAATTAAATTTTTCTTGCGCTTTTTAAAATATTTCTTTTTGCCAAATTAGTTACCGTAAAATCAAGCCAGCCGGCAGTAGGCTTGCTACCTTCTTTTTTTAAAATTTCCACCATATCCCCGCTTTTCAGTTTAAAATCCAAGCCCACCATTTTGCCATTGACTTTTGCTCCCATTGTTTGATCGCCCAAATCTGAATGAACCGCGTAGGCAAAATCAACCGGTGTTGCCCCAAAAGGCAGATCAAAAACATCCCCTTTTGGTGAAAAGACAAAAATCCGGTGGGCGAAAGCGTCAAATTTAATCGCCTCTACAAACTCACGGGAATCAATCAGCTGCTTTTGCCAGGCGACCAGTTGTTTAACCCAAGAAAATTTTTCCCCCAGGGCAAAAATTTTCCCTTTATCAAGTTTTACATCGCTTGTTTTTTTGGTTTTTTCTGCCACATAAAACCAGTGAGCAGCAATCCCATTTTCTGCCTGCTCGTGCATTTCAAAGGTCCTGATCTGAATTTCCAAAATCCTCTCATGAAGAGAAAAAACATTGGTATGAATGGACCGGTAACCATTTGGCTTTGGTAGGGCAATAAAATCACGAATTCCGATCCAGGGAACCGGTCTCCACTTTGAATGAATAACTCCCAAGGAAGTATAACAATCTTTAACCTCTTCAACCAAAACCCTCATTGCCACCAAATCGTAAACTTTAGTAATATCTTTTTCAATCTCCGGTCTTTGCAGTTTACACCACAAACTGTAAAGATGTTTTTTCCGAAAAGTAACTTTGGCTTTGATGCCTTCTTCCGCCAGCGCTTTATAAACCACCCGAGTCGCTTTTTCCAAAAATTCCTCCGTTTTTTTAAAATACGGTTTTGAATATTCAACCAGCCACTGGTATTCCTGTGGGTAAATATAAGGAAAAGCCAAATCTTCCAGCTGACCCTCTGTCTCACCCATACCCAACCTTCCTGCCAGCGGCGCGTAAACTTCCAATGTTTCTCTGGCGATCTTTTTTTGACGCTCTTCCGACAGATACTGCAGGGTCATCATGTTGTGCAGCCGGTCACAAAGCTTAATAATAATCGCCCGCAGATCTTTCGCCATTGCTAAAATCATTTTGCGCAGATTTTCGACAAAAATTTCTTCAGAACTTCCTCGCAGTTTAATCCCGCTTACTTTTGACACTGCGTTAACCAATCCGGCAATCTCCGGTCCAAATTCCTTTCTTATCTCCGTCAGAGAAACACCGGCATCTTCGACAGTATCGTGTAAAAGACCGACAACAATCGAACTTATATCCATTTTGTAATCCGCCAAAATCATCGCGGTATTAAAAGGATGAACAAAGTAAGGTTCTCCGGAAGCTCTTTGCTGACCGGCGTGGGCAATTTGAGCGAAATCGTAAGCCTTTCTGACTAAATCGAAATCGGCTTTAAAATTATAATCCTTAATTTTCGCGATAAGCACGTCAAGGTCTTTCATTCTGTCAAGTCTTTTATTTTCAGTTCGATACTTTGCCGGTTGTTCCATTCGTTTAGGCTTAGACTGTAAGCTATTTCAATTTCCCGGTCAACTTTTAAACTGCCGGCCATATGGCCCATCCCAAAACCAATGGCAGAAAAGAGAGGTGATAGTTGATGGGTGCTGGGTGATAGCGTTAATTTTAAGTGTTTGCCTTCGTTTCCCACCGTACGAAAACTTTTCACTATTACCTTACTGCTAAAATTTGGCTCATAATTCCCCAAGCCGAAAGGTTGAAGTTTTTGAATTTCCTGCCAAAGTCCGTCTGATATTTCCGATATCGGCAGTTTTAGGTCGATAAAAAGAGTTTTCTGCAACATTCCCTTGGTAATTTGTCTTTCCGCCTCCGCCATCAATCTTTGTCTTAAAAGATCAATTTTAACCGTCTCAACCGTTAACCCGGCTGCCATCGGATGACCGCCGGCATCGACCAGCAAGTCTGCCTGCGCCCTAATCGCTTCAATAATATTAAAACCGCTTATTGACCGGCCGGAGGCCTTAGAATAAATTTCCCCCCTGGAAATAACCAGCGATGGCCGATAGAATTCTTCAACCAGCTTCCCCGCCGCCAGCCCGATCACCCCCTCCTGAAACTGATCGCTGTCAACAATCAAAAATTTCGGCAGTTGTCCTTCCATCCCGGCGACAAGCAACTTCGCCTGTTTAAGAGTTTCATCGGTTAAAAGCTGTCTCTCTTTATTGGTTAAACCCAATTTATCGGCCAAACTTTTTGCCTTATCACAATCGTTTGTACAAAGTAACCTTAACGACTCCAGAGCGTGTTCCATCCGGCCCATGGCATTTAACCTTGGTGCGATAATGTAACCCACATGATAAGTATCAATTTCTTCTTTTTTCAGTCTTGCTTCATTAAAAATCGCCAGCAGTCCACACCGATTGGTTTTTCTTAATGCCTCAAGCCCGAATTTCGCCAAACTTCTATTTATGCCGATTAGTGGTTCCAAGTCGGCGATAGTGGCAATGGCCACCAAATCGAGATAGGTGTTAGGTGTTGGGTGATTGGTGATGGTTTTTGCCAGAAACCAGGCAATGGCGGCGGCGCAGATTTTATCGGTATGAATTACCGCACTGCATTGGGGTATTTCCTTGCCCAGTTCGTGGTGATCACAGACAATGACATCAATCCCCAACTCTTTGGCATATTTAATTTTTTCATTAGCCGTAATTCCGTGATCAACGGTAATGATCAGCTTTAAATTTTCAATTTTCAATTTACAATTTTCAATTGCTTTTTTATTCAAACCATAACCCTCGCTGACTCTTTCCGGAATATAGGGCAGGACATTTTTGGTCAGTTTGTATAAACTTTCCCATAAGATTGCGGTGGCACAAATCCCGTCGGCATCGTAATCGCCATAAACGATAATTGCTTCGTTGTTTTTAATTGCTTGTTTAATACGCTTTACTGATTTTTGTAATTCTTTTTCATCAATGCCTAAATCTTTGGCAGTAAAACAGATTGGATGTTTGGGGTTTAAAAATTCATCTATTTCGGACTTGGTTTTCAGGCCACGATTTTCAAGAAGAATTTTTATAACATCCTCACTTTGAAACTTTGCCTCTTTGCTTCTTTGCGTCTTATTCAATATTTTCCAGTTCATAATCTATAACTGCAAAGTTCCATAGCTCCATAGTTTCAAAGTTTTCTTCTTTGAAGCTTTGAAGCTTTACTTCCTTGCTTCTCCATTACTCAATAGTGCTATAATTTTAGCACAGAACGAATATATTAAATTTTAATAAAGGGAAAAAAATACTAGAGTAGTTCGGATAATAACGAGTTAGAAGAAATTCGACATTTCTGTTATACTCACTTTATTATGAAAACGCAAAAAAAATATTTTTTAAACTATCGTGTAATACTCAAACCCGATAAACGGACAGGCGGAAACAAACCGTGTTTCGTGGCTTATTGCCCAACTTTAGGTGTCGCAGACGACGGCAACAGCACCCAAGAAGCTCTGAAAAATATCCGTAAAACAATTGCTTTTCATTTAGAATGTCTGCAAAAAGAAGGGAAAGAAATTCCGGTTGACAAACCAAATGAAGAACTGGTAACAAACACACAAATAGAGCTATCGTCATCTTCGCCTTTTCGTTTTGCCAACTAAATTATGATGAGTCTGCCTTCCGTCAAACCCAAACAAGCATTAAAAACGCTGGTGAAGTTTGGATTTGAAATAAAGCGTCAAACAGGCAGTCATATCCGTTTAATTCATCCTGACGGCAGAGCGACAACAATAGCAATGCATAATCGGGATCTGCCAAAAGGAACTCTACGGGCTATTTTAAAACAAAGCGGGATTTCCTTTGAGGAGTTTCTTAAGAATTTATAAATATAAAGGTTTTTATTAATTAATTCTTTTCTTCAATAGTTTCTGGAAATTATCTTTGGTATACCACTCCGCTTTGAATTTGCAACAAATTATGTACAAATTCAAAGCTACGTTAGGTATTTTTATTTATAAATCAGAAGATAATGGGTACAATTGCTTTTTTACCTGATTTTTTTTGATTTCTGCAAGTCTCTTCTCGAATACTCATTTTCAACATAGAAGAAATAGTACAATTTTTAATGTATATACATTGGAAATTGTACTATTTCTTACATTTTTAAGCCTGGATTTTTAGAAGTTCGGCCGGAATGACAATATTAATGTTATAATTTCCTCATGAAACAGATTATTTCCGAAGAACTGACAAAAAAAATCCCTAAACCAGTTTTTGCGATTTTTGAGAAATTTAAAACTGCCGGGTACGAAATTTATTTGGTTGGCGGAGGAGTCAGAGATTTATTGCTTAACAGGCCTGTTCATGATTGCGATTTTACCACTAACGCCAAACCGGAGGAAATTCAAAAAGTTTTGCCCGACAGTTTTTATGACAATATCTTTGGGACAGTGGGAATTATGGTAAACAACGAGAAGTATGAGATTACCACCTACCGCGGTGAGCAGGGATATTCCGACAACCGCCGGCCGGACAGTGTTTGGTGGGGGAAAACACTGGAAGACGATTTAAAACGCCGTGATTTTACGATTAACGCGATGGCCCTTCGGCAAGCTCAGGGTAAACTTGAGTTAGTTGATTTATTTGACGGGCAGGAAGATCTTAAAAATAAACTTATAAAAACAGTGGGGAAGGCCGACGAAAGATTTGGGGAAGATGCCTTGCGGATGATGCGGGCGGTCAGATTTTGCTCGCAACTGGGATTTACTATCGAGCCGGAAACTTTTTCCGCCATACAAAAAAATTCCTCTTTGCTGGAAAAAATTTCCAAAGAAAGAATTAAAGACGAGCTTTTCAAAATATTAGCCAGTAATTTTCCCTCTGAAGGAATAACCTTGCTTTTAACCAGCGGGCTTTTGCAATTTATCATTCCGGAGTTGATAAAAGGTTACGGCTTAAAACAGGCAAAGCATCATATTTATGATGTTTGGACCCATTCGATTATGTCATTAAAAAATTGTCCATCAAATGATCCAATTGTCCGCTTGGCCGCCTTAATTCATGATGTCGGCAAACCGGTAGTGGTTAAAGGTGAAGGGGAAAGCCAAACCTTTTACAATCACGAATTGGTCAGTGCGGGAATTGCCAGAAAATTGGCCAAAAATTTAAAGTTTTCTAAAAAAGAAGCGGAAAGATTAAATATTTTGGTCCGCTGGCATATGTTCACCGTTGACGATAGGCAAACCGACAGCGCCATCAGGCGTTTTGTCCGCAACGTCGGTAAAGAAAACCTAGAGGATATGCTGGCCCTGCGAACCGGCGACCGGCTGGGCGGAGGAGCCAAAGAAACTTCCTGGAGGCTGGAAGAATTTAAAAAAAGACTTGGGGAAGTGCAAATCCAACCTTTTTCGGTAACCGATCTAAAAATCAACGGCCGGGATGTCATGGAAATTTTAGGAATTCCCCCTGGACCGAAAGTAGGAGAAATTTTAAGCCAAATTTTCAAAGAAGTCGAAGACCAAAAACTGAAAAATGAAAGAGAAGTTCAGCTTAAAAAAGTAAAAAGTTTAAAAATGTAATTTTTCAAGAAAGATCAAGTTTAAATTGGTCTCCTTGAAAAAGAACAAAAGAATCCTTTTGGCCAGGGTAGATTATTATGCCTCCGTCTGAAATAAAATCATAATGACCCCTTATTGTTCCATTTTCAAGGTTACCTTGATAAAAAAGAGGATAATGTGATTGGCCCTGTGATTTTTGGGCATCATAATTTTTTTTAAAAGAAATTTTTTGCCCGTTCCAGTGACCTTCAAAACCAGCAGTTCCGAGAATATCTTCAATTGTACCCGAAATACCCCCTCCGTCTCTTCTTTCTTCAATATAGACTTCGAAAAGTCCCCTGCTTCTGAGTTTCGGGAACCAAGTTCCAATAAAATCAGGCTTTCTCTCGGGTAAAATTCTCATTTGGGTTACAGCATTATAACTTCTCTGAAGCAATTCCCTTTCCACGACGACCGAAGGGTCGGGTCCTTCATAAGTAATAAAGCTTGGAAGCTTTTTGTCGAATTCCGGCATTACCGCTGAAATGGTCCATCCTTCAAAGGGGTCAGCTTCTTCATTCCGTAAACCGGCAATTTCTCTTAGATATTGTCCAAAGGAAATTCCTTGAGTTTCCAACGAACCTCTGTTTAAAAAGATAATATCCCCGTGACCTTTTCCCATAACGACAATTGAAGGATTTGTTTTTTGGATATTTTCTAAAATTTTTTTCTCACGACCGACAATAAAAATATATTCTGCCTCAACATCTGCCCTATAACCTGCTTCCATCCATTCTCTTACATAATTAGTCTCAGTGTAAATTGATCTTTCACTTTCTAATCGCTCAAAAAAACTTCTAAGTCTTTGCTTATAAGTTTCAGCTTCGGCTCTTTTTTCCATAACCTTTTTAAAGGTTTCAAAATCATCCAAATAAACTACCCTAAGTTATGACATCCGCAAACATCAATGAGTCTTCTCCAGTAGTACTTAAACGCGGGAGAAATCATTATTTCACTTCCGTCATTCAATCTCACTTTATCAGAAGACCGATGGGCTTCAAGTGAGAATTCGATCCCTACCACAGTCCCCACAGGAAGAGCAGACAGTTTTCCGACTAATTCCTCACTCGGACAAACTGGTTTTTCTTCAGTGGAAAAAAAACAGGAAAACATAACAGAATGTTCAACTCCATATAGTCTTTCTATCATTTTAAATCTCCTTTTTACTTATAAAAAAATTAAAAAAATGGGCAGGAGAGCAGGTAATAAAAAATTTATTTTTCTTATTATATCATTAAATCACAAAAAGGGGGCGCCGGCCTTTTGACGAGGGCTGTCATTCATTTCCTCATTCACACTGGCGTGATTAAGGAAACCACAGAGCCAGTCGAACTCAAAAGGCTAGTGTTCTAGACAGGGGAAAACCAGGAAGAGAGTGTCTTTGGGCATCCTTACACACCTATTAAAAACCTTCTGCTTCAATGATTTAAATCATTGAAGCATTAAATTATTTCTTTCTCATTTTAAATTGTTCCCAAACCACCAAAAGCGGGGCGGCGGTAAAAGTAGAAGAATATGTGCCGGAAACGGTGCCGACAAGCAGGGCAAAAACAAACCATTTCATCGTTGAACCTCCCAAAAGATACAAGGCAAGAAGCATTAAAATAATCGTCATGGAATTGTTAATTGACCGGGGAAGAGTTTCCGTCACCGCTTTATCCGCCAAGTCAACAAACGTAACACCGGGAAATTTTTTCCTTGACTCCCTAATCCGATCATAAACCACCACCGTATCATGAACTGAAAAAGAAAGAATTGTTAAAACCGCGGTCACAAAAAGCGTATCAATTTCCACTCCCGAAAAATGCCCCAGTAAGCTGAAAACTCCCAGTAAAACTAAACTGTCATGGAACATCGCCAAAACCGCGCAGACTCCGTACATCGGCTGTTTAAATTGTTTCCAAACATAAAGCAGAATAAAACAAGCCCCAAGCAAAATCGCAAAGAAAGTTTTTTTTATCAACTCTTTTCCCAAAGTCGGGCCGACCGTGTCAAAACGCAACTCTGCCGGCTTTTCCCTCACCTTTTCCGCCAGAGTACCAATAATCGAAGAAACATCTTCTCTAGTTATCGGCTTGGCTTTGATTAAAATCCTCTTTTCACCCGAGGTTTGAATTGAAGAATAATCAATTTTCAGTTCGTTTAGTGTTTCACTGATAGCTGATAACCGATCACCAACCGCTTGCGTAAATTCTAGCTCTAAAATCGTTCCTCCGGTAAAATCAATCGATGGCTGAAGCCTCCACTTAATCAGTGAAAACAGGCCCGGAATAATCACCAGAGCAGAGATTAAAAAAAACAACCATTTATGTTTCATGAATTTCATATAATTTACAATTTGAAATTTTTTACCCTTTATAAAACACCCTTATTAACGTTCTGGTCACTACTATTCCGGTAAATAATGATACCGCGATTCCTAGGGCTAAAGTTAAGGCAAATCCCCGTACCATGCCGGAAACGTTTAAAAAAGTCCAGTTAAACGGGTTAAACAAAATAAAAGCCGTAATCAAAGTACAGACGTTGGCATCCCTGATTGAATCCCAAGCCCGGCCGAAGCCCAGTTCCATTGCCACCAGCAGCGGTTTACCCATCCTTTTTTCTTCTTTCATTCTTTCAAAAATCAAAATATTGGCATCAACCGCCATCCCAACCGAAAGTAAAAAACCGGCAATTCCCGGCAAGGTCAGCGTAACGGGAATAAGTTTATATAATGCCAGCGTTATCAAGCCGTAATTAATAAGCGCCAGATCGGCCAAAAGTCCCAATTTGCCGTAGTAAGCCCACATAAAAGCAATCACCATTAAAAGTCCGATTAAACCGGCACGGACAGATTTTTGGACAGACTCATTGCCCAAGCTTGCCCCGATATTCCGCTGTTCAATCAAAGAAATCGGCACCGGCAAAGCTCCGGCATTAAGCTGGATTGAGAGCTGTTTGGCACTTTTTAAATCAAAAGAGCCGCGAATCACCGCATTACCGCCGGTAATTGCCTCTTCCACTTTAGGGATAGAAACCGGCAATCCGTCCAAATAAATCGCCACCATTTTACCGACATTTTGGGCGGTAATTTCCCCAAACTTTTTTGCCCCCTCGCTGTTGAATTCCAAACCAACTACCGGCTCGCTGGTATTTTGATCGAAATCAACAAAAGACCGTTTAAGATCTTTCCCGGTAAGATCGGTTTTTAAAAAATATTCTCCGCTTTCAGTCGCAGTTTTTTGATCCGGATTTTCCGTCCTAAATTCCAATTGGGCAGTTTTACCGATTAGATCAATCGCCTGATTAACATCGGTAACACCGGGTAATTCCACTATCAGCCGGAAATCATTTTCTGTTTTTGCAGTCTGAACTATCGCCTCCGAAACCCCAAAGTAATTAACCCGTTTTTCAATATTAGTCTGCGACGCCTTTAAAGCCTCGTCTCTATTCTTTTCCTCAACTCCATTCATATCGGCGCTGAAGACTAAGTGGGTTCCTCCCTGTAAATCTAAACCTTTTTTAACATCCGTCGGACGTTTAAACACAATCGGCCCGATTTTAAAATCCAATCCGGTAAAAGAAATCTCTTTCCTTAAATTCAGCTTAGCCGGCAAATCAACATAGACGGAAAAAAGAGTTAAGGTAATGATCAGCCACAAAATATTTTTTCTTTTCATTTTATTTGCAAGGAGTCTCCTTGCGTGCGTGCAAGGAGACTCCTTGCAGAACTAGTTGCTTTGCCCCGGAAAAAAGAAAGGTTAATTTCCCTTTATCCCCTTCACAATTAACCTTCACCAAGTCTCCCGGCCTTATCCCTAGTGATTTTACAAAATCACTCGGGACAGTTACCGCCAGTGAATTACCGGTCCTAAAAACTGTTTGACTCATGTATTATCTTAAAAGCTCTTCTTCGTTCCCGAGAATCATTACCCTGCTTCCTCTTAAAATGCTTTCTAAAAACGGATCGTTTCTTTTTTTCCTGAAAACAAATTCTTCTTCAGTCATGGTCGTATAGTTAATTTCCCGACCGCGCCTTTCCTCCTCCGCTTTAATGAGTCCGGCCAACTCCGCCATGACAACATCTCCGACCACAAAAACATCAACTTCGTCTTCTTTTCTTGCCAATCTTTTGACAAATTTGCCAGAAAAAACGCAATAAACAATCCGACCGATCCTATTCCTATTTTTAACAATCTGCCCTCCCAGTCTGGAATATTTTGCAAACAAAACCAACAATTCCGGATAGTATAAATAACTTAAATTTAACCAGTAATAAAGCCGGTTGCCCCGTGGTTCCTTTTTGACGATGCCTGCCTTTTCAAGATTCGCCAACTCTCTCCTGACCGCATTAATTTCTTCCTCAATTTTCCGAACTAAGCCACGAACATGATAAAGCTCACCTGGATTGCTGAAAAAAACATCGAGAAGCTTTATCCGAACTTTAGAAACTATTATATTTTCTATCATTTCTCAGGGCAGTTTTGGGGGCAGAACCTTGGTTAGTAGTTTACTTTACCGGTCGTCGGCAAAACTTCAATCCAGACCTGCCCGCGATTGAATTTTACCTCACTTCCGGTGCTATTGTAAAATAAGGTTCTGTCCGTCCTTGATTTTTTGGACCATTTCCCTTCAATCACCAGGCCATCCTGGAAAACCAGAGCCTTACCGGTTCCGACAGTTTCATAAAGCAAATGTTTATGAATATCCACCGGTCCCGTTTCCTTGGCAAATTGAATAATAACATTTCTGGCAGAGATTTGCTCTTTATTGTTGAAATCGATAAACGGCTCTCCTCCATTAACCCGCCTGTAAGAATTAGTCGTTTTGTCATAGTTCCAGCGGACGGCGTAAGCTTTGTAATCACGCCAAAAATCAAATTCCGGCGAAACCGAGCCTGAAGAAGGAGAATCGTCTTTAAACAGCCAAGAGCGGTAATTTTTATCCCAAAGCTGGTCTTTATAATTAACGTTGGTTAAGCCTCTTTTTTCTGCCGTCGCCCAAAGCGCTTCGGTGCTGCAGTACATAGAATGTTCTGTCGCCACCGGATGGCCAATTCTGTCCGGCTCCCTCCGGCAAACTCGATAATCCAAAGCGAACTGGTTTAAATCCGATCTTGTCTTTTCGCTCAGCCACCCATACGACTGAATCTGCTCTAAGGCCTGAACCCGCTTATCCGTTGTGCAAGGCCCTCCGGGAGATTCAGAACTGCAATTTGCCCCGCCAACGTGATTATAAAGAGGAAAGTCCGAATATTCCGAGGCCCAATCCAAAAAGTAGGTTCTGGCCGAGCGGACAGGACCGATGTCATAAACCCCATTTCCGGAATACGCCGCATTCCCGCAGTAAAATACCGCCATTAAACGAGTAATTGCGCCTTCCGAAACTGCTTCATAAACAACATCGGCTTTCGAGAGACCGGACTGGGGCCGGGAATCCTCGTGGTTTTCGATCATGACCAAAAGCGGTCTTTTTACCTCCCATAATTCTTTCTCTATTTTGGTAAACTTCTCCCCATTGATGGGACAAACCTGATCCTTTGGCCCAACCAGAGATACAATCGGGCCGAAGCCAGACTCAGTTGGAGGCTGAGAAACCGAAGGAACCGGGGTTTCAAAAACCAGCATGTCGCCGACTTTAGTGAAATTAAAAACGGCGAAAGAAATTCCCGTCGAAACCAAGTAAAGACCTACCAAAGATAAAACAAAACTTAATTTTTTAGACATAAAATTTATTGTCATATTATAACAGAAATAACTTTTTCAACTTCACTTTTTTACCTTCTGGGCAGAAATAATCGCCTGAATTTCTTCTTTGGAAAACTCATAACCGGCTTCTTTCCCGTCTTTAACCGGTTTGGCAAAAACCCGGGTCGCCTCCCGGCTATGCAGGCTGGTAATAACCAACCCATTATCCTTGCCGTTAAGCAGGGTAAGAACAAAACTCTGATTACCGCCTGTTTCAGAAAAAGGATTGTACCGAACCAGTCCCACTTTTTGGATACATTCTAACCCTTCAGTTTTTATCTGTTCGATAATTCCTTTTGTCTCACCAAGACCCTTGTCCTGATTGTCAATTTTTTTTAAAAGAGTCTCAAGGATCGTCCGAAAATCTTTATCGGAAATTCCCTTAGTCAATTTTGTAAAAGTCCGCAACAACCGAAAAAGAAAAAAACTTATTGCCCCAAGCCAAACAAAAACTATCAAATCGATAATAATATTTCCCTCCATAGCTTTTTACACTCTTACTTATTTTAGAGATCAAAAAAGAGACTGTCAATAAGAGATCCCTGGACATTTCTATTTTGACTGTGTTATTATTCCAGCGGTGTCAAAGAAAACAAGAAAACAAAAAATTATAGCTGATCTTAGGAGGCAGATTGTTGCCTCCAAAGAAACGACGGTTCCCCTCCCGGAACACAAACCTGAGACAACTCCACAAGTCACTCAAACTCAATCTCTTTATCTCTATCCCATACATTTGGTGCGCAAAGACTTGACAAAAACGCTGGTGTTATGCATACTGGCTATCAGCTTCGAGATAGCTTTATACTTTGTTCTCGAAAGAAATTTTGTTCTGCCCTTTGTAAAATAAAATTTTGAAGGGAGGTGAAAGAAAGTTATGGCAACAATGTATTGTGTAAAATGCCGCGCTAAAAAAGAGGTTTCCAATCCTGAAAGAGTCACTATGAAGAATGGGAAACCGGCTCTTAAAGCCAAATGTCCGGATTGCGGCACCTCAATGTTTAAAATCGGAGCGGCATAAATATTAATGGATTTAAATAAAACCCGCCCGCCGATTTGGCGGGCGAGTTTTTCGGAGAGAAGCATTTTTCTGGCCTGGTTTTTGGTCAACTTTTTACCCTGAGCCTTATAGTAAGAAATTAAACCCTCTCTTAGGGCATTTTCTTTTTTGGCCAGCGGGTGTTCATAAACATATTTTTGCAAAAACTCACTTTTTTTAAGATTTTCTTTTTTGACTATTTTGACTAAGGCCCAATTTGTTTTGGGCACCGGGGAAAAACTTTTCCGATCGACCTTACAAATCAACTTGGAGTCAAAATAAACACTTTGTTTTAATGTACCGACGAACTTTAAAGGAATCAAAAAAACCGACACTTCAAAATTTATTCTAGTTAAAATTTTCATTAAGGGCTCTATGGTTGATGAAGGTAGACTCCCGACGATCTTATTAAAACACAGATTATATTTTTCTTTGTTTTTAAGAACGCTCAGCGCGTCGGCAAAAATAACTCTGACAGAACCGCCCAAACCAGCCAGATCTTTTCTAAACTTTTTATCGATTTCAACGGCGATAACCTTGCCCGCTTTGGCGGCAATAATTTTAGTCAAAACGCCACGTCCCGCCCCGATTTCCAGAACAACATCTTTTTTTTTCAGTTCGGAGGCGGAAATAAGACCGTCCACAACTTTAGGGTCAACCAAAAAAAACTGATCCAATAAATTCGCATTTTTCATCTCCCGAATTATACATTTTTTTGGTAAAATAATCTCATGAAGGATATTTTTGAGCTCGATTTTGTTTCTTTTAAAAAATCCGTGCCGGAAATCCTGCAAAAATCAAATCTGGCCGGACTGATAAAAAATCGGGTAAGAATTTTACTTAAGCCAAATTTGACCACCGTTATGAAGCCGCCCTGCACCACTCCGGTCGAGCTGATTGAAGAGACAGTCAAATTCTGCCAAAATTACTCTAAAGCGGAGATAATTGTAGCCGAAGGTTCCGGAGGGTGTGACACCCTTAAAGCTTTTAAGGAATTGGAATATGAAAAGTTGGTTGAAAAATACAAAATTAAATTAATTGATTTAAATCGGGAAGAGAGAATCATAAAAGAAAATCCCCGAGCCCGGGCGCTGAAAAAAGTAAAACTGCCGAAAATTATTTTCGACTCCTTTTTTATTAATATTCCGGTGTTGAAACAGCATGATGAAGGAATACTAACTTGTGCCACTAAAAACTTATTCGGCCTTTATTTAAACGAAGGATTGATAAAAAAATTTATGCCTAATTGGTGGAATAAAAGTGAACTGCATTTTAAATACGGAGTACAACAATCCGTCTTCGACCTAAATCTATACCGTCCGTCCGACTTTGTTTTAGTTGACGCCAGTATCGGACAGCTCGGCAATGAAATTCACGGGCAACCCTGTCTTCCCCCGGTTAATAAACTTATTGCCGGATTTGATAATCTAGCCGTTGACCGCTTCTGCGCCCCGCTTCTTGATCTCGATCCGGATCAAATTCCATATCTAAACTAAATTTGACCAATAAACTTTTTGGTGCTATAACAAGATTGCCCAACCAAATACCATGGTTGAAAGAATAAACCCTCAGAAATTTTCCTTTACCCCCGGAAAAGAGCCGGTCACAGATTCAAAAGGACGGACTGTTTATATAAGAGCACCGGAAATCACTTTTGATTCTGCGGTAAAATTTTGGCAAGCCAAAAATAAAGAAATACATCATCTTATCGATCGAAAAAATTTTCAAATTGTGGTGCTTACCCCGTATCAAGGCGATGTCGCCGGAGAGTTTTATAAAACTCAGAAACACGGCTATTTCGGGATTTCTCCTGTTGCCACGACAATTGAACAAGCTTTTCCAGATGGAGAAACACAAACAATTATAGACAAAGAAAACCTTGAGGCTCAATCAATTTATATTGTCTCTTCCATTCTTACGGAAAAAGACCTAGAAAGAGTAAAGAGAGTGGCCGATCACTTCGTAAATACTCTCGGGGCGCGGTTTATAACTTTGGTATGCCCATTCTTCGGTTATACCAGAGAAGATAAAAACATCAATAAAGACGGCTGTTATGTTCCAAGCACCACCAACATTAGGGCGGCAATAGGCGGACTTAAGGCGTTTGTTGATCGAATGATCGTAATTGAACCCCATTCCAGCGCCACCCAGGCCTGTGCTGCCATGTTCGGCATCCCGCTGGCGCCAATTTCTCCCTGGAAATTAATAATGGACGAATTAAAAAAAAGAGTTGAAATTATCCCGGAAAAGTTTGTTGTCGTCCAACCGGACAAAGGGCGAAATTTGGCCGCAACAAGAATTGGTCAGTACTTACAAATACCCTCCGTCTCTTTTGATAAAATCCGACTGTCCGGTCAAGCAGTAACCGTTTATGAATTGTCCGAAGGGGAAAAATCGATTGTAAAAGGTAAACATTGTCTTATCTATGATGATGAAGCTTCGACAATGGGAACAGTTTATACTCTGGCCGAGGCACTATCCGGGTACGGAGCGAAATCACTGGCTGTTTGCCTGGTCCATTGTAAATTTACTCCCGGATGGGAAACAAAAATCAAACATCCTCTTTTTTCCATCATCATGGGTACCAACTCCCGCCAGCCCATCGGCAATATCAATATCGCTAAAAACATCAAAATTATCTCTTTGGAACCACTATTAAGACAATTAATTGGGGCTGATATCGAAGGTGTGAATTATTGGCAGGACGAACTATTCAGGCCAATGATTTTGCAGGAAAAATAGGCTATGTCTCTATTTATATTAGTTTTCAGCCATGTAAATTTAACTTTTAGCCTCAATATATTCATTACGCCAGCGTAATGAATATTACAGACACAAAACTAGAAAAAGTAAAGAACAGAAGTGCAGAAACTTATAAAAACCACATTAAAATAAACCTTATTTTTATTCATCAAAAGCGTGTCAAACAAATTTTTCTTATCAGCGCATTACTGACAATTTTATTTACCCCACCGTCAATGAAAAAAAAGACTTTTTATCTTCATTTTAAGTTAAAGATTAAAACAATTAGCCCCAAAAACAAACAGTAAAAACCAAAATAAAATAATTTTTCCGACTCTAGAACTTTTTTTAACATTTTCAGAGAAAAATAACCGACAAAGCCGGCAATTAACATCGAAGTAAGACTTATGCCAATATTAATTTCGCCTAACTCAACTTTTTTTAGTTCTAAAATTACTGCCCCGATAATTGCCGGAACTGAAAGTAAAAAAGAAAACAATAAAGCAAGCTTCGGCGAAAAATTGCGGCTTAAACCTCCAAAAATAGTAGAGCCGGAACGGGAAATTCCGGGAAATAAAGCAAACGCCTGAAAAAAACCAACCACCAATGAGTCCGACAACTTGATTTCTTCCAGTTTTTCTATTTTTCCTGACTTTTTATTAATAAGTTTTTTGGTTGATAATAATAAAATCCCAAAAACGATCCACATTAAACCGACTAATTTTAAAGAGTTAAAAATCAATTCAATCTTGGGGCTTAAAATTAAACCAAAAACCGCCGCTGGTATTGTCCCAAAAAAAATCAGCCGCCAGAGTTTAATTTTTTTCTTCCAATTATCAAACAAAGAAAATATTTCTTCTTTAAAAAAAAGTAAAACTGCCCCCAGGGTTCCAAGATGAAGCAGGGTATCAAAAAAAACCGGCGGCTTTTCAATTCCAAACAATTTTTGCAACAAAACTAAATGGCCGGAAGAAGAAACCGGCAGAAATTCAGTTAATCCCTGAACTATCGCTAATAATAATGATTGAGATAAAGACATTTTTCCTTAAAATTCTTGAAATTGATTTTACGCTTAAAAAATGCTACAATCAAGCTTGGTTGAAAGCCGGGAAATAACCCACCAAATCTTACCTTTAGCCTTCTTGTACTATTCGTACACGGCTCAAGGAGCGATTTTAGGTGGGAGGAAAGTCCGGACAGCAGAAAGCAAGGTGTCTACCGAAAGGTGGAGATCCCGCCCGCCGATTCGGCGGGCGAGGAGACAGTTAGAGCAACAGTGACGAACCGAGGTAATGCTCGGGTGAAACGGGCAATCCTCCCTGCTGCAATCTTCGAAAGGTTCGTTATCAGGATGCTTTCCCGAGAACCGAAGTCAAGAGCATTAGATAGATATTTCTTAAACAGAATCCGGCTTATGAGCTTTCAACCATTTTTCTTTGAAGAATAAATTATCCCGACTACCATCTCAAGAACAATAAAAGTCGGGATAGCCAAAATCGCCCCGCCTATCCCGGCAATTTTAAAACCTACCGCCAAGGATAAAATCGAAACCAGTGGATTTACTCCGGCGACTTGTTTCATAATTCTCGGCACTAAAATTGAATTTTCTACTTGCTGAACAAGAAAACACCAGCCGGCCGTAGCCAAGGCGTGATACGGAGAGACAGTCAAACCAATAAGAATAGCCGGGAAAGCGGCGGCGGTAGGACCGATATTGGGAATTATTTCAAACAAAAAAGCCAAAATTGCCAAAGGCAGGGCAAAACTTATGCCGATTATTCGAAAGCCGATGTAATTTAAAACACCAACAATCACCATTAAAAAAAACTGTCCTCTAACCCAGTTACCAAGCCGATTCTCAATCCTGTCAATTACTTTTTCAATCTGTTTTTCTTTGTCTCCCCCGAATAAAACCGTCAAATAACGGTCTAAACTTTTTCTCTCCAAAAGCAAATAAAAAGTGATAATTCCCAAGGCAAAAATCCCCACAATATTGGAAAAGATTCCCGCCACAAATTTAAAAATATTAGCCGGCACCAAAGTTAAACCGCTAAGTTGTCCGGCAATAATTTTTTCGTCGATACCCAAAAAGCTAAACTGGCGAAAAAACTCGGGAATCCGATTTATTAAATTCGAGGTTTGTTCAAGCAAAGGCGGAATCAGCCCGCCGACGGCAAAACACAAAAATAAGAAAACCAGTAAATAAATTAAGGTAATCGCCAACCAGCGGGGGATTTTTTTCTTCTCAAGCCTTTCAATCGAAGGATTTAAAGAAGACATCAGAATAACGGCAACAAAAAGCGCCAGAATAATTTGCCTGATTTGAAACAAAAGCCACAAAAAGACACCGAAAACAGCAATAAAAATTATCGTCCGATGAGAAATTTCAATCTTTCTGGCCATCTACTAACTATACCAATTTCCCACTTTTTTTTCCACTTCTTCCTGAAAATTTTGTTTGTTTATATCAAACCAGTTTATTTTTGGTTGCTTTCTGAACCAAGTCATTTGCCTCCGGGCATAGCCATGCTCGTCAAATTTCCATTTTTTAATTACTTCTTCCTTGTTTTTTTGATTTTCAAAATAGGGGCGCCACTCATTGTATGCCAAAGTTGTTCCCAAGGCAGAATTTTCCCAAGTATAGCCCTTTTTTAATAAACTTCTTATTTCTTCCTCAAGCCCTGCTTCTACTCGAGCCTCCACTCTTCGGTCAATTCTTTGATATAAAAATTTGTACGGTGAGGTAAGTCCAATAAAAAGTGTGTCCTTTTTTGTATTTTGTATTTTGCCTGCCGGCCGGCCGGCTACGCCGCGGGGCGAGCAAGGCAGGTATTTTGTATTTTGTTTTTTGTTTTGCGCTATTTCTATCGCCCTTACCAGTCTCCTTGGGTTTTGCCGATCGCTTTCGTTCATTTTTTGCCAACGCTTCGGGTCTATTTTTTCAAGAACAATTCTTAATTCGTTAATCCGATAATTCGCTAATTTTGCTCTCAGTTCCCAATCCGGTTCTACCCCAATCGTCTCAATCCCTTCCGTAACCGCCTTAATATAAAAACCAGTTCCCCCAACAATAATTGGTAATTTGTTCCTACTAAGAATATCTTCTATCGCTATATCTGCATACTTTTTATAATCCGCCACATTAAACCGAAAGTCAGGTTTAGCCACATCTATCAGCCAGGTTTTTAAATCGTCTTTCCCCGTTCCGATATCCATCCCCCGATACACCTGTCTCGAATCCGCCGAAATAATCTCCCCGTTAAATTTTTTGGCCAGATCAATCCCTAACTTAGTTTTTCCGGTCGCCGTCGGTCCACAAATGATTAAAAGCTTATTCATGTTATTCATATTCCCTTAAAAAGCCTAATCTTCTGCAAAAACCTGGGCTTCGAAGACAAAAAGACTAACCAAGGGATCTTTATAGCAATCGTTTGGCAATCCAGCCTTTTGTGTACAAAGCTGGCCTAAAAACTCCTCCTTTGACCATCCTGTTTCGGTTGCCACTTGAGGCAAAAAGGTGCCGGAATTTGGGCCTTTCTGAATTACCACCCCCTGTTTTCCCGGTTGAATTTCCCGCCAATCATTAATTTTCTTTTTTGGTGTCATGATGGAAATCTCGATATTTACCTCTTTAAGTTCTTTTTCGGCAACCGGCAAAAACCGGCCGTCCTCCGTAGCGGCGGCAATTGCCATCTCCTGTATGACTTTATAAAGCGGCATTTCCGGCTCAAATAAGCCGATACATCCCCGCAGTTGACCGGCCTTTTGTAAGGTAACAAAAGCACCTAAAAATTTTTCCAGGACTTTCTCTCTTGGAATAATTTCCAAAACTTTATTAGTTTTTAAGTATTCCTCCAATGTTCTTCGGGCGATTGATAGGGCTTCTTTCTTTGCTTGTTCCCCCAAAATATCCTGGCCGCTCTCCTGCCATGCCCCGATGGCCGCATAACCCACGACACGGCTTTTATCACCGCTGATATCTCCGGAATTTTCGTAATGTATTTTCCTAAAGTCTTCTATTGACAAAATCTCCGCTATTTTTAAGGCAACACTAATCGCCTGCTGCCCGCAGGCACAAGTATCTAAACCGGGATAATTTTTTGATTCCAAATCACCAATTTTTCTCTCAAAAGTGCTTTTATTTCCGCTAACTATCGCTTTTATTGTTTCCCCGTCAACCTCGTTGGCAACTGACCATGAAGGGTAATGGGACAAATCCGAGCTGACAACGAGCAAAGTATTTTCATCCATATTTTGGCTGATTTTTCCCGCCAAATCATCAATAACTTTATCCGATACTTGACCGAGTAAAATCGGTACAATTTTAAAATTACTTAAAATCTTTTGTAACAAAACCAGTTCAACCTCAAGACTGTGTTCTTCTTTATGGGAAACCGTATCTGCGACAGTTTTGTTTCCCAACAGCGCCGTTGCCAGCTCCTCATCTATTGGTGTCTCCCCCAACGGCGTTTCCCATTTTCCCTCATTATAAACGGCGGCATAATCAAACCAGTTCTTATGGGAAACGCCCAATAAAATTACTCGAGTATATTTTTTATCCTCAACCTGCCTAAATCCCCAAGCAGCGGTCTGACCGGAATACTCCAGTCCGGCATGGGGCACAATTAATATTCTCAAATTACTTTCGGTGTCCAACATTTTTGCCTGATCAAAAAATCCACTAATTTGAGAATTTAATTCTTCCGAATCGGCCGGATAAAAACTGCCGGCAACGGCTGGTTTTCTGATAATCATTTTTTTTTCGGGGACAATATCGGCTTTAACTTTTTTATTAATGAAATACTTTAATCCAAATATTACTGCAACTGTTGACAAAAAGAAAATGGAAAACGTAATAATAAAGGCTTTATTTCCAGACATCAATGAAATAAGCTAATCCTTGCCGGTCCAGCAGTAAAGGCAAAGTCTTTCTTTTGGTAAACCGATCGCTTCAATCATATCTTCCACGCTTTGATACCTAAGAGAGTTCACCCCTAATTCTTTACAAATGGCTTCAACCATTTTCTGATACCGGCAGTTTTTATAATCTAAAAAATCCTCAAGCGGCAGGGTTTTTTCCCCAAAAGCTTTTTTGATCGCCCTTCTGGCCGCCAATTCCTTGTTTGTCCTGGTGGAAAGACAATACGAACAGGGAAACATTAACGGCGGACAAGCAATTCGGACATGAATCTCTTTCGCTCCGCAACGCCAAAGTTTTTGAATCGCCTGATTTTTCAGCTGTGTTCCCCGTACAATCGAGTCATCACAAATGACAATACTTTTTCCGCCGACTACTTCTTTAATTGGAATTAACTTCATTTTGGCCACTTTATCTCTGATTTTTTGTGACGGAGGAGTATAGCTACGGCCATAACCGGACGTATATTTCACCAATGACCGACGATAGGGAATTTTGGCCGCCGCCGCATAACCAATCGCATGGGCAATACCCGAATCCGGAACTCCGGTAACCAAATCGGCTTTGATTTTATCATCTTTTGCCAAATTAGCACCGCAACGCTCTCTTACTGTCTCTACTGAAATGCCATCATATACCGAAGCCGGATAACCGGTATAAATCCATAAAAAGGCGCAGATTTTTTCTTTATTAGACGGCGCCTTTATTTTTTGCAAGCCCTTTTCGTTGATCAAAACAATTTCTCCGGGTCCAAGCTCTTTCTCTGTTCTAAAACCTAAATTTGGAAAGGCGCATGATTCCGAAGCAACCGCCAAAACTCCTTCGTTTTTCCCTATCGTAAGCGGAGTTCGGCCAAATTTATCTCTAACAGCGTATATTCCTTCTTTTGTCAAAACCAGAAATGAAGCCGACCCTTTCACCTTATCCAAAACATTTTCAATTCCCTGGAGGATTCCGCTTTTTTGGGCAATCAATTTACCGATTACTTCCACCGCATTAATTTCACCACTGCTCAATTCCGAAAAACTGCTCCCCCGGTTCATAATTTCTTTTATCAGTTTATCCCTGTTCGCCAAAAGACCATTCATCACCAAAGCAAAATTACCAAAAGAAGAAGAAATAATTATCGGCTGAGGATCATGATCACTGATCACCCCAATCCCCATTTTTCCTTTAAAGCTTGCCAATTCTTCGGCAAATTTTGATTTGAATTGAGAAACGGTAATATCGTGGATACTTCTTTGAAGTTTATGGTTAAAAACCGCCAAGCCTGCTTTCTGTGTTCCCAAATGAGAATGATAATCGGTGCCGTAAAAAAGCGTCTCGACACAATCTCTGTTACTAACCACCCCAAACAATCCACTCATATATTATATTTTAACACCAACTTTATTTATTCTCCTGTGTTCATTGATAATCTTGCCAAACTTTGGCATTAGTCTGCTTAGTCTTAATAATTTCCCGTTCTCCAAGACTTTCGGGTCAATATATCTGAATTTTTTAAAAATTTTTGATGATTTTTTAGTTTCCAAATTAGGGACACTTTTTTTAGACAACATTTTTAAAGATTTAATAATTTCGGCATCCTCACACTGACTAATTATCTTCATAACATATTTTTCATCTTTAAAAAAATCTTTTCTCTTTAAAATCTTAATTTTTAGGGCCCTTTTCAGTGTTTGAAAAAATAAATAATATCTCTTGACAGCTTCTTCTCCTCCCCAAAACTCCGTTTGCAACATTAAAAAGGTATGGGCAAATTTAAAAGCGGCGTTTTTGTCCAAAAATACTATTTCTCCATTAAAGTTTGTCAGACTTCCTAAACAAAAAGTTATTTCTTGATTACTCAAATAATCTTTCCACTGTCTGGCTGAGTAATCAATTCTGTCAGCACATAATTCCGGCACTTCCTGTTCCAATAAAGTAAAATTGTTTTGCTGCAAAATTCTCTCCAAAGAAAAACCATACTTTTCGAGAAGTTTAGGTACTTCAGTCCTTTTAATAAAACTTTCGTGGATTTGGTCATGGTAGCTTTCTTTCCCTTTCGTCCCTTCCGCAAAAACCCAATCGGCAACATGAGAAAACGCAAGGGTAGAAACATCATGAAGCAAGCCCGCCAGTTGCTCTTCCAAAGAAGTTCCAAGTTTTCTTAAAAGGAGCATTACACCAACACTGTGTTCATAACGGCTAAAACCTTTCCAATGATAATACTTGTTGGGAACGCCAAATTGAGAAATATTTTTCAAGCGCAGTAAGGCCGGAGTTTTCAGAAATGCTTTCAAAACCGGTTCGTTAATCTCAAATTTTCCGTAGACCCTATCATAAAGAAACATACTGTTATTTCCTAAATTTTATTTATCTTCTCTTTAAAATGTATTATATAACATTATTCTGGCATACAGTTTTTTATCGTACATACGATAAAAATTTGTCATTTTGAGCCGGATTCTTATTAATCAAATCATCCAAAATTTTCCACCTCCTTCTTTTTTCTTTATGAGAAATTTCATCAACCAATTTATATGCCGCTGTTTGCAATCTGGGCGAATACATCGCAACATATGCTTTGACAAAACCAACTTTTTTGCAAAGCTGAACCGTGTTTTGAAATTGTTCTTCCGTCTCCCCGGGGAAACCAACAATAATGTCGGTCCCAATTTTAATATCGGGAATTTTAGTTCTGATTTTTTTCACCAATTTTAAATAATCTTCGGCTGTATAGTGGCGGTTCATTTTGCGAAGAATTTCATCATCTCCCGACTGCACCGGCAAATGCAGATAGCGGTCAATTTTCGGCAAGGCCATTGCCTCAATAATGTTATCATCCAAATCCCAGGGGTTGGAAGTTAAAAATGATATTTTTTCTAATCCTCCAATTTTATGAAGAGTTCTTAACAAAGTTGCAAACAAATTTTTGATACAATGATTTAAATCATTGAAGCAATTAAGAAAACGCCTTTTTTCTTCCGGAGGAAAATCTTTACCGTAGGAATTCACATTTTGACCCAGTAGTGTAATCTCTTTATATCCTCTTCTTGCTAACCCCTCCACCTCACACACAATCTCCTCAAATGGTCTTGAAACTTCCCGACCTCTGGCATAAGGAACAACACAGTAAGAGCAAAAATTATTGCAACCCTCCATAATGGGGACCAACGCACAAACTTTTGAAGAATGTTCGTGCAAATTTGAATTTTGAAATTTGAAATTTGAAATTTTTACAAATTCATCAACGTTTGGCAGTTTTTCTTTTAAATATTTTAACGGGTAACGAAGCATGCAACCGGTCAATATTATTTTGTATTTAGTATTTTGCCTGCCTGCCGGCAAGGCAGGTATTTTGTATTTTGCTAAATTATTAATTAGACCATAAACGCGGTCTTCTGCCGTTTGCCTAACCGAACAAGTAACAATAACTACCTCATTGGCTTCTCTTGGTTTTTCTGTTCTCCGATATCCTCTCGCCTCATACCATCCGGCAATTCTTTCCGTATCCGCTACATTCATGGCACAACCAAAGACCTTGATAAAATATTTTTTCATTTATACCGAAGAAAAATCATTTTACTGATTTTCGCAGACTTCTGCCGGGAGTAAAACGGGCGGCGCGGTGGGATTTGACAATCTGTTTTAATTTTGTTTTGGGATTAATAACCGCCTTATCTTTAACCAAAACGCTTTTAAATGTTCCAAAACCCGACAAAACTACCTTTTCTCCTTTAGATAAAGCCTTTTCCACTTCGTTTATAAAAGTCTCCACCGCTTCCTTTGAGGCTTTTTTAGTTAAATGGGCTTTATTGGAAACAACCGCAATCAAATCAATTTTCTTCATGCATAACCAGTTTACCAAAAACAAAGACAAAGTCAAGTTACCTGGCCGTACCGATAGCCCTTATCTCCCGGATACCGGTAACTTTTATCTGGCCGGCCCATTTGGCTTCTTCCTCCAGCTTTTTGGCAATCTTATCAACCAAAACCGTCAGTTCATTATCACTGACTTTGTCCGGCTTCACAATTACCCTTACTTCCCGACCAGCCTGATAAGCAACCGCTTCTTCGACTCCCGGAAAAGATCTTGCCGTATCTTCAATATCGGTCATTCTTTTAATGTAATCCTCATGCGGTTCATACCGCGCTCCGGGACGGGAGCCGGAAATCGCATCGGCAATCCAAACGATCGTTGATTCAATCGAAGAAAAAGGCTTGTCTTCATGATGTTCGGCCACACAATTGACCACCCTCTCCGGTATCCGGTATTTCCGAAGTAAATCAACTCCCAGCTGAATATGGTTGCCTTCTTCTTCAGTCACAATCTTACCGATATCGTGCAGTAAACAGGCCAATCTAACGATCGGAATATCTGCTTTCAACTCACTGGCAATCGCCACTCCGATTTTTGTTTCCTCAAGCGTATGGACAATCATGTTTTGCCCGTAGGAAAACCGGAATTTGTAACGGCCCAACATTTTAACTAAGTCAGGATGAAGGTTATAAACCTGCAGTGAATGGCAAAGTTTTTCTCCCTCTTCAAATAAAACCCGGTCCACCTCAGTTTGGGTTTTTTGGACAATCTCTTCGATTCTTTGGGGTTGTATCCGACCGTCTTTAATTAATTCTTCCAAGGATCTTCTGGCGACCTCCCTTCTAATCGGATCAAAAGAAGAAAGACGGATATCGAGAGTTTCGTCAAGCTCGACTTCAACTTTTGTCGCCACTTCGATCGCCCTGATATTCCGGCCTTCTTTACCGATAATTCTGCCTTTGATTTCTTCGTCGGGAAGTTTAAGGGTGGAAACCGAATACTCGGGAACAATATCTACCGCTCCGTGTCTCATGGCATCAACCAAAATTTCTTTGGCTTTTTCTTCAGCGGTCGCCCTCGTCTCGATTTCTGCATCCTTAATCTTGCGGGCCACTTCATCGGAAAGACTTTTTTCAACCGCTTGAATGATTAAATTTTTAGCTTCTTCCCGGGATAGGGAAGCAATTTTTTCCAACTTTTGCAGTTGGTCTTTACGCAACTGGTCCAAATCGGCCAATTTTTTTTCAATCTCGACCCTCTGCTGGGCAACCAATTTTTCTCTTTCTTCAACCGACCCCACTTTCCGGTCAGCCTCCGCTTCCTTCCGCACCGCTTCCATTTTGATTTTAGCGGCTTCCTCGCGTGCCGAAGCCAAAATCTCTCTCGCCTGAGCCTCATAAACCGACAAATCGACTCTTGGACTTGGCGAAACTGAAGATTTTTGAGCGGTTTCCGCCGGCGCTTTCTCCTGAACAATGCGGTCAATTTTTTCTTCCAACTGCTGTTGTTTCCGTATCAGTTCGGAAATCTTATCGATTATTGACATAACTCCTCCAATAAATCACTAAAAGTAAATCTGGGGTAAATATGCAGAAAAACCGCCCTTTTTTCAGGACGCTTGTTCTTTGAAGCAAGAAATAGTTTTATGCTGTTTTTTCATAACTAATATCTTTCTGCTATTTTTTCCTCAGTTGGCAACTATTTTACTCCTTTTTAATCAATTTATCAATTATACCGATCGCCGTTTGGGAAGAAAAACCCCGCCGGGCCAAAAGTCCGAACAATTTTTCTCTCTTCTCTCTTAAAGGAAGACCTTTTAATCTTTCCAGCCTTTTTTGGCAAAGTTTTTCCGCCATTAATCCTTCAGCGGTTGAGGTTCTTTCTTCAGCCAAAAGTCTACTTATTATTTCCTTATCAATTCCCTTTTTGGTTAGCTCAAACTTTATCTGTGATTTTCCCGCCGGCCGGGAATTACTTCTTGAAGAAATCCACTGGCGGGCAAAATCCTCATCATCAATCAGTTTTAACTGTTTTAATTTGTCTTTAACAGCTTTCTTTGTTTCCTCCGACCAGCCCTTGCGGAGCATATAAAAATCAATTTCGTATTCACTCCTGGCCCGATAAGATAAAAAGTTTAGTACTTTATCAAAATATTCGGAGATGTCTTCCATTTTGGTTGGTTATTCCGCCTCGGCGCCGATCACTTTTTCTTCCACCACCTTGCCGCTTTTGACCGCTTTCCAAATTTTTTCCTCAACTTCCTTTATAACTTTTGGGTTTTCTTTTAAATATTCAATTCCGGCGATTTTTCCCTGGCCTAACATTATTTCTCCATAGCGGTAAAAGGCGCCCGATTTAGACAAAATATCCAAATCCAGGGCAACATCAAAAATCCCGCCGAACTTAGACACCCCGCCTTTGGCCAAAATATCAAACTCCGCCATTTTAAAAGGAGGAGCCACTTTATTTTTTACCACTCTGACCCGATGGCGTGAACCGGTAACTTCTTCCCCTTCTTTTAAGGTTTCGATTTTACGGCTGTCCATCCGAACTGAGGCATAAAACTTTAAGGCCAAGCCACCCGTGGTTGTTTCCGGATTACCGAACATTACCCCAATTTTTTGGCGCAGCTGATTGGTAAAAATAACCACCGTTTTTGAACGGGAAATCGCACCGGTAAGTTTACGCAAGGCCTGCGACATTAACCGGGCCTGAACACCAACCATTGCATCGCCCATCTCACCCTCAATCTCCGCCCGCGGAACCAAAGCCGCCACCGAATCAATGACAACCACGTCCAAGGCACCACTCCTAACTAAAGTTTCGACAATTTCCAGCGCTTGTTCACCCGTATCGGGCTGAGAAACAAGCAAATCATCCAAATTTACGCCGATTTCCGCCGACCAAATCGGATCAAGCGCATGCTCCGCGTCGATGAACGCCGCCGCCCCACCCAGCTTCTGGGCCTGGGCAATAATAGAAAGGGCAATGGTGGTCTTTCCAGAGGCCTCAGGGCCGTAAATTTCGACGATTCTGCCTCTTGGCACCCCGCCAATGCCCAAAGCAATGTCCAGGGCAATCGCCCCGGTCGAAATTGCCTCCGCTCCGGCTTTGCCGGCCGGGGTTTCACCAAGACGCATAATCGAACCTTTCCCGTATTGTTTTTCTATTTGCTCCATGGCAACATTAATTGCCTGAAGTTTTGGGGAAATTTTATTCTCTTCAACCTTATCGTCTTTGCTCATAGTAACTGGATTTAAACATAATATAAGATATTTTTCAAGAATCAATAAACCCTGTTTCCTTTCTTTTTATATCTAAAATTGATAAAATAACGATATTTCGGGGGCTAGTTCAGATAGTAGAACGCACGCATGGGGTGCGTGAGGTGAGCAGGGCAGTACTGCTGCCCCCGACAAAAAATAATTCGAGGCCAAAAGGGGAGGCCTTACGAGGCTAAAAAAATGAAACTGACTATAATCGGCTCCGGAACGGCAATAATTAAAAAGGAAAGAAGGGCTCCTTGTTTTCTACTTGAAACAAAAAACCAAAAACTTCTTTTTGACTGCGGTTGGGGGTGTTTGAGCGGATTAATGGAAATCGGGATTAACTTAAATGAAATTGACCAAATATTTATCAGCCATTCCCACGCCGATCATTTAGCCAATCTTATTCCCCTTCTACAATCAATACTGGTTACCGGTGTGTATTTTCCTCAAAAAGCCAGAAAAAAAGATTTAATTATTCATGGATATAAAGGCTTTGAAAAAGACTACCAGTCACTTCGAAAAATCATGTTTCCGGAAAAACAAGAAACTTACCGGATAATTATCAGAGAACATACCAATGATAAAGAAAAAACTAACAATTTAGAGATCGAAACAAAAGAAGTCACTCACGTTCCCCAATATTTTCCTTCGGTTGCTTATCGAATTAACAGCGAAGGTAAAAGTTTTGCTTACTCGGGCGACTGCAATTACAACGAAAATATTATTATTTTGGCGGAAAATTCCGACCTACTGCTGCTTGACGGTTCGGTTCCGGTTGAAAGCTTCCGGAAACACGGACCTTTTCTAACTCATCTTTCGCCTTTCGAAGCGGGAAAAATCGCCCAAAAAGCCAAGGTAAAAACTCTGGTTTTATTTCACTTCTATGATATCAGCCAAAAAAGCGAAATTGAGAGTGAGGTTGGAAAAAGTTTTCCCGGGAACTTAATTATTCCCGATGATTTACAGCAGATTATCTTATGAAAGAGTATCGAGCAACCCCAAAATACCCCTTTCATACCTCGTGCGGAGGAGTAATTATTAAAAAAGGCAAAATCCTGCTTCTTCACCGATTTATAACAGAAAAATGGCCGTATGACAGCTGGCATTTACCCAAAGGAACCAAGCTGGTGGGTGAAACCAACAAACAAACGGTTGAAAGAGAATGTTTGGAAGAGACAGGCTACGAAGTAAAAGTCCTTCGTAAAATCGGCAGTTTAAAGTCAGATTATAATCTTAACGATGACACCGTCGCTCATAAAATCACTCATTATTATCTTTGCCGGCCAGCTAAAAGAAAAACAAAAGAAATAATCGAGCATGATGAAATAAAATGGGTTGAAATAAGTCTGGCCAAAAAATTACTGGCGGACTTTAAACTCTGGGAACATGAAGAAAAAATCCTGCAAAAATTGTTATGAATAAACCAATTAAGCTAAATCTTGGCTGTGGAAAAGATAAGAGAAACGGTTATATTGATATTGATGCCGATCCAAAGACCAAACCAGACTTTGTTCTTAATTTAACCCAGAAACTTCCTTACTCCGATAACAGCGTTTCGGAAATAATCATGCAGGATGTTTTGGAGCATCTGACTAAAGAAGAAGGGGCAAGGCTCCTCAAAGAATGCGGGCGAGTTCTGATAAGCAGCGGCAAAATTACCATCAGGGTTCCCAATATCCCCGCCATACTAAAAAAATTTAAAAGCCAGGACGATTTGGTAATGCTTTATCTTTACGGCGACACCTCACAAGGTAAAATCAACAGTCTTCATAAATACGGATACACCCCTTTATTAATTAAGGAGGCTTGCCAAAAAGCCGGCATAAAAATTGACGACATAAAAAAAGTTGACACCAATATTCTAATTGAAGGATATTCCGCAAGAAGTCTCCCCGCACGCATGCAAGGAGACTCCTTGCAAGAAGACAACATATTACATTTAATTTTTAAAACGATTATTTTATCTTTACAAAAAAAGGAAATTGATTGGAAAATCAATAAAAAATATCCCATTTTTTTAAGCAAATTGCTTTTGCGTCCACTTTCCAGAAATGTAAATAAAATTATCTGTACAAAAGAAACAGAAAAGTTCGTCAAAGGTGTTTTGCAATATTCTCACCTAAGAACGGTTATTGAAGATATTTAATCCGAGGCCAAAAGGGGAGGCCTTGCGAAGCTGATTTTAAAATTTTTGCCCTTTAGTGTAACATTAGATGTGAAGCTAAAAAATCTTTTAATTCCTGCTTTGATGGTTTTGGTTTCTTCTTTAATTTTGAACATTTATCAATTCTTTCAAAATAAATCTCTGTCCAGGGGGACTTTGGTAATCGGGGTGATTGACGGGGATACAATTGTTTTGGAAGGAAAAGTCAGACTGCGATTAAGGCACGTTGACGCACCGGAACTGGAGTACTGCGGGGGGAACCAAGCGAAAGAAACTTTGGAGAAACTGGTTCTAAACAAAGAAATTCTTTTCACCGAAAAACTTCTTGATACCCAAGGCCGGGCGATGGCCCTGGTTTATCTGGGAAACAAACTAATCAACAAAGAAATGCTTAAATCCGGCTGGGCCAGATATCACTCTGATCAGACTTCGGTTACCAAAGAATTGAAAACTACCTCTGATCGGGCAAAGGCGGAAAAAATCGGTATTTTCAGTTCTCTTTGTTACCAGACAGAAAATACCGACAATCCGAAATGTGTGATTAAAGGCAATACCGACAAAAACTCAAATTTGCGCAAATATTACTTTCCGGGCTGTCCCCAGTATGAATTCACCATTGTAGAAAAAGATCTAGGCGAAGACTGGTTTTGCACGGAAAAAGAAGCGCAGGCCGCCGGTTTCTCCCGCGCCAAAAACTGCCCGGAAAGATAAAAATTTACTAAACAATTTTAGCTTTAAATTTTTGTTTTTTAGCCTTAGGAAATTCATTACGCTAGCGTAATAAATTTTTATTAACAAAAGGCAAAACGTGATAAAAAAATAAAGAAAAATTATTGTAAGTATTCCTTAATATTCTCCTGGTGTTCTTTATAGGTTTTGGCGGTGTGGATTTGTTTATCGGCGGAGTGCAGATAATACAAAGCATCGGTATTAGCTGGATTTAACACTGCCTGCAGCGATTCCAAAGACGGAGTACAGATCGGGCCAAGCGGCAAGGCGGCAACTCTATAAGTATTATAAGGAGAATCAATCGTTCTAACCACTCCGGCGCCAAGTTTTGGCCAAAAAGAGAAATCGTCAGTAATTAGTAATTGGTAATTAGTAATCAGGGAATTAAATTCTTCGTCAGCAATTGCGTACTGGACCGTTGCATCAATTTCCAGCTTCATCTTTTTAGCCAAACGGTTCCAGATGACCGCTGAAATTACCGGCTTGTCTTCCAAACTGCCGCTTTCTCTTTCAATTAAAGACGCAAATTTCACTGCCGTGTCGGTTTTTATATTTTTGGCCAATAAATCGCTAAACAGAGTATCCAAACGGGAATTAAATTCATTTTTTAGCCTGTCTGCTATCTGACTGGGGTCTGAATCAGTATTAAATAAATAAGTATCCGGCCAAAGATAACCTTCCTTGGCAATAGTAATAAAATTCAAAACCATATCATCCGGCCAACCCAAGGATTTTTTCAAAATTAACCCCACCTGTTCTTTCCTTTTTCCCGGAGGAATAGTAACCCATTTTTGAAAAGGCCCGAAAAGAAAAACGCCTGACAACTGATATGCATTTTGGGATTTAGAAATCATATAAGCTCCCGGCTCTATCCTTCGATCCGCCGATTCGGTGGACTCAGAACAAGTCCTTTGTCGGCAAAGCAAATCCAAGACAAAAAAGAAGATTTTTTTGTTCCTGATAAAACCTTTTGAATATAAATCGTCGATAACTTGTTCATCAGCCGCATTGAATTTAACGATATATCTTTCTTTGGGAAGATTCTTGCCAAAACCGCGAAAGTTAAGATAAAAAATTATGGCCGCGGCAGAAAGACAGAAAAAAAGAAAGATAAGAAGTATTCGTACTGTTTTCATCGGTTAATTTTAACATAAGGAAAAGAAGAACAAGAGAGGACAGAAGGACTAGGATAATGAATGTCTCTGCAAAGGTACAACTACTTCACCCAATACTATGTCACCAAAAATGATAGCCCACTCTTTGTAAGTAATTGTTACATCTTCAGCCGCAGGATCATTCTTTTGGTTGAAATCTGCAGTCGCCATACTCCTAAAACATGCTTCTACCCAGGTATTGGCTATCTGGTCTATTGAATGGGAGTTGTAATCATCTAACCCTATCCCATTTACTACTTTTTCTAAAAATGGCGAAAAATGTCGATAAAAAATACACTCTTTTACTTGATCATAATCAGGGAGTGAACTCCTAGCATAAGAAACAAATGCAAGTCGAGCTACCTCCCACCTTGATCTTCCTTTAGTTTCTATATCAGTACTAAAAAGGTCGTCTTTCTTTTCAGAAGCTATACCAATTAACCTTTGTCTTATATGAAACGGTGCAACTCCGTACGGGATTGCTTCACTGCGTTCGCAATGACATTATTTTTATTACCTCTTTGGGGATTGTTTTTTGGCGCGGGCTTTTTGGGCTAAACCGAACTTTCTTCTTTCCTTCTCCCGAGGATCACGAGTCAACAAGCCAGCCGATTTAAGAACTTTTTTGTACTTCTCTTCTTCAACTTTTATCAAAGCACGGCTTACCCCATGAACGAAAGCCCCTACCTGGCCGGTTGTCCCACCACCGATAATTCTGGCCGTGGCAAAATATTTTCCCTCAAGACCGGCAACAGCAAAAGGCTTTAAATAGACCACCTTGGGAACATCTTTAAAATATTCGTCGGCCGGCTTATCGTTAACCACTATTTGCCCTTTCCCGGCAAAAAGCCTCACTCGAGCCGTGCTTCTTTTCCTTCTCCCAATGGCATAAGTGTATTTCTTTGTTTCTTTTTTCATTTTTTCTCCTTAAATTTTTCTTCATAGGGATGTTTTTCGCCGGCAAAAACATGCAGGCGTTTCATCCACTGATCGCGGAGCTTGTTCTTTGGCAACATATTCAAAACCGCTTTTTCAATTATCCTCTCCGGTTTCTTCTCCCGAAGCTGAGAAAGCGATAGTGTTTTTAGCCCTCCCGGATAACCGGAAAAAGAAGTATACTTTTTTTCCGTTTCTTTTTTACCCGTCACTTTAACTAAAGAAGCATTAACAACGACCACGTGGTCCCCGCAATCCAAATTGCGGACAAAATAAGGCTTACTCTTGCCAAACAAGACTGGGGCAATTTTTGAGGCCAGGCGACCCAAAATTTGATCTTTGGCGTCAAAGATGTGCCAGGCAGATTTTATTTGTGTTTTTTTAGTTGGTTTTATCATGTGTTTTTTTGGTCTTGACTTCCGGCGCCGGCTTCTTTTTTTCTCTTTCGACCACCGGGATTTCCTCCGTAAATGAAATCTTTACCAGAGTCGCCCCATCTCCCCGCCGAATCTGGGTTTTGATTATGCGGGTATATCCGCCATTTCTATCTTTAAAAATAGGTGCAATCACTTCGAAAAGGCGGTTAACCAAGTCCTTTTTTACTAAAAACCGCCGTGCCACTCTCCTGTCGGATAAGGTTCCTTTTTTAGCTTTTGTTATCAGTTTTTCCGTTTGAGATTGAATCGCCTTCGCTTTAGCCAAAGTAGTCTGAATTTCGTTTTTTTCGATTAAAGACGAAACCAAAGAACGGAAAAGGGCTTTTCTCTCATTTTTATCTCTATTCAGCTGATAACCAAAAACTTTTTTTCTCATTTTATTCTTCCATCTTGATATCTTTTTCTACCAGCGCGGCTTCAATTATTTTCAGCGACTTCCCGCCCAGATTTTTAACCTTGGAAAGTTTTTTGAAACCGGTCTCTCTTAAATCGGCCACATTCTTTACTCCGACCTTCAAAAGAGCATTGACAATGCGGGTCGGTAAACCCAATTCTTCAACCGTCAGACTTTCTTCCTGGTCGTCGAGCTGTCTTTCGGGAAGTTCCTCGTCAACCGGCACTCCTTTGGGATTATAAATCTGGGTAAAAAAAGTTGACAATTTTTTGGCGGCGAAAATTAAAGCATCTTTTGGTTTAACCGTCCCGTCGGTGATAATCTCCAGCGTCAGTTTATCAAAATCAGTCACCCGGCCGACGCGGGTAGCACTGACTTTGTAATTCACCCTCTTTACCGGTGTAAAAACTGCGTCAAGCGGAATAATTCCTATTTCTTCAGACGGCGCTTCTTCAAAGGGAACATAACCATATCCGGAGGAAACCCAAAAATCTCCTTTAAAATGAGAGGAATTGTCGGAAAGGTTGCCTAAAACCAAATCCTTATTAATAATTTCCACCTCGACAGGAACTTCAAAATCACCGGCAAGAATCGGTCCCGGTCCGGTTTTAAAAAGAGAAATTTTAACCGGTTTATCTCCGCTGTAAGCGAGGCGGATTTTTTTAACGTTCAGGGTGAATTCGACAATATCTTCCTTCAAACCTTTCAAGGTAGAAAAAAGATGTTTGGTCCCGGAAATTTTGGCTTTGGTAATCGCGGCTCCCGGCAGGCTGGAAAGCAACACCCTTCTCAGGGCATTGCCCAAAGTCTGGCCGTAACCCCGCTGTAACGGCTCAAGAGTAAAAACTCCGAAATCCCGGCTTTCTTTTTCGACCTTCATCTGAAAATTTGGTTCAATCATAAAACTCCTTTAATTTAAAAAAATAAATAATTGCTAAAATAATAAATTTTACTTTCTGGAATAATATTCAACCAGCAATTGCTCGTCAATTTCCGTTTCCATTTCCTCTTTTTTAGGCAACCGGGACAGTTTACCGACAGAAACTTTTCGCTCTAACCAAACCGGAAGTTTATAATCTTTTTCTTCCAGTTTCTTTTTTACTTCAGTTAAATTAAGAGCTTTCCCTCCCAGTGAAACCAACTGGTTTTCTTTGACCAGGAAAGAGGGAATATTCACTTTTTTCCCATCAACTAAAACATGGCCGTGATCAACCAGTTGGCGAGCCAGGCGCCTTGAAGAAGCAAAGCCCAAACGGTAAACCAAATTATCAAGCCTTGATTCCAATATTTGTAAAAGCGACTCTCCTGTTGCTTCTCTCACCTTTCTTGCCTGCCTGAAGCAATTGCGCAACTGGCGCTCATTAATCCCAAAAATCCGCTTAACTTTCATTGTTTCCGACAGGTGAATTCCATACTCGGAAGGCTTCCTTTTCCGTTTATTCCCGTGCTGACCCGGAGGAACTGCCCCCCGGCGGTCAATCGGACACTTGGAAAGACATCTTTCTCCTTTTAAGAAAAGTTTTTTCCCCGACTGCCGGCAAAGCCGGCACTTCCTTTCTCTTATGGCTGTCATCTTAAACCCTCCTCTTCTTTCTCGGCTTGACTCCATCGTGAGGAATCGGGGTTATATCCGCAATCAAGCGCAGTTTAAGATTTGCCGCCCTAACCGCGCGCAAGGCCGCATCCCGGCCGACACCAGGGCCCTTTATATAAACATCAACCTCTTTTAAACCGATTTGTTTTGCTTTAACTAAAGCTTTTTCCGTTGCCACTGTTGCCGCATAAGGGGTAGCTTTTCTCGCCCCTTTAAATCCGCTTGATCCAGCCGATTCCTGGAAAAAAACATTTCCCTCCGTGTCGGCAATTGAAATAATCGTATTGTTAAAAGTCGCCAAAACATTAATTTTTGCAACTGACAGCGTTTTTTGTTTTTCCGCCATGTTTTTTTAAATAATTTTGATATCTTAAGCTGATTTGGTTTTTATCGGTTCCGGTTGCTGTTTTTTTGCCAAATCATCTTTTTTAAGCGCCCCGATGGTCACCCTTTTGCCTCTTTTGGTCCGGGCATTGCTCCGGGTTCTTTGCCCGCGCACCGGCAAGTTAGCAATATGCCTTCTTCCGCGGTAAGAACCAATTTGTTTAAGTCTTTTAACATTTTCTTGAATTTCCCGCCGTAAATCTCCCTCAACTTTTGTGTTGCCTTCAATTGATTTTTGCAATCTGGTAGTTTCTTCATCCGACAAACTGCCGGCTTTTTTCGCTCCGTCAACCTTAGCTTCACTTAAAATCCGGACCACATTTTTTCGGCCAACCCCGAAAATATGGGTTAGGGCAATATCAATTCTTTTTGCTTCCGGTAAATTTATTCCAATAATTCTCGGCATATTTTTTAAGCTTCAAAGACACAAAGCTTCAAAGTTTCAGAGTTGTTTTTCTTTGCATCTTTGAAACTTTACTTCTGTGCTTCTTATTTTTTACCCCTGTCTCTGCTTATGTTTCGGATTTTTACAAACAATGTGAATTGCCCCCCGACGGCAGACTACTTTGCATGAACGGCACCTTTTTTTGACTGACGCTTGTACTTTCATCTTTTTATTACTAATTACTTAAGTTTATAAGTTATCCTCCCTTTTCCCTGATCGTAGGGAGTAATAACAACCCTCACCCGGTCACCCGGTAAAACCCGGATATGGTGCAGTCTCATCCTCCCGGACATGACGCACAATATTTGCCTGCCGTCGGCTGTTTCCACTCTGAAAGTAGTATTAGGCAGATTTTCGGTTATCGTTCCTTCTATTTCAATTTCGTCCTTTTTCAACATAAAAAATCCCCCACCCTTGTTAAAGTTAGGGGCCCGTTTTCGCCAACCGCGACCGTCTCTTCAAACAGCCCCGACATTTTACCATCTTTCGTAGAAATAGTCCAGCCATCATCTTCCATAACCA
>Ga0100390_10000396_pt1 | contig 40354 bp, 23 predicted proteins | sample CryGeymeta201514_FD_81540 | JGI IMG/M metagenome (GOLD analysis project Ga0100390, IMG submission 81540) | Groundwater microbial communities from Crystal Geyser aquifers in Utah, USA - Crystal Geyser metaG 2015-14 | ecosystem: Environmental > Aquatic > Deep subsurface > Groundwater | place... | reverse complement strand
GCGACAAAATTAATAACCCAGGCTGGACGTTTTTCCAGGTAATATTTTATTTTATATAATTTTTTGGTTAAATAGTCATGATCGCCGTCGGGCATCAGTTCTAATATTTCTTTTGTTTTAATCAATACTTCGTTCTGGCGGTTGACGACTTTGGATTCTTCGTCGGGAGCCAGTTTTTCCTGCAATCCAATAAATTCAAATTGATAATTTTTGCCAAAAACTTTATTAAAAATATATTTAATTCGTTCTAGATGAAAATGGGAAGTGATAATGATCGCTTTATCTACTTTGAGCGGGATGAAAAAATCTTTTTTTAAATAATACGCGTTGCCAATACTGTCTTTGGACTTTTTTTCTAGCAATAGTTTATCTTTTGGAATTCCTTTAATCAGCAAATATTGGGCCATTTTTTCCGCTTCGGTAATTGGCGGATATCTTTTTAGTTGATCGTATAGAAAACTATATTTTCCAGAAGTAATAATAAATATATTTTCTTTTTGGATCCCGTCAAAATAGAGTTGAACTGCTTTATCCAAACGTTGATAAACATGGTTGGGAAGATTTCCGTTAAGATCAATTCCGCCGCCGAGAATGACTATAAACATATAAATTTTAAATTATAAATCCCAAGCTCCAAACAATATCTAAATCCTAATATACAAAATTCTAAACGGATTGCATTTAGTATTTAGAATTTAGAAATTAGGATTTAGGATTTTGGCTTCATCAAACACTTTTGATAGAGATTATAAAACTTGGTGGTAATCCGGTTCCAGTTGAAACGTTCAACGACGGTTTTGTAAGCCCGTTCGGCCATTTTATTCCAAAGTTTTTCATCAGACAAGAGTAAATTAACCTTCTCGGCGATCAAAGCCGGGCTTCTAGGCCTAACTAAGAAACCGTTATAACCATCTTTAACCACCGTGGTTACCCCTCCTTTTCGGCTGACAACGACAGGAGTTCGGTTAACCATCGCCTCAAGAATGACTAAGCCTAAGGGCTCACTCCAAACACTGGGCGCGACGTAGACATCCGCTCGCAGATAAAAATCGTTAATTTTTTCCAGTCTCTGAGAAAAGTATCCTAACATATGGACGTTATTTAGTTTAAATTTTAATATCAATTTTTCCAAATATTTTCTCTCCGGACCGTCGCCCAAGATAACAATTTCGGCCGTAATTTTTCTCGCCGCTTTTATCAAATACTCAACTCCTTTATGTTCGGTCAACCTACCGGTAAAAAGCACCACCTTGTTATAGCGGAAATGATATTTTTTGTCGATCCAGGAAACATTACGGTCAAAATCTATTTTATTGCTGATGCCGGCGGGAATAGTTTTAGTCTTTTTAGCCAGGTCACGGCCAAACATTTTTAAGTACCACTCACGGGTAAAGCTGCTGTTGGCGGTAATAAATTTGGCGCGGAGCGACGCATCGCGGGTCGAAGCTTTCCAGCGGCTGTCTTCATGAAAATAGTAAAGATCGCTGCCGTGAGTGGTAATAATATACGGTTTTTTGTAGAGATTGGCCAGAGTGCGACCGACCGCCGGCAAAAAAGCGGTATGAAAAATATGAATCAAGTCGGGTTTAAACCTTTCAACGATTTTGGCGGTCCGCGAAAGATAATAGTTAAAAATATTAATATGGTCAATAGTTGATATCTTCGAATATTTTTTCACGCCGAGAAGCTCTGGATTACCGACGAACACTCCCATAATCGGAGGTTTAAGATGGCAGACCTTAGCAGATTGAAGATTCCTTTTTTCCGGAGCGGCTATTTGCGCTTCAAAATCAAATTGATATTTTTCTTTTAAGTTGGAGCATAGACGGCGCAGCCAGGCGCCCGAGCCATTACCCCAAAGAGGAAACATGTAGAGATATAGAACTTTCATGAAAAAATTACTAATTTCTAATTAACCTAATTCCTAATAAAATCTCAATTACCAATATTCCAAGTATTCCAAACAATAACCAATGTCCAATCACTTAATAATCAAACAGTGTATACAATTGGTGTTTGGTAATTGAAATTTGGTTATTGGTCATTGATTAGAAATTAGAATAATTAGGTTAATTTTTTTGTTGCTATATTATACCATTTCTTCCTAATTTAGCTATAAGGCGACTGGCGCCGATCAGACTACTATTTTTAACGTTGATAAACTTAATTGAATTTTTTCTGACAGCAAGTTTTTTTAAATAATCTTCAACAAATTGTTGATAATGCCAACCATGCCAAAAGAGAGAACCCTCCATGATAAATTTGAACGGGGTCACTTCTTTCTTGAAGTGCTTGGATACGTCTTCTCGCACATGCATCAAGCTAGTAAACCTGGCGTTGTCCATTAAGTTGGCAGCCACGCGTGACATGTGCCTCGAATCCGTATCCTGCGCACTTTTTTTATTCTCTCTACACGTTTTAAACAAATAAATTCCCGCGATCTGGCAGGCGATGAGAGAAGCTGACCGTTCGATTAGTTTTCGGGCGATCGTAACGCCACGATTTACACCCCCGGGGTGTAATTGGGCTTGTTGGGACAGTTCAAAAGTCGATAATAATAGACGATTTTTTTCACCTCGATTTACCAATGAACCAGCTCCGACGTAACGTCGGGACGGTTCAGGGTTTCGCACTCCGAAACCCTGTTGGTGCTGAAGCCCCGAGCGCCACAGTGGGATACCCCACGTGGTGTCCCATAAGCTCGGGGAGTGCTTCACTAATAAATTGTAGTGGCGATAAAGATAGTTACCGCTGACTTCTTTTTCGAGAAGCTGTTGGCCGCGTTGGTCGGAGTTTTGGTCGATAATTTTTCCGGTCGCGGTTGGCGGAAATTTATCAAAGTTACCAGATTCTAAGTTAACAGCGATATTTTCATTCTCTGCTTGTTGACAAGGAGAAAGGAAAAAAGCGAAGTTGGTGCCGGCGCCAACGATGCCAGCGACCGTTGACAATCTTTGAGACGATCGGCTTTGAGATGGTAAGGTTGAAAGTAATAAACAAATTGCATCATTGGCGACCGCCACCCGAATCCTTCTTTTTAATTTTTCAAAAACATAGATTTCCAATTCTTGACCGATTAATTTATTGACTAATCCGGAAAAGGGTTGTTCTTTTGTAGGAATAACCAATCGGTCGTCGACCAGACCATGTCTCAATGAAGGAACTAAATGGTAAGCAAGGTTCAGAGCAACGGTATTGACCCGTGGATCAAGCTGTTCCAAAAAAAATTTACAAAAAATCTCTCGACTACTAAAATGGGGTAAAAAAAACTTTACTTTTTTTTGAAGACTGATTTTATTTTTGCTTTTCTTGGCTAGAGCCATGTGGAAAACCGATCCACCGATGGCCATCAATTGGAATAGTTCATCATCGGCTACGACCGGTTTTAAAGGTAAAGAATTTTTAATAAATGCGAGACTAGTTTTTTCTCCTCGGGCGGCTAAAATTAACTCATTAATAAAATTATCACGAATTTTTTTAAGCTGGGGCAGAGAGTAGAGAGAAATCTGGGCCATGAAGTGATTATAGCGCAATTTGGGAAAGTTATTTGTCATAATCGGCAACCGCTTCGGTTGCCAAAGGTTGACGCATTGGGTTAAAATGAGAAATTAAACTCGCTTTTTAATAAGCTCTTTAGTTGTTGGAATATTGATGGGAAAGCCTTAGTGATTGTGTTTTTTTCTTCCGGACGAAAATTTTGGAGAACATAGGTTTCGCCGTCCACCCACCCAGTTTGCTGCCGATTGTCAACGCCGATCCTTACCCGCCAGAAATCTTTAGTTTTTAAAACTTTTTCAACTGATTCGATGCCGTTGTGAAGCTTGGGGCCGGTGCCTTTTTGAATTTTGAATTTACCCAAAGGAATATCCAAATCGTCGTGAGTAACAATTAAATTTGAAATTTGTCCACCAGCTGGCGGATTAAAATTTGAAATCATCTTTTTTACTGCTTGGCCGGAGAGATTCATGAAGGTTTGGGGTTTAGCGAAAATCATTTTTTCATTGTTTAATTGTTTCATTGTTAGATAGTATTTATTTTTTTCAGCAATGTAACAATGGAGTAACGTGGCGACGAAATCAATAAACTGAAACCCAACATTGTGACGGTTATTTTGATACTCGAGACCGGCGTTACCTAATCCTACTATTAAGAGCATTTCTATAAAAGATATTGAAAAAAATTTTAAAAGCTGTACTATAAATTATAGTTGATAAAAGTCAAATATTGATTATAAAGAAAAGTGTTCGTATGCGTCTTTTTAATACCCCAGTAGCATTCGCTACGGGGTAAGCCTGCCAATGTCTTTTGACATTGCTCAGGATAAAAGAAAAAGATTTTAATTCTAATAGTTTATGGTGAGCTTGTCGAACCACAAGTGGCCGATTTAAAAATCCGCACACTTCACCCTTTTCTAAATTAATATTTTTAAATTTTGATTTGTAATTTTAATTTTTTATTTTTAACTTTTAACTTATTATGTCTAAATACGTTCCTGATGTTCTGTCACGACGCTGGGTGATTGTTTCACCCCAACGACTGGGCCGGCCGGACCAGAATAAAAAAACCAAAAAAAAGAAAGATCATGTTTGTCCTTTTTGTCCGGGAAACGAGAGGTTGACTACCCCGGAAGTGTTGCGTTTCGGCAAAGGTGAGCCTAATAAACCCGGTTGGTTGGTGCGAGTGATTCCCAACAAATTTCCGATTACCGACTTTCATGAAGTAATTATTCACGCCCCTTCTTGTCACCAGGAATTAGATCAGCTGCCCACCAGTCATTTAGAGCTTATTTTTAAAGCCTATCGCGAACGTTACAATTTTTACCGAAAAAAAGGCCAGGTGTTAATCTTCAGTAACCACCGTGAACATGCCGGCGCATCTTTAAAACACTCCCATTCCCAATTGGTCGTTCTTCCTTTTCAAATTGATCTTGACACCTTAATCCGCGAACCGTTGGCCAACGTCGTCAAAGAAAACAAGTTTTTTGTTGTTTACTGCCCGGAGTTTTCTCAATGGCCTTATGAGATTTGGATTACTCCGAAGACTATCAACACTAGAGATGGACGCGACGATGGAAAGGTTTTCGGAGACATTACCGATGAAGAGATAAAAGACCTAAGTGAGATATTTAAAGAAACAGTCCGCTCAATGGAGAAAATTTACAAAAAACAGCCTCTTTCGGACATTCCTTTTAGCTATAATTTTTACATCTATCCGAAAGAAAACTGGTATTTAAGGATCATTCCCCGTTTTATTTATCGGGCCGGGTTTGAGCTTGGCACCGGTCTTTCAGTCAATATCGTCGATCCGGTCGCGGCGGCGGCGCGCTATAGAGGAGTAGAGGAAAAAATGGAAGCAGTCTTGAAAAAACTGAGGAAATTTTAATTTTTATTTCAAGATCAACTTCTTCATCTCTGTTTTCTTTCCTTCTCCTTCATTGTTAATTAGAATAATCTGATACCACAATTCATGGTCAAGATTGAATTCGGCAGTGGTTAGTTGATGATCTTTTGACGGTTGACCACTGACGGTTTTTTCTATCTTCAGATTGGCCGTCTTGTCAAAAAAGATTATCTGGGATCTAAAGACAGTCTTTGTTTGGAAAAAGACCAACAGGTAGCGGCTGGATTTAGAGAAATAAACTTTTTTGATTAAATCAGACGCCTGAGTTTGACTCGAAAAGTTATTAAAAAAGTGGCTAGATTGGAAGACGGCCGTTCCCAAAACAAAAACAGTGAGAGAGATAACCAAGACTGTCTTTAGAGAAGGCAGCGGTTTAGTCCAGGCTTTAAAAAACTCGATCTTGGCGGCCTGGGCTTTTTTAAAGGCAAGCAGATCGTCCGGATAAATAAAAATCCCATGACAGCGGTCGCAGGTTAAAAGGATGACTGTTTCCGGGACAGCCTCTAATTTTTCCAAAGGATGAAGTGCTAGATGGTCGTGGGGGCAGAGTTTTTCTGCGCCGGAAATCTCGTCGGTTTTCCGATCGGCAGCCAATTTTTCTGCCGAAGTGTAACTGATGCGATTAATACCATTTTCCTCAAAAAAACTGGCACCGCAATGAGAACAATGGAAAATGCTTTGTAGTTCTAGATTGACATAGTTCATTGGACGACCACAGTTTGGACAGGTCATAATATAATACTACAATAAAAAAATTAACGTAATCGATCTAATTATTCTAATTTCTAAAGAATAACCAATGACACAAGTATTCCAAACAATAAAATATTTCTGAAATTGGTCATTAATTAGGTTAATTAGAAATTTATAACATTGTTTTTTAAAGTATTATTATATACATTATATATATGACCACAAGTCAAGACCAACTGCCGAATCTTTCTCAAGCGGAAGACTTTCGGAAATTTGTCGAGATTGAAACGCTGAGAATCATCAAAAAATTAGCCGAGGAAGGAAAGACGGAAAAGGAAAGAATTCAGGCGATTGCCAAAAGAACTCTTGATCTGATCAAGCCGGGGATGAACTTGGAAGAACTTTATACCAATGCGGTCAAGCTGGACGATAACTTTTCCGAGATGGCACCGTTGGTTTACGTGATCATGAGAGAGTATGAAGAAAAGTATGAGAAAAAGGCGTTAGAATCGGTTTCCCTGTTGATTAAAGCCGGACAGTTTGATCAGGCGCAGGAGATGGTGAAAAAAGTATTATCTTTTAAAATACAAAATTAATTGGTATGGCTAAATGGATAAATTGCTGAATTGTTACATTGTTAAATTGCTAATTAAGGTTTAATATTGACTGTTTAAATAATTATGACAGGATCAGTACCAACTGAAGCGGCGTTACCAGCGGGTGGAGTCACGATTAATAAGGTGGTTGTTAAAGGAGAACCATCAGTTGATGGCCAAGTCGTAGGTAAAGTAGAAGACGGTAAACCGGTCACGGCGGAGGCTGAAGAGGAAAAGGTAGGAGAAGGAAAGGGACTTGATCCAAAGAGTGTTGAAGCACAGGCTGCTCAGCTTATTCCTCAAGCAGAAGTAGAAATTCAACAACTCAAGATTACCGGTTTAGGCCGAAACATATTAGAGGTATTAGCCGGACAAAAGGCGCTAAGTACTCTTGATAGTTTGAGGGACCGTATACAAAAAGCATTAAATAAAAAAAAGATTACTGAGAAAACTGCTGACAGACAGATGCGGAGACTGTGGCAGATCGAAGCTAAAGCGAAAAAGATCGTCGAAGGATCACAACAAGAGTTGGAGACAATGCAGAAGAGCGAAAATCCCAGGACAAAGGCTTTAGGACTCTTCATCGAAGAAGCTTATGTCAGTGATAACGTAGCCAGTTATGATCAAGAAATTAGCCGTATTGAAGAAACCGATTATAAAAAACTTGAATGTAAAAATGAGGAAGAAAAGCAGGATTTGATAAAAAGACATGAGGAAGGAAAAGACGGCTTAAGAAAAAAAGCGGCAGATTTAAAAAAGCAAAGAGAAGGAGTGACCGAACCTGGTGCAAAACCTGGAGAGCCAGCGGTGGAAGTTGGTAAACAAATCCCGGCGGTAGTAGCAGAAGAAGTCAAGGGAATTTTACAGGCAATGGGTATTAAGGAGATTGACGCGGCGGCAATGGAGAAAAATCCGATCGCTGAACTTAATAAACATTTGACTGAAATGGCCGGTGACAAGAACAAGGTTAAGGCGATGGTTAGTAACTTAATAGAGGCAGGGACAGTGGATAAAAAGACGGGTACTAAAATAGAGGATGCTTTGACCTTGGCCCAGTCGGAGTCGGAGGTGGTTTGGAAGGGTAGAGGAAAAACGGCGTTAACCATCGGTGGTGGGGTGGGCGTCTTGTTAATTCTGTTAGCTTGGAATGCTAGGGAAAAAAAAGAGCAGGGGATAGGGTAAATAATATTAAATCCGGTTGATTAATTTATATTTTAGATTTTTCGATACCGCGTTTTTCGCCACCGACACCCTCTGATGAGGGTAACCCTCGGTGATTGCTCAAAACGGGTATCTTCAAATCTCATAAAGTATTTAGACGGATTTGATATTAATAATATTAAGATATGAAAAGTAATTTTTGGCTGGAGGTAGACATAGTCGAACTATTAGGACTCGATCAAACCATGACGCCGGTGGAAGTCGACGAGTTTACCAATCAGTTTAACAAAGAGCTTTGGTTCCGTTTTTTGAACGAGAAAATCAAATCCAATTTAAAACCAGATGAATGGAAAGATGTTAATCGTCGCTTTCCGGCCGATGCCGGTTTGGATCCTATTGTTGATTTTTTGGCCAAAAGGCTGTCGGCTGAACTAGTTAATAATCTTTTGATGGAGACAACAAAAGAGTTAAAAAAAGATTTTGCTAAAACATTTTTAACTGACATATTAACGAACGAGGAGAAAAAAGAATATCGCCGCGAAAAAAAGATTAGCCAGCAGAATCTGCTAAATAAAATTAAAGACTGTCTTTCTATCATTGACGGGAAAGGGGAGATAAAAAACCTCAAGCCACTGATTAATGAAACCAACCGTCTTCTTTTGACACTAAGAAAATAATAGTTTATATCAGACCCAGTTGATTAACTTATATCTTAAGATTTTCGATACCGCGTTTTTCGACCGCCTCACCCTAAAGGGACCCAGGCGATTGTCTCAAAACGGGTATCTTCAAATCTTATAAAGTGTTTAGACGGATTTGATATTATCACTGACCGGCAAGCGGTGGTGAGGTTGCCAGCGACTCCATAAGAGTACGGAGCCAAGGTAAGACCATCATCGAGCCCCAAGGATTAACGGTAAGGCTGTCTAAATTGGTTTGGACTATCTGTCCGTCGGCCGTCACCTGTTGGCCGGCCTCGACAGCAACGGCGGCCGCCCAATGGCCGTCAGGTAGTTTAATAATATTGGCAGTTAAGACGCTGGTGGTGGCATTTTCCCATCGTTGAGTGATAGCGTTAAAGAAAGTGCCACCGACGGTGCCGGTTTTCGTAAAACAGGTGTTGGCAATACCATTGCAAGCAGAAGAAAGTTCTTGTTGACCGAGCGCTGACAGAGAAAATCCGTTGCCGGTGACCGACTTCTTCAGATTATCATCCATCAACACAGTCCGAGTCTCATCAAGAATAGCAACCAGGCGTTGGTCTTTAAACCAATGCTCCGGATTGGCCAACATGGTGTAGGCAAAGGCAAGATGGTCGACGCTCCTGACGTAGGCGTCGCTGCCGATGGCCGGGACAGCCGTCGCCGTACGCAGTTCGTTGCCATAAATATCGGTCAGTTCCAGGCCAAATTGTCTAAGAAACTGTTGAAATTCAATCCAGAGCTCGGGATTATCCTTTTGAAGATCAACCATCTCTCTTTGAAAGACGACATTAGTGGAGACGGCCAGCGCCTGTTTAAGAGTCATTGTGTTATTCGATCCCAGACTGTTAAGTAAGGTATATGATATGGGATTACGGACAGGGAACGGTAGTGTCGAACCATCGAGGGTAAACTGGCCGGGTTGGTTGGGGAGAGGAATGTCCGGATTGATTCCTTTCATTCTTAAAAAGGCGTAGATAAATGGTTTGATGGTTGAACCGGGAAGAATGGGGACTTTACCCAAGACACCGGTTGGATTGAAGTCGGCCAGTTGGTGACCTTCCGAGTCGATGATTGAAAGGGCTATCCCAGGATGCTCGATGACCGAGCCGTCAGCGCCAACTGATTGGAAAACCGGTACGTCAACCTGATTAATACCTGGTATTTCTGGATTGTGGACCGCCATGGTAAAAACATCCTGGTGACGCTCGACCAGACTGCTGGTCGGAACAATGGCGTTATCTTGAAATGTTTGGGTGAGACGGACGATCGCTGCCTGATGTTGATGAGTTAAAAGGCTATTAATATTATCGTTGGTGACGGTAATAATGCGAGCGGTGCCATGTTCGTCGGCATTGACATCAAAGATTTCCGCCATCGGCTGACCGAGACTGTTAACGCCTTTTTTAATGATCAAAGCGACGTGTCCGGCCGCATCCGAGCTAGGATTGTCGATAACGATATGGTCACCGACATTAAGTTGATCGACCGAGTGGAATTTAATCAAAATCGTATTTTCAAAAGTGACGGCATCCTTTAGTGATCCATATAAAGTTTTAAGAATGTCTTTCGGCGAAGTAAGCGGCCAACCACCAATGTCAGCTACCATATCCGACCCACTAAAATTCAGGCCGGTGACTGCTTGGACGGCGCGGAAACACTGGCCGGCTTTAGCATTACCTTGTTGATCAATGGTGCTGGCGGCAAAGTAACGAATACTATCTTGAGCTTCTTTACTATCTAAGGGAACACCCAGTTTATTCAGCTCTGTTGTTAAAAATTGATAAAGCTTATCTCCGTGAAGATTTTGTTGCTGGCCATTGTTAATAAGAATTTCAAGATCTTGAGCCACTTGGTCGATCGTTTGCGGGTGAGAGACTAAACCCTCAACCGTGCCACTGTGGTCAATCTGGAGCATCGGCGCCAGAAAAGTTTCCACCTGTTTCTGCATCGGCAACTCCGTCCCCGTTTGAGAAAGAGCGTTGACGGTTTCGGCGGCTGAGTGGCTAGTGAAGGTGTCGGCGGGATTAGTAATATCAATAATATTCCCAGCGGTAGGGGTTGGTTGGGCTAAAGCCTTTGCCAACGACGCCTGGGCTTGATCGGGGACGACATTGGTCAGATGATCCGGTGGTTGGTTGGTGAACTGGACCTGGGCGATCTGCTCACGGATATGTTGGGCCTGAGTTTGGTTGATCACGCCTTTACCTAGTAAAAGATTGACCCGGTTTAAAGCAACATTACGGATAATCTGGTCGGCCGAGGTAATCCCTTGAGCGATTTCCGCCGGAGTCAGGGTACGGGCCAAAGGCGAGTAGCCGCTTGGTTGTTGGGCCATGCCGGTCAGTATTAGCATTTCGCCGTTATTGAGATTTTCCACGGTTTTGCCAAAATATAGTTCTGCCCCGGCTTCCATACCGTGGATAGGGACGCCGTTAACGCTACCTAAATAAACATAGTTAAGGTAGTTCTGATAAATAATCTCTTTGCCGTAAATACGGATTAACCGTTGACCCAAAAGATACTGTTCAAATTTATAGCAAAGTTCGTTAATTGCGTCTTTTCCCAGATGGTGAATATTATCAAAAAAGTTTTTTAGCGAAGAGTCGGCGTTTAAGTTAAAAAGCCTGGCCCAACTATCAAAGTGATCTGATGGGTTAACTTCGGGCGTGGGTATAGACGGCGGTGACTGAGTAGCATCAAAAAGATAGTTCATCTCTTTGGGAACATGGTTGGTGAGAGTGGCGACCACTAATTTAGACAAATATTCGGCGTTGTAATAACTTGGGTCGGTCGGATTGTAATGATTCATTAATACCTTGGCCAGTTGCATAGCCGGATCAGAGGCTCCGGAATAGTCAATCTCACCCAGATCGCCCCCGGCGGTTTTATCGAACAAGACACGGATGTTACGACCAACAAGAGTTTTAAAAAAGTTAAGACTGCTGTGGTGGAGAGGACCTTCAATATTGTCAACATAAGTAACTAATGTTTCCGGAAAAGTAGCTCGTGGTAAGAAAAAAGCGTTACTATAATAACCAACCACCTGTCCTTCGTTGGTGAAAAGATAGTCGGAAAGATTAAGAGCCTGACTGAGTCCTCGCTCCAGCGGTATTTGACCATTAAACAGTTGTGCCAGCCCAGCTTCTTGTCCGAGATTGGTGGGTGTCTCAAGGAGAGACCGTTGCCAGAGAGGAGTGGCTTGGGCCGCCGGGGGCACCAAACCCAGTTCGGTTTGATAAGCTTTAATTGTTTTTAACAAATTCTCCTGAAGATCGGATTCTTGAAGCAAAGTACCCCGGCTGTAGTTGATCATCCGTTCCAAAAGTGTATCATTGGTGTTGTCAAAAAGATTGGCGAGCTGACCGGGATAATGAGACTGGATTGATTGATGAAGGAGAATAAAGGCTTGTGGATCACCTTGGACGGCGTCCTGGATTAACTTACGGGCTTGATTTTCGCCCAGATCTTGGCTGGTTAAGTTATAGATTTCTCTAAGATAAGTATAAGGTTGATAACTATTAGAAGCACTATTTTTTATCGCCGCTAATAAAGAATCGCTATCCGAAAAAGTGTAGCGCAGTTTAGAGATCTCGCCGAGAAAGTGAGCATAATCTGGATCGGCGAGAGCGGTCTGCAGATCTTTTGGATCGGCGCTGTAAAGTTTCTGTAAAATTTGGAGGGCAAACTCGGCCCGATATTTATCACTTGTATACTCGGGAGAAGACAACTGTTCAACCAGAAGATCAGTCCCTTTTTTAACCACGAGCTGATTATGCTCAAATACAAAAGTCGTATCAGATTTGACAATTGAGTTTATGGTTGATTTGTTGAGGTCGGTAAACCCGAGCTGGTACTCTGGTGACTGGCTGTCAATCCCAAGCCGTGAGAGAAGCGATTGATCGAGATGATTTTGAAAAAGATAAAGACCTCGGGCTAGATTTGGACTACCTCGAACCGACTCAGCCAGTTCAGTTTTCAGTTGATTTCCTTGAGAGGTCAACGCCTCGGCTAGTTTTCCCAGATTATTGTGGTCGCTCCCGGACAGCGCTTTCCCAATAAGATTGACAACCTGATCGTCAGATAGTTGTAAAGATTTAGTCACGGCAAGAAATGCATAGATGTCTTCGCCGGTTAGCTGGTTGTTGGCGAGAACGTTGCCGACTTCGGTCAACTGCTGTGGTGTTATTTGGTACTGATTACAAAGCATATTAGCGACGGCCGGATCGAGATTCTGATCTTTGACAATACTTAATAGTTGATAAAGATTATTCATCCGATCAGACACTTCATTTAACAGTTGATCGGCCGGCATTCTTTCGGAATAAACAAAGTTTACCGGACCGGCATTTTCAGGCAAGCTGTTTAAGTCCATTTGCGGAGTAACTTGATGAGCTTTGCCAAAAATAGTGTCAACAGCTGCTTGTAAATAATCGATCGATCTTTTTAAAAAAGGGAACCGATCAGCGTAAAGGTTAACAACGTCTTTGGCGTGGAAGGCAGCCAGCCAGGCGAGGTTGACTCCGGATGTAGCCACCAAGCCCCAGGCTTTGGTTTTTCTCAGCCGATGGGTAATCCGACTGGCTAATTCGGCGGTTTCGTCTTCTTCAAGCAAATCACAGATCTGTTCTCTTTGGGCCGCTGGCAGTTGGAGGGCGGCATGGTGGAGTTTTCTTTGGATTTCCTCGATCCGAGCGACCATCTCCTGATTATCGATATAGTAGGTATGGTTGTTTCTGACGACGGCGTGTCGAGAGTAGCGGGTCGGGTTGGAAATCATTAAGGTCATTAAAACCTCACGACTTTCTTTGGCGGTCTCGGCCGCTGCTTTTAAATCTTCAAAACTGACGACGCCGGTTTCGAGAAAGTCAGCGATGCGGGTCCATGGTTGAGGCGGGGCGTGTTTTTTTAGAGAAAGTGGTTTTTTACCGGTGGTTAAAAGGCGTTTGGCATAACTAGGGTTGACGTCCTTAAAAAATAAATATTCGGTTAAGCGGTCAACCAGCGGTTTATGATTGATTCGCCAGTTGACCAGCGCCTCACTGGTAAAGTTCATCCCCAGACTACTAAAGACGTTGCCGACGATCATCTTGGCCATGGTGGCTTGAAGAGGAATATCAATGTTGCCTAATAAGGTGACCGTTTGTGGAAAGACACCGGTTTTTTTTAGGGCGATATCGGCTAGTTGAATAAAGGCGTATGAGGAGACACCACGGATAAGAGTTTTACCGACGTTGGCCCAGCGGATGTCCTTTAAAGGATTGGAGCGGCCGAGAATAAAACCGGCGCCAAGGAATCCTAACTGGATCGGTCGGGATAAAGAAGACTCGGTCAGATCGGTCATCCATCGGTAACCCTCGGCGGCGGCCAGACCAGTAAGGGCGCCTCTACGGAAAGCTCCCCGGCCGGGTTTAAACATGCTTTCGCCTTCTGATGAGCTGGTTAATCGATGCATCAGCCGTCCGGCGGTAAAGCCGATTCTTGTTAATTTTCCCACAGTTTTTTCCGCTTTTTCAGAGAAGGTAGCCATCCGTTTTTCCTTTTCTTCGACATCGACCTTTTCTCGCAGATGGGAAATTTTGTAAAGAACTCGATAGGCGTGGTTGGCAATTTCGGAGCGCTGACCGCGGTACTCACCGTTCATCAATTGTTCAAAAACCTGATGTTGTTTTTCCAGTTGACTCTGAAAGTTTGTTTCCCGGTCAACAGATGTTTCCTGATAGATATCTCTGATTGCCTGGCCAACCCGGGTCCCAAGTGTAAAAGCATAATTATTTGGATTACGGCTATAAGAACGTAAAAGGAAATCGGTTGGCGAACCAGGTAGATTTTGAGGATCGGCTTGGATAAAGTTAAGGTAGGCTGGAGCTACTTCTTGTTCTATTCGGTCAATCATCGGTTTTAAGGCTTGCAGCTGAAGAGTCATTTTGCGCGTTGTTTCCGCTGACAAATCATCGATGTTGGGTAGGTGCTGGTCGTCCAGACCAAGTTCGTTGCGGAAGGAATATAAAATGCCGACGGCTAACGGGTCAAAATTTTCGCTGCCGAAGACGGCGTTCCAACCATTAATCACCCAACGGGCAAATTTATTCTTCGGCTTGCCGTCGCCCTGATAAAACTCAGCCATCATTTCTTGAAATGGTGAGGATTTATCCGTTTTTGGTAAAGTTCTGAATAGGTTTTGGCAGACGGCGTCCTGACAGATATTGGTTGTTAACTGATTTTCAAACTCGCCTCTTATTAAAAACTGTTGAAGTTCATGGGGACGGTTAGCTAGCTGTTCTTGTTGATTTTGCTGGTGGAGAAAAATTTCCGCCATTTGTTGACCGAGCCAGAAGCCATCAACATTTTCATTGCGGGCATAGAATTTTTGGAAAAAAGCGGCCGGGTCTTCAGTCAATTCTCGGTTAAAAGAAACGAGCAGATGGCGTTGTCTAGCCGGGGTTTTATCAAGGTCCTTAAACCAACTGAGCTGGCCATGCTCCCGTTGAAGATATTTTTTATAGGCTGGGGCAATCTCGGAAAAAAATTCTTTTTCTTCAAAAGAGGTGGCCCAGGTTAAAGCCAGTTGATTCTCCAGTTGACGAACCAAACCGGTTGGTTCCAAGGCTTGAATAATTATTTTTTTGACATAGTCAATACTGGTTTGTTCTTTACCGACCTCGGGCAGGTCCGATTCTGACAGATGAGTGGCAGCTCGAAGACGAGAGAGAAGGCCGATGGCCGCCGGATCAAGCGGGCCGAGCTCTTCTTCCGGCCAGGCATAAGTCATCCAGTAGGCAAAGCGGTCTTCGCCTAAAGAGCGACTAAACTTTTTCTCGACTAGGTCTTTAAAATTAAAAGGCAGATCAATATCTTCCTTTATTTCTTCACGGCTTTTTTGCAGGATGGGGGCGTCTAAAAGAGAGTCAACCAGTTTGGTTTTTCTTTCTCGGATGGCTTGAGGAAGATTGGTGATTTTAGCCGCGAGGATCTTTTTTTTCGTCGCTGATCCCTCCCGATCGACAAAGTTTTTACCAAAGAGGAGGTACTGTTCCTGACCGTTGCTTTGATAGCGGACTAGGGTGACCGTACCGACCTGACGGTTAGCCGGAAGCGTTTTTAATCCCAGGTCTTCGGCGTTGCCGGCCCTGTACTGGCCTTGCTCATCCGGTCCGACCAGGTACATGCTCCAGGCGCCATCGATTTTCTTGACCGCTTCGGTCGGGAGATCGGTCGGGAGAATTTCCCTGATTATCTGCAGGTTTTTTATTGGTTGGGGGACAATCAGTTCTTCTTCCGTGCGGTCTTGACGGGAAAATGTCTGTTCAAAGACAGGAACATTGGCTGAGGACTCATATAAGTAGTTTTGCGGTTTAAACTTTAAAGTTAAATGAGTTTTGTTATCACCTTTGATCGCCAGTATTAGACTGTCGTCGGGTGGAGAAAGAAAGATGAGATCATCTCGACTTTTTATCCGGCCCTCTTTATTTCGTTGAGGCAGGAGTTTTCCGGCAGTTTTTAACCGTTCTTCAATGACTAAACGGTGGCTGAGACTGATTATTTCCGGCTGGCGGAAAAGGTTGGTTCTTACCAAATTTAGGTCGGGGTGGAGTTTATAATTGGGTATTATTGAAGTCTCTTGAGGCATATATATTAAAGATAGCAGATATTTTCATCTCCTGTGGTTTAGACGCTTACCCATGTACCAGTCCACGACTGAAGTTGGGACGGTACAGGGTTTCGCACTCCGAAACCCTGTTTGTGCTGAAGCCCCGAGCGCCACAGTAGGATACCCCATGGTATTCTATAAGCTCGAGGAGTGCTTCACTCTCCCTGTATGTGTGGGAGCGAGGATATAACCAGTTTGTTGATCAGCCGCTTTTTTTAGTATATATTCGCCGGACGGACTTGGTACTGAAATATTGACTGTGAAGTGTTCAACTATAAACTCGACATCTTTTGATTGAGGAGGTAAATGAAAGATACACCTGGTTTCTGATAAGTTTTTAGCAGATAGTTCATCTAAGTACAGAAAGCCCCTATTATTTATATTTACATATTTAACTTCGGTCGGCCTTGATTCTTTACTGGTTTAATGATAGATATACGAATGTATTAGGACCAATATTAAGAGTATTAATATTAGCATTAATAATAGACATTCTATCTTTGGCACCGTTGCCTGAAGCATTTAATACACCAACATCAAACCGACCAATATCAGCTCTGTGTCCCCATTTTTGATCGGTGTTATTAATAAATAACTCATCTATAATAATTTGACGGTTATATCCGGCAGTATTCAACGTCTCCGGAAAGCTTTTTAAAGGTTTTTCACCAACTTCAGGATCATCGAGCGCTATCGTAACCGGTGTTGTTATATGGATGCGTCCGTCAGCTTCCATTTTAGCCTTTTTAAGGGCACTGACAAGAGGAAAGTTTTCAGGAACCTGAAGCGCAATCAGTTTTTTTATTAAAGCCTGTGGGGATAAATCTTGTTTAGATAAAATGACTCGCTTTGGTTGTTCTGATGGGACAAGGGTATAGATAGCTTGAGCAGGGTAACCTTCTGGATTTTGTCTTTTTAGTTTATATGATGAAGTTTTAATACCCGACGGGTTTTCAATTGGAATTACTATTTGATTACTTGTTTTAATTATAAAATCTTGATTCAATGATAATTTAAACAGGCAGCCGGTTTTTTCCAAAATCTCACAGACTTGAAGATCTAAGTTTAAAAAGCCAGCACCAAGGAGGCTAATTGTTCTTGGTTTTTGTTCAACATTCTCCATTTTTTCAAAAATAACGGACGTCTTTTTATCACCACGAGAACCATGCAAAAAATTTGAATGATTTCCAAGAATTTTAATATCGTTAAAATCAGCGACCGTTAACACCACTCTGTTACCACCTCCCATATCTTGAAGGTTAAGTTCTTCAAAAGGCGTAGTTTCAAGGAATAATAACTTTGAATCCAAATCTTTTTTTGAGGATGTAGGTATCCGGAAATTTATCTTTTCTACTCTCAGGGGTATTTGTTTTCCAAACAACGCCCTATGTAAAATAGAAATATCTTCCGAATCATTATCAGTTAAAAAGAGATCGGGTATTCTATAAACAATCCCTCCAGCCTCCTTGATTTGAATAGCTCTTTTAAGAGCGGCGATAATTGTTGATTTAGGCGAAGCTTCTCTTTCGAGCATGCCATCAATAATTTCTTAGATAGGTGCAGGAACAGGCATTTCTTGTGCCGGCCCTATTCTAGTCGCCACATCTTCAATCACCTGTCTCGCTGGTTGTCCTGGTTGATCAGGTGGTAATACTACTGGTTCTATTGGAGGTTGAGGTGGTGGAGTAGGTTTTGGAGGTTGTAGTCTGTTGGCAAACTCAGTCATCATGTCTGGGACAAGAGCCATCTTAATCCGTTTATCTGTCTGAGGTTGGGGACTGTCAGCAAAGTTTTTACCAAGGATGGCAAACTTTACCTGGTTATCTGTCTGGTAACGGATGATGGTGATAGTACCAACTTTGTTTTGTTGAGGTTGTCCGTCAAGATTGACCTCAGTTTTTGATCCGGCTGAATAACGACCAGCCTCATCAGGTCCAACCAGATAAAAACTCCAGGCGGCCTCAAGATTGTTCATAACTGAAGGATCAATCCCTTCAGGCATACTCTTCTCAAGAGCTTGACGATATTGTTCTGCCTAGGGAGAACTATCTTCCGGACTAATCAGGCTAACCAGTTTCTCCATCTTTCTTTGGGTTGTTTTACCATCAGGAGTATTATCAAGCATAATCACAGCCGGAGTTAATTCTCCTCCTTCTTTTCCTTTGGCAAAGCGCATCGCCAACTGAGTACGATCAGAATCACCATCTATTCCCAAGGCAAGACCATCTTTATCAGGCCTGTCAATGATGATGACTCCTTTTTTATCAACAATCTTTCCTTCCGGAGTTCTTGGAGGGACAGTCATCACCCGTTCTGACCTCAGGCTTTCTTTGATGACCAAATGTCTGGTTTGAATAGCATCCATCGGTACTGGAACATGAGAAATTGCATCGACCATATATTTAAGTTACAAAATAAAATCAATCACGTTGTTTTTTGAAATTGTTTTAACCGGTACATGATAACGATTGGTAAATGCCTTACAGATTTGCCGTTCTTTTGACCATTTGATTTCATAAGCTTTAAAGGTGCTGCTGCCTTTAATAATAAGATCAACCTCGGATCCGTTCATTGTCCGCCAAAAATAAAAATTATTCAGTTGACCTTCTAAGAGATCTTTCTTGGCGAGTTCGGCAATGACCCAATTTTCCCATAATAAACCAAAATCATTTCTAAAACCGGAAAAGTTGAAGTCTTTTAAAATGGCATTTCTAACGCCGGTATCCCAAAAGAATATCTTATGGCTTTTGACAATTTCTTTTCTTAAATTATTGCTAAATGCCGGAAGTCTGAAAATTACAAATGACCGTTCGAGAAGATCAAGGTACTTTTCGACGGTTACCCGGCTGATCTGAAGATTATTTGCCAGTTCGGTCAGTGATACTTCGGATCCAATCTGATGAGCCAAAAGCAATAATAGTTTTTTCACCGTATCGGGTGAGTTGATGAGAGTTGATTGAAAAACATCTTTTAATAAATAATCGGATACTAAATTTAATAAATATTGCTGTTTTTGTGAGGTAACTACCGTTTCCGGATAGCTACCATATATCATTTGTTCTTGGATCAAAGCATCTAATTGATTATGGAAGTCTTGTTTTAAAATGTCGGAAGTTAATTTTTCAGAATACCAAGGTTGAGGGGATAGAACTTCGGAAAATAATAAAGGTGGTAGAAATAACTTTACGTTCCGGCCGGTTAAACTTTCGGCCGATCGACTTAAAAGATTTAGACTTGATGAACCAAGAAGAACGATTTTTGTCTTTATTTTACTATCAAACCAACCTTTGACAATTCTACCAGCTTCCGGTAGTCTTTGAGCTTCGTCGATAATAAATAAAGAAGGATTGCCAAGACTTCTGATTGCGTCTTTGGGAACAAGATGAGAAATGCCTAAAAGTCTGGCTTTATCCACCTCGATGTCAAGATTTAGTACTAATCCTTTATTATGTCGAATAATCCTTTGGATTAGGGTGGTTTTACCCACCTGGCGAGCTCCCAGAAGAATAATCACTTTGGGACTTATCAGAAGGTTTTTGATCTTGCTTTCTGCAATCCGGTGAATATACATATAATTTAACTATACAAAATCACCGGTGATTTTGTCAAGTGGAGCTAACAAAATATCTGGTTTTCATCTCCTGTTCCTCAAAAAAGCAGGAATATCAAGATCGTCAGTTCTAAATGTAGAAACTGTTTTAGATTGTGAATTTTGACATAATTGCAAAAAAGTACGGCTGAAATTACTACCTTAGATTGTTAGAATAATCTTTTATTATCAATTTTTATTTTCATGAATAAAAATGTCCAAAATGCCAGTCCTATAGAATTAAGAAAAACGGTCTTCATAAAGGCAAACAATCGTATAAATGTTTGTCTTGTTTAAAATCATTTTAGAACAAAAGAAGGAAAGGAATTTTAAGGAAGAAAGTTTGGGAATTCAAATATGGAGAATTCATCAAACAAAGAACGATTAATCCGGAAACTAAAAGGTGGAACTATACCCATAAAAGGTTAAGAAGTGCTACCGGAGTTTGAGAAAAAACTTACGTTATTTGTTTACTTATCAAACCGTTAAAAACATGCCAAACACCACCAATTCCTTGGATAGTTTTTTTGGTCATTTAAAAGACGCAGTTTCGATTCATAGAGGTTTAAAACTTCATCGGAAGAGTAAACTCATCGAATACCTTATAGTCAGATAAATAGCCGTACTAATTTGCATTTATACTTAAATATACAACGAGAAAGGTTTTATCGGTTATAGATTTTAAAGATTAAATCGAGATATCTTTAATATTATATATCTCCCGCTGGAGGATTATCGTCAAAAGGAGCGGCAGCAGTTTCTGCTGGCGCGGCCGGTTCCGATGGCTTCGCTTCAGTTGAAGGAAGAAGTTTATTTTTTTTAAGTTTAGCTAACAAATCTGATGCTCTTGCCCGTGATTCTGCTAATCCTACTTGCGCTCTATTTCTCCAATCAGCCATTCTTTTTCGGAATCCTTGTTTTTCTAGTGGAGGAGGGGGTTTAAAAGTGGCTGGAGCTTCTTCAAGTGGAGGAGGGGGGACTTTAGTTGAAACTTCAGCTGGTGCTTCTGTACCTTCCACAGGGACAAGAGCAAATATATAATCATCTGGTCCGGTAGCACCAGTCAAATTACCTATTTTCAACTTATATTGACCAGTGGTAGATTTTTCTAAAATTCTTAAGGGTTTAGCCTCAACAGAAATAGTAGCACAGGCAGGATTGTCCGGGTCATTTAAGGTAAACGTAGTATCGCTTGTGCATAGTCGGGTAGCGGCCGTTGAATTTAAATTGAAGTCAGTAAAAGGAGAGAGAGTAACTTCTCGGCCTAGTGACCATCTGCCAGCCGGGGAGACAAATTCCGTGCATCGTAGATTAATACGACCCCTATTACTAATGGAATCGGTGACGATAGTTAATTTGTTAAAATTTTTTACGTCGAGATTTACCGGTTGACCTATCGCATTGACATTTAACCATTCCGTTTCGTTACGAGTTAGATCCACCGTATAAGGTTTCATCAAATCCGTCGCATCTCTTAAAAGAAGTGAAAGATCAGTGATTACCAAAACCGCTTCACTATCCCTCATGCTTCCCAGATTATTAACAATTGCTAAACCAGATGTTCCAGCCAAAGAAATAGGCAGATCAAGTCTAAACTCAGTTCTGACTCCGTCCGGTGCAAATCCTATTGGCGAAGCCTGTTTGATCCTATCACCAAGTGGTGTACCTTCAAGATTCAACCGATGGACTAAATTGGTCAACTCTATGCGAGGTTCTCTGCTGCCGATTTCGGGTTTTCGAAATGTAGCTGCTGCTTCAGCCGTAGCTCCTTCTGTGGTAGGTTGTATTACTCTCCTAAATCTATCTAACGGTTCTTCAATCAATTCTTCGGTTAATTTAGGAGGTTGGGTAAATGGAGGAACCGATTCTTGTGGCGGTGGCGGAGCTTTTTCTTCTGCCTCGGCCCGTCCTTCTTCAACAGGAACAAGTTTATAAGTTTTTTCAGCACTCGACGGAGCCCTTGATCTTAAAAAAGCAGGAATATCGAGCTCGGTTGGTTGTTCGACCAACTTTAACTGATAAAAGTTAGTCTTCCCATTTCTTTCTACTGCAACCTGTTTGTCGTCGACCAATACCGGCGTTTCGCTCGCGAATGGCAGGTCAAAGACACAACCGGTGCTTATTAAGTCTCCGGTTGAAGTCTGATCAAGAAATAATTGACTTCCTCGATCAAGACCGATAGTGCCAATTTGAATTTTATTTTCACCGTCTCTAGTCATACTTAAAGACTCACTCGTTACATCTAATATTTCAATATCAGCTCCTTCCAATAAAAATCTTGACGTTCTTTCATCGGCAGTTTTAGGTCCATTAACGAACAAAGTACCAATGTGAAGATTACCTGTTTTGAAAAAATTTTTCTTGTCTTGAAATCGGTAAAAGTTTAAAGTATTGATATTAATATGAATATTTCTTAGTTTTGCTTGATCATTAAGTTGTGTAAGATATGAAGTGTCATGAACAAATTTGTCGTCTATATCCAAAGTATCAATATCAAAATAAACTTTTCCAGTTTCGTCTAATTTAGCTTCAGCAGATTCAAGAGCGGCCCAGATAGCAGTATTAGCGTCTAGACCCTCATGCTTAGCACCTTCTGCTCTTAATGTTTTAATCATTTCATCATAACTGCCTCGTTCGACTGTTGGTAGGGTAGCTTTTGCCCTCTTTATTTCATCAGTTATTTCTTCAGCAGCTTCCTTAACCCCCGACGCTGCCATTCCGCGTTCTATCTGAACTAAATTAATATTGGCTAATTCAAGGGCATCCTGCATCGTTTTACCCAAATTAGGATTAGTAAGAAGAGCGTTGGCGACCGCTAATTCCTCTTTGGTAATTGGCTGTTTAGATTCCTGCCTAAGTCGTAAGCCATTGACGACGTCTGGAACCATCGCATCTGCAGCTTTTCCTCGAGCATACCCCAAAACATTATTGAACTGTGATTCTATAAGATTCAGAGTGAGATGAGCTTGCTTTATTTCTTCAGGTGATAATGGAAGAGTTTCGGGTGGTGTTAAAGGTGCTGCGGCTTCAGCCTGTGGCGTTAAATCGACGACAGCATCTTGCATTGCATTAGATGTAATTGGATTATTAAGAAGGGCTTTGACAATTTCATATTCTTTATCGGTAATCGGCTCACCTCTTTGTTTTCGAAGTCGTAAGACATCGGCAACGTCTTCAACCATATTTGGTCCAGCTGTTTCAGCAAATTTCAAAATTGTATCAAATCGTGTTTCTATCGCCTCGATATTCTTTTCAGCATTAAGTTCGGTCATCGCTGCGGTTGTTGGTTCGGGAGTAATACTCGGTTTTCCTTCAAATTGAGTTTTTTGCGCAAAATCTGCTGGTGTGGTTGCCGCTTGATCGGTGGAAATTAGTTGTTGAGTGTCGCCTAGTTGTTGGCCTCCTCCGGCTGGTGGGTAATCAATTTTTATATCTGCTTGTGGTAAAGATTGTCCGGTCTCTTCTTGAGCGGGGGTAACTGGTTGAGGTTCGGAAGTTGGCGGTTGTACTACTTCTGTTAACGACGCAGCATTTTGGACATAATCAACACTGGCTTGTTCGGCTGTTTTAGCATAAATAGCCGCATTCATGCCGGCTTCAACATCGACTCCCTGGGTGACATAACGGACGCCATCTTTGGTATGAACAACACTAATCTTTGGTTGTATTCTATCTTCTCCTTTATCAACTTGTACTAAAGTTAGCTTAGTTCCAATACCATTTTCACTTATTTGTTCTGTGTCGGTCGTAGCCACTACCTCGGTACCTTTACTATTTTTATATGTTTGGCCTTTAGGAACTTCATTAGCCACTTTGATTACCCAACCCCCGGTATCGGTCATTCTTCGTTCAAGGCGGGCGTTACCAGCCAATAAATAGGCCAGACCTTTCGTCGCCGCCTCTTCGTTAATATGTGTAGTATTTATTGATTGGCGGTTATATTCTGGATTAGCTCTTTCCAGTAAGCTTGGCGTTCTAGACTCATCAAATTTAACTCGGAAACCCAGGCCAAATCTTTGATCAGCAGAAAGTTCGTCTCGGATGACGGCATCCTGAGTCCTTTTAAAAAACATTTGCGCCAGTTGTTGATCCTCGTTTGACAATCCGAGTTTTTGTAAAAAACTTTTTAATCCATCACTCGTTTTAAGAGCTTTATAGTCTTTTTTTATTATGGTAAACTGATCGGCAATCTGTTTTTTTTGTTCGTCGCTTAAACTAGTATTTGCATTTAGCTCATCTAAGCTCTGACCACCAGGGACGTTGAGAAGTACCGCAATATTATTAATAATCTTTTTTTGTGCTTCGTTTGGCGTCCTAGCCAGTGTTCCAATAAAGTCCTTCAACATCTGTGGTCTGATTTGCGCCAGCGGTAATTCTACCTTTTTAAGTTGTTTTTGTCTTTTATCCAATTGTTTTGTGTAATCAGCAAATTCAGGTGACTGTTTGAGTTGAGAAATATAAGCGATCAACTCTGGATTTGAAGCAAATGTTGGATCGGTCACTAAGTTAAAATTTCTTCGCTCCAGCATCGCCAATCTCATTACCTGCCTTCTGCGATTTAAGGTATCAATCAGTTCATTTTCTTTATCTCCATCACCACTTTTTTCGGCGTTTTCTCTCTCCAAGATCAATTTTTGTTCTTCGACCAAAAAAGACGGAGGTAACTTAATATCAGAGTATCTCGCCATCGCCCAGTCGAGTAAAACAACCGGTTCGACCTTTTCTTGCATTATATCCCGCTCTTCTGCCAGTTGTTCAAGACGATCGTTTTCAGAAAATAAATCCGCTCTTAAAGTAACTGTCTCTCCGGCAATTTTTTTTGCTTTATCAGGCGCAATCTGCTTGGCTAAATTAGACATAACCTCACTTTGTTTAAGCATAGAGTCAAGCTCTTCGTTGTAGGCGGTTATTTTTGCCTGGAGCCATTGGTCGTGGGTCTCAGCACAAGCCTGTCTTAAGGCTTGAAAAAACTCTTTATTTTTTAAGCCCTCTTTCTTTCCGGCCATATTTACAAGTAGATTACGATTGACAAATGGGTTTTTCTTGCCTTCGGGATCAGGACTAAGTAGTTTATTACTAACTTCTGTAGAAAATCTTTCTCGATCCTGTTTTCCGACCAAACTACCGATTGGTTCAAGGTCAGAGGATAAGGCCGCCAAAGTCAAAGAGAGTCTTTTTAGAATCATTTCTTGATAGGCCACTTCTTGTTTAGCAGAACCTCTATCGACTTTTTTTTCGCTGACGACCAGTTTCCCTTTTTGATTAATTGTTGCGGTTATTCCCAGATCATCCAGTTCAGATTGATGATATTCAAGTATTTTTTTTTGTCTTTCAGGCGGGGTTGATGGGTTAATCTCGGCTCTTAAGATCGATTCAATTAATCGAGTAGAGTTGTTTTTTATCAAATCGGTCAGAGGATATTGTTCTTCGGGATTCTTAGGGTCTTTTTCGTCAGCGAGAAGAGTTTTGTCGTGATATTTTGGTAGATCATATAGTCCAGGACTGACAGATTTTCCTTCATTTTTTGGAGCAGTCATCGTCAATCGACCGGTAAAAATTCTAGTTAGGTTACGGGCATATGGAGACTCGGGTTGACTTGGAGCTGTTTCGGTTGGTGCTGGTGGTCGTACCTCTGACATATTAATTTAGTTTATATTTATATATATACTGATTAATCGGAAAAAGTCAAGTAATAATGATTTGACTTATTATTTAAAATTTATTTAAAATGTATATTAATATAATTAAAAAGTATTGATTAAAAAAAGTCAAGCAGATATTTATGAAAGTTTTAATTCATTATTAAATGGAACCTGCAAGTATTAGAGAAATTAGTAATAATTCAACCGGTCAATGTCCTAGATTAGGAGATACTCCAGACAATCTTTTTTCCAATGTTCATTTACCGGAAAAGGGACAAGGACAACAAAGGCGATCCTCGATAACATATAAACAAGATTTTTCAGGAGATAGGCGGCCGGTAATAAAACCTCAGCCAGAACCACTACCGCACGTTGAGCCAACTCCACCACCAACACCGGTACAACCCCCGGAGCCGTTACCTCCGCAACCGGTTGAACCACCCCCACAACCACCAATAGAACCACCACCATCACCACCCCGGCGAGAACTCCCACTAGGAGGTCGGCTGATAACAGAGCCCCAACTTGAGCGAAGGTTTGTCGATCATAAGCCGGAGTTTTTTGTGGACAAGCGGGCCGGCACCGCCGAAGAACTCTCCCCTCAAGAAACGGCCAAAAAGTATACCAACGAAGTCAAAAGAATTGATGACTTTCTTTTTGAAACGGTTGACGGTCAAAAGAAACCAAAACAATGGTTGACCGACGTCTATCCGCCTGACGAAGGAATGTCGGCCGACGATCCAAAGTACCACGACCGGCTGGTTCAGGCCGTCGCCCAACGGATCAGATTTCAGGGTGACTTTAAGGCGGAACAGCTTAGGACGGGTCGTGCTGATGCCGACCCTCTTTATGATCAGATGAGAAAATCTGGGATGTTTAATGAAATGTCAGAGGAAGAAAAACTGCTTAGAGCAACTGAGGCGATGCACTATCTTCATCTTCAAGCGGAGAACGATACCATGCTGGAAGAATATCAAAAAACACGAGAAGAACTAATGAGATTTTCCATCAAGCCGGTCGAGTCGCCAAGCGGCGGTCTGATGGATCTTTCCGGAGAAGCACCCATTTTTAATTTACCCAATCTGACTCCCGAACAAATACAGAATTATCAGCAACAACTGGAAAGTTATAGAAATTTCAGGGAAATGGCGGCGATTGCCAATAATCAGGCAAAGATGGACGAATATGATCAGAAGATCAAACAAGTTCAAGACAATCTTTATGGCCGCGAGCAACGGAAAAAAGTCTCGGCCGAGTCGCCATTTGTTCCCGATATGGATCTTTATGCCTCGGCTTTACTGACTGACGCCTTTATGGATCTACCTTATGAAAAAGACAGCGATGGCCAACCGGTCACTATGAGACAAAAAATTGAACAGATTCAAGGAAAGATCATGGCTTTAAAGGCCCAACCGAGCTATCATTTAGATGATCTTAATCGATTGACTAACGAAGCGATGCTGCTTCGCAAAGAGTTTTATGGAAAAGCCAGAGAGGTTCTCCAAAAAAGAAATATTGCATCTCCATTTAATGAAAGAAACAGCCCGTTTCAATATTACGCTCTTCAGCTGTTAAGAGATTTTAACAGTCCAACAAAAACTCCAAATATGCTTGAGGCGCTAGTTGATCGTTATGTTGCCCATCACCATTTACCAAATGATAATGGAGAGGCTTTAAAACAGAGTTTAATGGCAAGACTAACCAAACTTTATAACATCCAACAGGGTGAATCTGGTGTTACAAACTTTGCTACCTATGCTCATGAAGGAGTGGACTTTTTAGAGAGAAAAACAGAGATTGCTTTGGCCGAACCAGAGCTACATAAAATTCCCAAGACGATTAGAGGTAAAGATTTTATTAAAGTTGGCCGGTACGAAGAGGTACCGCTGGACTACGAGGTGCCGATTTTGAAAGGAAAAGGTTCGGAACCGCCAACGCCAGTGCCACCGACGCCAGAACCACTACCGCTGACACCGCCAAATCCAGAACCAATAACGCCGCCTAAACCAGGAGATGAAAAAGGAGTCGAACCGGCGCCAGTTAAAAAAGACGAAGATGTAACGCCGCCGGGACCACCAAGACCACCAACACCAGAAAAAGAACCACTTCAATTAAGTCATAATCTGGCGATTGTTGGAGATATGGAACAGCAGAAGAAAGAGATCGAGGGAGGGGTGGATTTTCAACTCCAACTGGCGCAGAAGATTGATTATAAATCGAAAAATAAGATAGGCAGATTTTTTGAGACCATCGGCCACATTCCAAAAATTATTGGCCGCGGCGTTTGGCAAAACACTTTTTTTCAACCGGTTTTTCGTGAGCGGGAGAAACGTTGGCGTAGATCATTAATGGAAGAAACCGGTCTTTCTCATTTGCCAAATGAGTTGGTTGAGGAAGCAATGAAACAAGGGAAGGAAAAAACTAAACATAGAAACTTCTTCCGAAAAGTTTTACTTGATAGTTGGTATAACTTCGGAGTCCAGATATATGGCCTCGATACTACTCAACGGATTGAAGCCAAACAATGGCTTAAAAAACAGGTTGATTTGGTTCGACAGGGGAGCGCTCAAGTGGATGCCAAATTTAAAGGGGTGATCAATTCTGGATATGACGAAAAAGAGGCGTTTGGCGCCAGATTGGCAATTGATAACGACATTGTTCTTCATAAAGGTGATCAAAGGGAAGTGCTAGCTGATCGACAAAAACAAGAACAGCTAGAAAAAGATTTCTTTACCTTATTAATACCTTATATTAACGGTCAAAAAGATGACGCTTGGGCTAAACAAGAGATTGATAAGTACTGTAGTGAAAAAGATGTGACTCAATTTGGTTTAGCTAAAGTTTTGGGTGATCAGTATAAAGGTTTAGTAGATCAGACAACTGTGGTTGGTTCTAATATGCGACGAATCGCCGAATATTTTAAAAACAATCGTCAACGATTTGTAGAAGAAGGAATTATTAATAAAAGTGATGATATCAATAGTTGGCTTGAGGCTTGTCGCTCAACCGATCCAAATAAAAAAATTAATTTCAAGATTTTTATTGCTCAAGCCGAGATAAGCGAAGCCGGTGACGTTAGTAAGAAAAAGCGAGAGAAGGCGACGACGCTTTTGGCCGCTAGAGAAAAATCGTGGTTGGAAAATGCCGCGGGCAATAGCTTTGTCCGCTGGGCGGTTCGATTTGCTCCCAGTTTAGGATTAAATGAAGTGACTATCGCCGGTTACGTTGGCTCGTTAGCTTATTCTTTAATTCCAAGCAATCCTACTCAGGCTAAGATGATTGGTGGTGCCTTAGGTATACCACTGATCGTGGCCGGATCGGCCGCCATGCCGGTTTTGATACCTATCGGAGCCGGTGCTGCCGCTGCCGGTGTATTTTCCGGAGTTCGAGAAGCAATCCGTCTTGGTAAAGAAAGACGAAGCATAGAAAGAGATGCTTCTTTTAATATTCTTCCGGGTGATGAGATAAAACTTAATGGCTTTTCCAGATTTATGGGGGCTATCTATGGTCGAACCAGCCGTCAGAAGATGATCGGCGAAGGAACCCAAGAAAAGCCGGGCTATATTGCTCATCAACGTCTTGCCAGTGAATTAGCCAGCGGTTTAACTCGAGGGTCGGGATTATTTAGCGACCCGGAAAAGTTGACCTCAACCCTTCCCGAAAATGTTAGTATTGACCAGGTAAGAAAGGCACTCCACTTTTTAGCCGAATCCAAAGCCCGAATTGATTTGACAGCCGAGACCAACCGCCGCTTTATCCGTTATGATGGTCAGCTGGTTGAGGCTCAACAACAAGAAATTCTCGATGGTGCCACTAAAGAAGTATTTGAGAGATTAAGCTTTTTATTTACTCAACGTCAGGATTTAAAAACTGAGTTTTTTAAGTTTGGTGTGACTGATTTCCGTTGTCTCTATGATCGGTTGGTCAGCGCCTATCAATATAATTTAACCGGGGATAATAAAGCGATGACACCAGATCTTCGTCAATTGGTTGATCTTTTAGGAACAGATGCCGCCAAAGGTTTTATAGCCGAGAAGCAGTCTCTAAAGAAACGAGACCGGGCATTTAAATGGTTACAGGTTGGGAAGGGAATACACCGAGCCGGTGGGGTAGCAACAACATCGTTGGTTACCGGCATGGCGGTGGCTGAAGCAAAACATCTTTTAACTGGTTCGCCCCCACCTTGGCCGTGGCGAGAACACCTGCCGACCGGGGCGGCGAAAATTGATAATGGTCCAGCTTTATCTAATACTGAATTGGATCGATTAAACGTTTCACTTCCTGCCGGGTATCATACGGTTGATAGTAATACTTTTGTTGATGATCACGGCATCACCCATCACTGGTCGGATATGGAGATAGTTGACGCCAATCATAATGGGGTTATGGAATCTGGAGAAGCCTTATTACTTAGAGATAAAAATACCCATGAAGTTTTATTCAACCTAGCCCATGACGCCGGTAAAGATATTACTGGCGGGCAAACTGATATTTTTAAGCCCGATGTTACTACTCATGCTCAGGGATTGGATCTTGATCATAATGGCAGTATTGATGTACAGGTAAAAGTACCAGATAACACTCACTGGGTGCAAAACTCAGATGACAGCTGGAATCTGCAAGGAACAGACGTTCATAGTAATTCAATTACTTTGATCAGTAATGCTAAAATAGAGCCAAACGGTCATATAAGCGGTATTGACTATCAAGGCAACCACGTTGAATATAACCCATCGTCGGGTATCATGACTGGACCAGATGGTGGTGTGATGGGGGGGAAGGACCTTTGGCAGTCGGCTGCTAACTATCGAGTGGTTCATGCCGGTAGTGAAACGGCCATTCCAATCAATAATTATACTTACTCTACTGGCGATACCGCTCATCCTTCTTGGGGAGTGAAGTTTGCTTTCCCGGACAGCGCTGTTCATAATCCGAATACGGGCGTTACCGAGTATTTGCATACTGCGGCTGAGAACGGACGGCTGGGTTTATTGCTTCAAGTTCCTCATTATGGTCCTCAAGGTAAAGACGTTTCCATCTTTGTTCCCGCCCATTTTGACAATACTTTGCATCAATATGTAGTGGACTTTAATCCAACAGATCAGACGACCATGATCGCTCTGCCCGACGGTTCTCACATTAGTATGGCCAATCTGTCCCAAATTTTTCTCAACGAAGAAAAACTGGCTCAACACGGGATAGAGGGATCACTAGGTTCAGAAACATGGTATGAAGGGAGACAGTTTTTTAACTTAGCTAATCCTGATGGGTTGATAGGTCATCAAGGTCGGATTTTAGGCGGTTATTTTGATACCGGTTCAAAAGCGACCGACTATGGATTTGTGGCGGCGCCGGGTCAAGCACAGGGCGCTTTTATTGCTACTCACGCAATCCATGGTTCAAGCCAGATTGATTTAGGCCCAGGAGAAATTCCGCCAACCCAAATTACCGAAGTTAATATTAATTCAATCAGTGAATTACTACCCGGAAAAATTGGTTATCAACTGGCACCTGAACTGTTACCAACCCAGCCGGGTGATTTTTCTGTCGGCGTTTTACCGACGCCGTTTACCAGTTATGCTGAAGTAGGTGGTGTAAAGGAGACGAGCACATTTAAACAAGCCACCGCTCCGGCTCAACCACCACCGCCGCCGCCTCGACCGGTTCCGCCGACTCCCGCGGAAGATGAAAAAAAGAAAAAAGACGAGCTAGAAAGACAAGCTTATCTTCAAAGTAGAGAAAGAGGTCGAGCGGAACTCGATAGGGATTTACAGCTTGTCAAAACAAAAGGGGCGCTGAGCGAAGACGAGTTTAAAACAAGATGGTTAAAAACACCAGCCGAGGCGGAAGCCGATAAAGATAATACGGTAAAAAATGTTTATATTGAAATATTGCTGGAAGAAGCGGTGTTTAATGAGGTGTTTATGTCTTTACCCGCCGAAGATAGAGCCTTCCTAAAAAAAATAGAAGAGGAGTCTAAAAAGGAAGGTTTTAAATTAAGTCCCGAGGATGAACAAAGATTGACTCAACTACAAAAGCAAATACACGAAAAGGCTCAAGAGCTACTGGCCGGATCAGATGATAAAAGAAATGAGTTTAGAGCAAAGTTTGACGCCTGGGAAGCGGAAGCAGCCAAGCCAACGTCATCAACGCCAGCGCCAACAGACAATCGTAGTAATATTAATGAAGGTAATATTAGAATTCAACTTGCTCAAAGACAGGCAGAGCTTAATAATTTAGAAGCGCTAATTAGATTTAAAAAAGGTAAACAAAATAAGGATAAAAAACTAAGGGAAGAAGTACCAGATGATGAGAAAAAAGCCGAACAGCTCAAACAAGAAATCGCCGCGCTTGAGACGAGTCTTAATGTTTCACTACCTACTGAAATGGAAACTAAAATGGTGATCAGCGATGAAGAGTGGAAAAAATTACCGGTCCTTAAACCCGGAGATCTTAAATTTAATAAGGAACAAATAGGTAGTGTTGTCAAAAGCGGAGCAAGCAATGCATTCATTGTAGAAATAGGCCTTCAACAAAAAAAAGCCCCTTATGAAGTATATGATTATGATATGGAGAAAAAGAAGTTTAGGCTTCGTAAGCTTTATCCTGGTGCCCCGACGCTTACACTGATTGCTCCCAATGGCTCGGTTTTTGACGTCAAAGCTGATGCTGGTTATGTCCTTGATTTTGACGAAAACTATTTTATTATCGATAATGTGTTCTACTCTTTGTTTGAAAACTCGGTTTTAATAGCAGTTACAGATCAACAAAAGATTAAAGAATTAAAAAAGAAAATTGAAAAACGAAATTGACAAATTTTATAAATTCCATTAATCTAAATCTATGACCGATCAAAATTTAGCCGCAAACAATATTGCCGATGAGAAATTATTAGAGGAGTTTGTCGACCGATTAATTAAGGAAAAAAACAGCCCTTATGTCAAAGATGAGAATCGGAACGAGGTGAAAAAAATGCTTTTGGATGACGTTGCTGATGCTATTAACCGTAAATTGGTTGCTCAGTTAACCGATAAACAAGTTGATGAGTTAAACGTCCTTTTAGAGAAAAAGGTTGCCGATGAAGAACTAAACGGTTTTTTTAAAAAAAATATTAACAATCTTGATCAGATAATAGCCCAGGCTTTGACTGATTTTCGCGCCGGCTATTTAACGGTCAGTTATCAACCGAAAAAAGACGATTCCGATCTCCCGCCACCAGCTCCAGTCAATAAGTAAACCCCGTAACCCCAAGTTTACACTCGGGGCATTTTCACGGTCACTCCGTGATGAACGCTCATTCATCTCTGGGTTTACACCCTGAGCATTCTGGTTACGAGGTAAACCACAAATATCCAGCACCCACCGTTTTATTTGAAGTAGCGATTAACAATAAAAGCAAGAGCGACCATGAAGATGATAATTCCAATTAAGTAGCCAGTTAATGGATTAATCATAAGATTAATTTTTTGGATGTAATATATAACTCATAAAATATCCTAATACTAAAATAATTAACCCAATGATTGTAATATCCCAGGAAAATTTCTTACCCGCAATGAACTGTCCAAATAATGTTGTTCCAACACCAAGATTAGTTAAATCTAATATTTTATCGGAATACAACCGTCTTAAAGCTTTATTAGTTTTCGATTTCACTTTATTTTAATGAAGTTTAAATTAATATTCAATATTATTTGGGAAGATCGGGTTTGTCAACGGATTGTACGCTACAAAAGGTAGTTTTTAGACAGTTATAGTACAGAGAAAATTGTTTAATATATCTTGATTAAAATCACCGAGGAAGGAGTAATTATTTTTTTGTCATTTTTTCAATCTGATCGTGAGTGGTAAATTGAATTCCAACCTCTCCGGCAAAAGGATCATTGATCTTCCAGTCGCTGGCAAATTTGTCAAAACCTTTTTCAAACAAGAACTTTAGTTGGGGCGGCAGATTGGGGTCACCGCTGCGATATTTAGCCCCCCAGCGGGCCATTGACAAAAGAAATGTCCACATAACACAGTTATTAGCTTCGCCAGTTTGATAAGCCGATGTTTTTAATCTACTAACATATTCTGAAGACATCATTAATGGATCCGAACCGATGGTTAAATCGTAACTACCATTGACAAGCATTTTTAATGATTGCGGGGTAACGATAATATCAAAATAATCCCAGGTAGTTGAATCATTCCAATTAATTTTGCCTCCTTGTTCTTCTGGTTTGCCTGTTTTGATAATCGTCCGGATAATCGGTTCTTTTTGATCACCTTTCATTGGATCATAAACCAATAAAGTTAACTGCGGTTTATTATTAACAACTTCTTTCTTTAACACTTTAAGGAGTAGAGTTTCGTGGCCACCGGCGTTGGTCTCACCAGATCTGACGCCCACCCAAGGCAGACCATATCGATTTGCTAAAGATGAAGCAGAAAAAACCTGAAAATCTGCATTATCTTTTATTTGAATTTGGGCATTATCAAATTCTCCTTCTGCAGGAAGGATAATGAATTTTCCTAGTCTATCTATTGATCCCTCTTTATTTATTTTTTCTCTAACCATTTTTAGCCAAGCGTCAAAATAGGTTTTGTTTGATTCATAAGTCAATGTCTCAGCTCGGGCCTGCGGATCGGCGGCAATCATGTCTTCAACTGAAATTTCTAGCGTCGGTTCCTCGATATTTATTTGGGCTAAAATTTCTTCATCGGTCATTTCTCCCTTCTCTTTTTCTTCTCGTAACTCCTCTTGAATTTGGATAAGAGGGGATTCTTCTTCAATCTTTTCCAAATTCGCTTCGGTGACATGAATAGTTTCTGATTCGGGAACTGTTATTTGGGAGAACTTTTCTTGTAGGTCTTGTTGACAATTATGACAATAAAAATTTTGATCAAGATATTTTATTCTATCTTGAGTAATTTTAATAAAATCAAGTGGGACCCGATTTCCTTGCTTCATACAACAACCAGGATTTTTACAGTGAGCCCCAGAACCAAGAATAGTTTCAAAATCAAGATTATCTTTACCGCGTCTTTCTGAAGCAAGGCCAAAGACATGGCCGGCTTCATGAGCGATTTCTGTTTTTATAACATCATTTCTTAAATTATTATCAGCGACTCCGTTCCAAATTCGAGACAGAGAGATAACAGTTCCAATATCTGGAAGAGCGCTGCCAACAACAAAATTTATTTTTTTACTTCCCCCGGGATAGAGATCTTTATTGGTAAAAACAAAAGCATGATGGGGTTTTTCTATTTGAGTTGGATCGAGACGCATTCTTAATCCCATTGTGTCTACATCCCATTGACTATTTCGTTTGGTGACATTAGTAAAAAAAAGTTTTGGAGGAGCCTCTGACTCGAGAATGAATTCGGGCGGCAAACCTACTTGGGAAAAAACTTCTTTTAATGTAGCTCTAATTAACTCTTTTTGTTCGAGAGAAACATCTTCATCAAAATAGATTATTGCCGGGATGTGATAGGGTCTTTCTTTATCTATGACTCTTGTTTTTTCTTTTGATCCATCTTCCTTAACTATATCAACGACTAAGGGATGGTTGGTTGTACCGGTTACCAGCCAGGTTTCAGGAGTAATAACTTTAGTTTCTATATCTTTAAATTTAACTTGTTTTTCTTTTCGATCGTTGATTTTGGTTGGTTGAGGTGGTTTAGGTAGTTTTTTCCACGGGTCTATTAGTAAAGATTTTTTTGACTCCGTTAATATTGTAGCTAATGGTGGGATAGCTTTTCTTTTTTCCAAACTTTCTATACCTGTAAGCCACTTTAATAATCTTTCTTCATCCGCGTTTAGCCAGTTGACGCGGAGAGTGGGGGAGTTATCAACAGTTTTCGTTTCATTTACCTGATCGACCAACTCCTGTTTTTTTCCGGGAGTAACTAATTTAGCATTGGCGTGGATAGCTGCCTCTAATAGCTCGCCTGAGTTTTTGCCAAAAATATTGGCCAGTTTTTTTATCTCCGGCAGGTCTTGATTCAGTCGCTCAAAATTAATTTTTTCGTTTTCCGCATAAGATAGCAAAACATCCTGAACAAATTTAGTGACATTAGAAGCGGTGTCGGCGGCGCCAAAATAGCGCTGATAAAGTTTTTTCGCCTCCGCTTGATTAAACTCCTGCCAGTTGACGTCAAATTTCAGTCTCGTCAAAATCTGTTTTCGTAGCTGTACTTGGGGATTATTAACATATCTAGTTACTCCTTCTACCCAGCTGGTCATCTGTTGGTCATAGTTCTTGAGCGGTTCATTTTCTCCGGCTTTCTCCCGCCAATATTTACCACGTTCGTTAGTCGAAGCGTTTTTTAACTTTGAATAAGTTTCGACGGCAATGCCGGTAAACTGTTCCGATTTTATTTTAGGCAGATCCCGTTTCGCCGGATTTAAAGCCTCGCCTCCCAAAATTAATCTTGTTTGGAGAGCGATCGTTTGCTCGGCGGTGGAGAAGCGTTCTTTTATTAAAGGCGGTTCTGCTAGAATTGGTTGTTCAGCCATAATTCCATTATATTCATAAGCTTTATAACTTTACAAGTCTTAAAACCTATTTTTTGTAGCGTATAGTCCGTTGACAGTAAATAGTACCTTTATATAATAGACCAATAACCAATTATTCAAGTATTCCAAACAATTATCAATTCTCAATAACCAATGTTAAAAACTAATAAGAAATATGATCTGGAGAATAGAACATTAATTTTTGCAAAACTGGTAATAAACTTTTGTAAAAAATTACCCAATAATACAATTAATTTTAAGCTCGTTGATCAATTAATAAGATCAGCCGGATCAATCGGCGCAAATTATAGAGAAGCGAATGACTCGCTAAGTAAAAAAGATTTTATTCACCGATTGAGAATAACGCGCAAAGAAACTAAAGAAACAATATTTTGGCTTGAGCTTATCAAAGAAGCAAATAAAGATGTAATCGTTGATAATCTTATCGATGAATGTATCCAGTTAAGAAATATTCTTTCCGCAATTATAAAAAAAATCAAAGTTTGAATATTGAAGATTAATTATTGTAATTGTTTGGTTATTGGAATTTGGTTTATTGGTTATTTTTCTTCTTGTACTCCGAGAAGCTTGAGGACGACCTGTTTTCGATATCTTCGATCGCCGCGGGAGTTGATGCGGATTGCCGGTAGTTTTCCCCGTTTGCCCCAGCGCTTAATGGTGAGTGGCGAAACGCGCAGTATATCAGCTACTTCTTTGACTGTTAAAAGGTCAGGCAGATCGTCGAGTGAGATTTTGGTAGTTGGTTTGTTTGGGATCGACATAGAAAGTATTATAAAGCATTAATTTTAAATGTCAAATTGGAAAAAGTCAAAAAATTTCATTTCGTGATACCTACTAAGTATTATTTTTTGCAATTTGAAAGCAAAAGATTATAAAATAAAATATGATTATGAAAAATCCGCGAATAAAGATAATTGCGTCTTTGGTTTTGTCGTACTTCATTATTTTATTACTGCCCGGGTTTATTAAAGGTGAACCGATTCTTCCCACCGCCAGTATGGTCCGCAGTTATTTCTCAGCCGCCGGTAACAACTTGGTTGCCGGTTTTAAAAAAGTTAAAGTTTCCTTAACGCTCAACTCTCCCCAGCCAGTTCATTTTGATCGGACACCTACAACAACGCCTTCCATTATTATATCTTCCTCAATTTCTTTTGTCACCTTGCCACCTCGACCATCCATGACTATTTCGATCATTCCCTCGTCAGTTCAATCAACGATAACTCCTTCAGTTATCCCCTCGCCATTTCCGACGTCTATCTACCCCTCCGTTACTGGTTTTATCCCCAGTCCGACCTTCATTATTCCTAGTCCAACTTTCATTCCCAGTCCAACTCAAAAACAAACTTTGATTCCTACGCCGACCATAAAACAAATAAACTACAGCAAAATTATTGCTATGGTGAATAATCCTCCTCAGATCGGGTGTTATAACAACACCACCTCTGGTTGTCCGGTCGACGAATTTTACCAAACGCCTGTTGATAAAGGTCTTGGTTGGTCGACTTATTATGGTGACGAGCAGGCGACCGGCTACAATGTCGTCGCCGACGTTATTCATAACAATAAAGGGATTAGTATCGACCAAGCGAAGCAGTTTATTAGCGATCATTTTATGGAGCGTCAATCGGATATGAGTCCGGAAGAGGCCAAGGCGACTGGAAAAGTGATCGGTTTTGGCGCGACCAGGACGCCCAAGGACCTTTGGCGAATTAAATATTTATTTGGTATAGACAATCCGGCCGACCCGGCGCCCTATTTTGTCGGCCGGGTGATGATCATCGACTGCGCCACTAAAAACGACTGGGTTAATGTTCTGTCAAAATATAGTTATAGCTATAAAGGCTGGAAAAATCTCAACTGGATAACCGACCTTTCCAAAAACTCTTTTATTCAGATCCCGTCGGGACTTTCCAATAATAAATACAATACGGGTGAGGGGAGACCGGGGGTAGTGGTAATCGACGAGTCAATCTTGGATAATATGATTTATTAATGCTGCCAACCTTTGGCAACCGCTTCGGTTGCCAAAAGGCATGGATTGTTTTATAAACTCATTTATATTGTTTATACAGATTCAGAACCTCGGTGCAGTAGTTTCCCGCTTTGCCGTTGCCGTAGTTATACTCGCAGCTGCCGTGGTGTTTTTCCGCGGCCAGCATCACCACATCATCCGGCCAGTCGTCGCAGTCATCTGGGGCGGCATTACCCACCCGGTTTTTGGTGATAATGGCAAAGATAACAGTATTATCAAAAAGGACGCGTCGATCGATATTGTTGGGCAATGTCTCTATGCTGTATTTTCTGGAGACATCTTGTTCCCATTGAGATATTTGAATTAAACCCATAATTCCAAGGTCGCTGACGTTGCCGACGGCGCCGGCGCATTTTGTCCCGGCCTTGACGCTGTCTGATGGAACAATTCCTGTCTGGCTATGATAACCAAACCCGTAACATGGGTCACCAGCGCCGGTTTTCCACCAGCCAAAGGTATTGTAAGTTTGTATAGTTGAAGCACTGTCATTTTTGAATCTCTCTCCGGTTTCTTCGGTTTTAAAAGCCATCAGAAGAGCGGCTGGAATACACTCTCTTTTACCGACGTCTTGGAAAATTTCCCACAAGCTTGATCCTGGTCTGACGTATGAAGTAATTGGGAGCGGGACCGGGTGGCGGTCGGTTTTGGCGTCGATGACGGTTGGGGTCGGGGAGTATTGGTTGGTATTCCTGGAGATTTGGTTGGAGTTGAATAGAAGACGCCGGTTGGAACAGGGGTAGTTTTTTGGCCGGGTGGGGGGTTTGTTAGTTGGTCAAACCCCATTGTTGGTAATGGATTGTTAGAATTATTAGAATTATTTTTATTAAACGGCGGAGTGGTCGGGACTCTGGCTGATTGGTAGCCGAGATTAAAAGAAAGTTTTGGCGGTTTAATCTGTGACAAAGCCGTCTTGATTTTTTGCCCTTGAATTTGCAAAGCGTGAGGATTTTCCGCAAAAAAAACATAAGATTTTACGATCGTTAAAGATATGATTAGAGCAATAATTATTCGTAATTTTATAGTAAACTTAGTCAGCATAGTTATTGTTTATACTGAAAAACAAATAACAAACATGAGTTTTTTTAGTATTGAATTTGTTCTATCTATAATATACATTATATATAAGTTAGGGAATAGGGGTTAGGGAATGGGGAATAGATATGAAGTCTTATAAAGAACTGATTGTCTGGCAAAAATCAGTAGAATTTTGCACTTTTATTTATAAAATCACAGAAACTTTTCCGAAATTTGAGCTTTATGGCTTAACATCTCAAATAAGAAGATCTGCAGTCTCTATTCCGTCTAATATTGCCGAGGGACATAGCAGAGGACATAAAGGATATATTCAGTTTTTAAAAATTGCTTTTGGTTCAGGAGCAGAATTAGAAACTCAGTTAAGAATAGCATTACAAATAAAGTTTCTAAATACAGATAATTTTGAAGAATTAAATAGTAAACTTGAAGAAATAATGAAAATGTTAAATAAACTTATAAGTTCGTTGAATAGTGACTAGAGAATAGCGGATAGGAAATAATTAGTTGACAAACTAATCCCTAATCCCTAATCCCTAATCCCTAATCCCTATGAAAAAAGGTGAAATCGCGACGATTATTGCCATCGGCTCAATGGTTTTTCTCTTGATTACCAGTGCTGTTTCAACTTTCCTTACCAAAAAGCCCCAGATAACTTCGACAAAAGCGGAAACAGTTAATTGTACTTATAGTATAGCTAATCGTTGTTTTGGAGAATGTGGAGAAACAACGCCTTGTCCGAAATGTAAAAATGACAAATACAGATGTCCCGGGACAGCTGACGACTCACCAACCACTCCTTCAAATACTCCTATTCCTCCAAATACTCCCACGCCGCATATGGTAGAGTGCTGCACCATTTCTACCAACTGCGGTATTGGCGGCTGCAATCAGAACTCGAAGTTTGTCATGAAGTATAACAATACTACCTCATGCACTGGGGCGCTGGTTCCCTGTCCAGCTAGTGGCGTTACCTGGGCTAATAGTACCGAAGGCTGTTATGTATCAGCCGCCTGTAACGGCGATGGGGGAGGTGGCGAAAACTGTACTGCGACGGACTACAGTTGTCCTACGGCATCAGATGGAAAATATAATTTGAAAAAAATCGGTACCGGCACCTCGGCCACCTATAAATATTTCCCATCGAGCAACACAGACTGTTCAAAAGATGGTTATACGTCGCCTGATGAGGCTTGTAAGCAAAATCCTCCGCCGATTCCTAGCGGTTGTTCTGGTTCTGTCAACTGCAAGAGATTAGGTATGAGTTGTAATAATAATAATACTTATTCTTATTATTCCAATGTTCATAAGGAGGACAGAGTTTACTATACAAGT
>Ga0100390_10000357_pt1 | contig 42533 bp, 40 predicted proteins | sample CryGeymeta201514_FD_81540 | JGI IMG/M metagenome (GOLD analysis project Ga0100390, IMG submission 81540) | Groundwater microbial communities from Crystal Geyser aquifers in Utah, USA - Crystal Geyser metaG 2015-14 | ecosystem: Environmental > Aquatic > Deep subsurface > Groundwater | place... | reverse complement strand
TTGACGGGCCGTTTGCGTTTAAGGTTGGTAGCGACAGGCATGGCATATTGCTTGTTGTTTAAGAATGCGCATCATATGCGCATTTAGGTGTGTTGCGCGGCCAGCTGGCAGCCTGCTGTTCAAACGGATCAAGCAAAGGCACTTTAAACGCCGCAAAGTCGAGTCATTTTGAACCGACCAAGCGTTCATGGAAAACCCTTATGTGACCAGTATCAACACGCTCGTCAGTTGTACTTGGCTCACACAAACTCCACCAGCACATCCCCCGTTTGCACGCGGTCGCCTTGGGCCACCTTGATGCTGGCGATCACGCCCGAGACCGGGGCGGTGATGTTGGTTTCCATCTTCATGGCTTCCAGGATCAGGATGGAGTCGCCGGCGTTGATGTTGGCACCGGACGCGGCCACTACTTTCACCACCACGCCAGACACCGGGCTGCGACAGGCTTTGCTTTCATCGGCTACGGTTGCTGGCGGGTTGCCGGTAGCTGAGGGTGTGCCAGCAGGTGCGCTGGCAGCCGCACTGCCGGTGAGCCGTGCCGAGCCCACCGGGTAGGCTGGGGGCAGGCTGGCGTGGTCAGTTTCGGCCACTTCGACCTCGACTTCAAAGGTTTTGTCGTCCAGGGTGATGCGTAGTTTCACGGTAGTTCCGATCAATGGGTATGGTGCGATGCGTGGGTGCCCATGCGGCCCACCTGGGCCCAGGCGCTGGAGTGCACCAGGCGCACCTGGCGAACGCGGGCGCGCACGCCAAGGAAGGCCGCCACGGCAGCAGAGATGGCCAGCATGTCTTCGTCGCTGACACTGGCAGCTGCGGCTTTGGCGGCTAGGCGCTCCAGCGTGGTGACGCGGCTTTGCAGTGTGCTTAACTCCTCGCGCATTTGCGCGATCAGGGCCAGCGTGTCGTTGTTTTGTTGTTGCATGACAGGCTTTTTAGAGCGGGGTGAGACCGTGTTTCTTGTGCGGCATGGGCACCCGCTTGATCTTTAAGTATTCCAGCGCCTGGGCAATGTGGCGGCGGGTGTTTTTGGGCTCAATCACCGAGTCCACCAAGCGCTGCTCGGCGGCCACATAGGGGTTGGAGAAGGTGTCGCGGTAGCTTTGAATCAGCTCCTGGCGGCGCTCGGCCGGGTCAGCGGCTTCGGCAATTTCCTTGCGAAAGACAATTTCTGCGGCACCTTCGGCACCCATGACCGCAATCTCGGCCGTGGGCCAGGCAAACACGCGGTCGGCGTCGAGGTCTTTGCCGCACATGGCCAGGTAGGCGCCGCCATAACTTTTGCGCAGGATGACAGTGACCTTGGGCACGGTGGCCTCGGCGTAGGCAAACAGCAGCTTGGCACCGTGGCGGATGATGCCGCCGTATTCCTGCGCCACGCCGGGCATGAAGCCGGGCACATCGACCAGCGTGACCAGCGGGATGTTGAAGGCGTTGCAAAAGCGGATGAATCGCGCGGCCTTGCTGGCGGCATTGATGTCGAGCGCACCGGCAAGCACGGAAGGCTGGTTGGCAATGATGCCGACCGAGCCACCGCAAATGCGGGCAAAGCCCACCACGATGTTCATGGCGTGGCCGGCCTGGACTTCAAAGAAGTCACCAAAATCGACAATCGGCTCAATCACGGCGCGCACGTCGTAGCCCTTTTTGGACTCTTCGGGCAGGATGCTTTCCAGCGCCGGGTTTGGCTCTACCGAGCGGTCGCCCTCGGTCTGCGGCGGGTCTTCGAGGTTGTTGGCGGGTAGAAAACTGAGCAGTTTGTGGCACAGCGCGATGGCATGCTGGTCGTCGTCGGCAATGAAGTGGATCACGCCCGAGTGCACCATGTGGGCGTCGGCGCCGCCCAGTTCTTCGGCGGTAACGTCTTCGCCGGTGACCTGCTTGATCACTTGCGGGCCGGTGATGAACATCTGTGCCTGACGCGTCTGGATGATGAAGTCGGTCAGCGCCGGGCTGTAGGCCGCGCCACCGGCACAGGGGCCGCAGATCAAGGAGATTTGCGGCACAGCGCCCGACAGCAGCACATTGGCCTGAAACACCTTGCCGTAGCCCGACAGCGAGGCAATGCCTTCTTGCACCCGCGCGCCGCCCGAGTCGTTGATGAAGACAAAGGGCGAGCCGGTGCGCAGCGACTCTTTCATGATGTCGGCCACCTTGATTGAATGCATTTCACCCGCCGAGCCGCCCGCCACCGTAAAGTCCTGGCTGGCCAGGTGCACCAGGCGGCCGTGCACTGACGCGGCACCGGTGATGACACCATCTGCCGCCAGCTGTTTGCCCTGCATGCCGAACGAGGAAGCATGGTGGTTGACGAACAGGCCCACCTCGTCAAAGCTGCCTTCATCCACCAAAGCTGCCACTCGCTCGCGCGCGGTAAGACGGCCGCCCTGGCGCTGCTTGTCTTGTTTGTCGGCACCGCCACCCAGGTAAGCCTGGTCCTGGCGGCGGTGGAGTTCTTCAATTTTTGCTTGCATGGCTGTCATGGTGGTGCCCTTTTATTGGTCGATGGGGGTGACTGACACCCGGTGTGAGCGGCCGTTGAGCTTGACGTCGTAAGTCACTGGCGCCTGGATGGACGTGTTCGCTGCGCCTGATTCGCTGTGCGTTTCGGCTGCCTTGGGCGCACGCCCAAGGTTGAGCGGCCCTTGCGTGCGCTTGTCAAAAAAGGCCGCAGCCACTTGCGGAAACATGGCGTAGGTCAATACATCTTCTTCGCTGCCATTGCAGCCGGGCAGGGCGCTGGCCGCAGTGTGCAAGGCTTCCCATTCGGGTTGCAACAGATCGGCGGGGCGCACCTCGATGGCGGGCTTCTGAGCATGGGCAGTGGCCAGGGCCAAGACCTCGGGGTCACGCTCGCCTGGCGTTTTGCCGTAATAGCCCAGCATCAGGTCGGCAAACTCGCTTGAGACCACCTTGTAGCGCCCCATCAGCACATTGAACACCGCTTGCGTGCCCACAATCTGGCTCGACGGGGTGACCAGCGGCGGAAAGCCGGCGTCTTCGCGCACGCGCGGCACTTCAATGAACACTTCGTGGATGCGGTCGGCGGCGTTTTGCTGCTTGAGCTGGCTTTCCATGTTGGAAATCATGCCGCCCGGAATCTGGCTGTCAAAAATATCGGTTTCAACGCCGTAAATGTTGGACATGAACGCCTGGTAGCGCGGGCGCAGGGCGGCAAAATGGTCTTTGATGCGGTGCAGGCAGTCCTTGTTGAGTTGGGTCTGGTAGCCAGTGCCATCCAACATCGCCACCAGGCTTTCGGTCGGGTTGTGGCCAGGCCCCAGGCTCAGCGAACTGATGGCGGTATCAACGCCGTCGGCGCCAGCTTCAATCGCCTTCATCAAGGACACCAGCGTGACCCCGGTGGTCGCATGGGTGTGCACATGCACGCGAACGCCCTCGCCACAGCGGGTCTTGATGCCCTTGACGATGTCATAGGCGGCCTGCGGCTTGAGCAGGGCCGCCATGTCTTTCAAGCAGATCGAGTCGCAGCCCAGTTCGACCAGGTGCTCGGCCATCTCGACAAAAGTTTCCGTGGTGTGCAAAGGGCTGACGGTGTAGCAGATGGTGCCTTGCGCGTGCTTGCCATTGCGACGCACGGCCAGCACCGAATGGCGAATGTTGCGAATGTCATTGAGCGCATCAAAAATGCGAAAAACATCCATGCCGTTCTCGGCGGCTTTATCGACAAAGCGGTCCACCACGCTGTCTTCATAGTGGCGGTAGCCCAGCAGGTTCTGGCCACGCAACAGCATTTGCAGGCGCGACTTGGGCAGCAGGGCGCGAAAGGTGCGCAGCCGCTCCCACGGGTCTTCGTTCAAAAAACGGATGCAGGCGTCAAAGGTGGCACCGCCCCAACACTCCACCGACCAGTAGCCGGCCTGGTCAATGTCGGCGCAGGCCGGCACCATGTCTTCAAGGGCCATGCGGGTGGCCAGCAGGCTCTGGTGCGCGTCGCGCAGGCACAACTCGGTGATGTCGATGGTCTTGGTCAATGGGAACTCATTTCTGGAAAAGTCCCGGGTTACCGGGAGGAAGGGTTTTGCATGCGGCCATGGGAGAATTCCTGTCATTTTATCTGGGGAGGAGGCGGTCGCTGTCAGTCAAGCTTGCCAAGCCACGCGGCTTGCCACGCGCTCAAACGCCATGTCAGTCACCACGGCCAGCAAGCCCACCACCAAGGCCCCCTGCAAAATGTAGGCGGTGTTAAAACCGCTCAGGCCCACAATGATGGGGGAGCCCAATGTTTTGGCACCCACAGTGGATGCAATTGCAGCCGTGCCAATGTTGATGATCACCGACGCCCGCACGCCGGCCAGCCATACCGGCAACGCCATCGGCACTTCAAGTTGCCACAAGGATTGCCAAGGTGACAGCCCCAAGCCGCGGGCGGCTTGCTGCATCGGCTCTGGCACGGCTTGCAGGCCGGCCACGGTGCCTTGCAACACCGGCAAGAGACCATATAACGTCAGTGCGATCAGGGCTGGCAATTCACCAAAACCAACCAATGGCACAGCCACTGCCAACACGGCCACTGGCGGAAACGTCTGGCCCATGGTGGCCAGGGTGTCCACCATGGGCTTGAAGGCCTGGCCTGCGGCGCGCGTGACCGCAATGCCAGCCAAGCTGCCGATGGCCGTGGCCACCAAGCTCGACAGCCCCACCAGTTTGCAGTGCTGCCACAGCAATTGGGTAAACGGCTCTTGTAGGTAAACCGGGCGCTCCAGCGCCGGAAACAGGTGCGCAAACAGGGACCCAGACGCCGGTAAGCCCAGCACCAAGGCCAGTAAGGCGGCCACAGTCCAAAACAGCCGATCGCACAGCAGGCCACGCAAAGCGGTGTAAACGGGCATATTCGCCCGGTCAGCCGTGGGCTGGGGCTGCGCGTTAGTGGCGTTTTTGACCTTACCCACCTGGTGTTCCCTGTGGGGCAAACACGTCAGCGGCGTACAACACCCCAGCGTGTTGCCCCGACGTATCCAGCACATTGATGCGGTCAACGTGGTGCAACGCCATGATGGAGACTGCCTCGCGCAACGAGGCTTGTGCCGCCAGCGTCAGGCCTGGCGAGGTGGGCTGTGCCCGCGCCCGGTCGACCGCACTTTGCAGCGACAGCCATTTGATGCCAATGTCGCTGCGCCCGACAAATTCCTCCACTGTGGCGTTGGCAGGCCGGGACAACAGATCGAGCGGTGTGGCTTGCTGCACCACGCGGCCTTGGTCGATCAACACCACACGCGTGGCCAACAGCAAGGCCTCGTCAATGTCATGGGTGACCAGCACAATGGTCTTACCTGATTGGCGGTGGATGCGCTTGAGCGCCTGCTGTAGCGCCGCCCGGGTGACGGGGTCGAGCGCACCAAACGGCTCATCCATCAGCAACACATCGGGGTCGGCCGCCAGCGCTCGCGCCACACCCACCCGCTGCTGCTGGCCGCCTGAGAGCTGGTGCGGCAAACGCGTCCGGTATTGCGCCGGGGCCAGCTCAAACAAAGTGAGCAGGGCGTCCACCCGCTTGCTTATTTTGGCAGCAGGCCAGCCCAGCAAATTCGGCACCGTGGCAATGTTTCGCGCCACCGTCCAATGCGGAAACAAGCCCACCGACTGAATGGCATAGCCCATGCGCAGGCGCAGGTCGCGTGGCTTGAACGACTGGATTTCTCGCCCGTCAAACAAAATACGCCCGCTGTCGTGCGGCTCCAGCCGGTTGATCATTTTCAAAATTGTGGACTTGCCCGAACCCGATGCCCCAATCAACACCAGCAACTCGCCACGGGCGATGTGCAGGTTCAGGTCATCGACCACGCGTGCGCCCTTGTACGATTTACAAATGTGTTCAAACCGGATCAAACGGTACCTCCGGTGCGTACATGTGCCAGCCGGTTAAGCACCTCAAAGCCCAGATCCAGCAGCACCGCCAGGCCAACTATCGGCAATACGCCCAGCAGCACCAGGTCTTGTGCACTGCCAAACAAACCATCGAACATGATGGCGCCCAGCCCTCCAGCACCCACCAGCGCGGCCACGGCGGCCAGTCCCACGGTTTGAATGGTGGCAGTGCGAATACCCGCCAGAATCACCGGCGCGGCCAGTGGCAACTGGGCATGCCAAAACATTTGTGCCGACCCCATGCCCATGCCGCGCGCTGCATCCAGCACCGCGCCGGGCACTTGCGCCAAACCCGCCTGTGTGCCGCGCACCACGGGCAACAAGCTGTAGAGCGTGAGCGCCACCACTGCCGGTGCCAAGCCAATGCCGCTCACGCCCATGGCGGCCAAACCGGGCCAGGCTTGCGCAGCCCAAGCCAGCGGCACCATCAGCAAGCCAAACAAGGCGATCGAGGGAATGGTTTGAATCACGTTCAACGGTGGCAACAGCCACTGCCGCAGCCGGGTTGAGCGGTTAACCATCCAACCCAGCGGCAAGCCGATGCACAGCGCAGGCAAAAGTGTCAACACCACAATTTGCATATGGCGCAACACGGCAGCACCAAGGGTGTCGGCATGGTTCGCAAACTCCCGCATCAGGGAAAGCTGATCACACCAACCCAGGGCCAGCGCCGCCAACACGCACCCAGCAATGACCGCCCTGACGCCAGCGCCCAGGGCCCAGCCGGCGCGCAAGCGCTGCAGCGCGCTCGAAACCGCCAGCCACACAACCAGAACCATCACCCAAAAGCCGCTGCCCAAAGCGGTGCGCGACAGTGTTGATTCATTCTGTGAAATGTGCAGCGCGTAGCGGCCAGCCAGCAGCAACAGCGCAGGGATCAGCGCAACGCCCAGGGCGACGGTCATGCCATCTGGGCCCATCGCGGCTTTGCGCCAAAACGCGATCAGGCTCAGCATCAGCAAGCTGGTAACGACCAGTGCCAGTGCCAGTGCCAGTGCCGTGGAGGATACGTCCGCCACCCACGCGTCTTGCCCTGTTACTTGCTCAAGCTGCGGTCCAAGTCGCTGCCCCACCGCCCACAAAGAGACGCCTTGCCCTGACACCAGCCGGTTGGGGGCCACCGTGACCAGCGGCAGGGCAAGACCGGCGGCCAGCCCGAATCCACCTAACAGCACGCCAGCTGGATCAATTCGCATGCGGCACGCCCCAACTCAAGAGATCAGTTTTTTGGAACGCAAGAACTCAGCCGCCACTTTTTTGGCATCCTGGCCTTCGAGCTGGATTTTGGCGTTGAGGGCCTGCAGCGTAGGACCATCCAGATGCATGAAAACGGCAGCCAGCAGGCCCTTGATCTTGGGGTGTTGCGCCAGCACGCTGCTGCGGATGATGGGCGTGGGCGCGTAAACCGGCTGCACACCTTTGGGGTCTTCCAGAATGACCAGCCCAAGTGCTGACACCGGGCCGTCAGTGCCATAGGCCATGGCGGCGTTAACGCCCGAGGTTTGCTCGGCCGCCGCACGAATCGTCACTGAGGTATCGCCCCCGGCCAGGGTCAATAACTGCTCGGGTTTGAGCTTGAAGCCATACGCCGCCTGAAACGCCGGCAGGGCGTCAGAACGCTCGGCAAACTCGGCCGAAGCCGCCAGTTTGAATTGGCCACCAGCGCTGATCCACGGCCCCAGGTCAGCCAGGGTTTTGAGCTTGTTGGCGGCGGCCACATCCTTGCGCACGGCAATTGCCCAGGTGTTGTTGGCGGGTGCGGGGGTCAGCCAAACAATTTTGTTTTTTTCAAGGTCAAGCGCGCTGACGCGTGCATAGCCCGCTTGGGCGTTTTTCCAGGCCGGGTTGGCCGCATCCGAAAAGAAAAAAGCACCGTTGCCGGTGTACTCCGGGTAGATGTCAATTTCACCTGCGATCATGGCGCCACGTAAAATTTTGGTGGTGCCAAAGCCGGTTTTGTTGTCCACCTTGATGCCGCCGGCTTCAAGCACCAACGTCATCATGTGGCCCAGCAGCTTGCCCTCGGTGTCAATTTTGGAGGCCACCCGCACTGCAGCGGTGGACTGGGCGAGCAAGCTGCCTGTGAGCAACGCGCCAGAAAGCGCCAGCACCGTGCGCCGTTGAAAATTTGCCATGGTCAATCTCCTGGTCAAGGGTAAACAGATTTAGGCAAATCTTAATGCAGCCCATGCCCGGGCGTGCCTGCGCGGGTATTGCCCCGGCTTTAGCTGTGTCTGCCACTGTCAAAGAGCTGGCGTGGTGTTGTGCGCTAGAGCGCGAACAGATCGGTCGCGATCGAACCTCTTGCAGCTAAATCAAACCACTGGCCGAGGCCAGCAGGTAGCCCATCAGGCAGGACGTGCCCACGCCAATCAGCCCGGGGAGGATGAAGCTGTGGTTGATCACGTACTTGCCGATGCGGGTGGTGCCCGAGCGGTCAAACTGAATGGCAGCCAGGTCGCTGGGGTAGGTGGGCAAGATGTAGTAGCCATAAGAAGCTGCGGCGAAAGCCACGATGTAGCCCGGGGGCACACCAATGGCCAGACCCACAGGCACCATGGCACTGATGGCGGCGGCTTGCGAATTGACCAGTTTGGACACCAGCAGCAGCACAATCGCATAGGTCCACGGTTGGGTTTTGACGACCTCGGTCAGGGCGGCTTTCAACTCGGTCAGGTGAGCGGCAAACACCGTATCGGCCATCCAGGCGATGCCGAACACGGCCACTACGGCGATCATGCCGGCGCGAAAGACCTCGGTTTTGCCAATGCTGGCAGGGTCGGTTTTGGTGAAGATGATCGTCAAGGCCCCTGCCAGCAACATGAACATCTGAATGGTGAGCACCATCGACATCGGCTTGTCACCAAAGGCGGGACGCAGGCCTGGATAGGCACCCAAGATAGCCACCACTGCAATCGCACCCAGAAAAATCCACATCGCCGTCCATTGGTCCCGGGAGAGAATTTTGTTCATCAGCGTGGCGCTTTCGCCATAGATCATCTTGCGTTGTTCCGGGTCGGCAATGCGCGCCTGAAATTCGGGGTCTTTGTCGAGGTCTTTGCCACGGAACCAGCTGAAAATGCCAATCATCAGCACGCCGGCCAGTGTGGACGGAATGGTAATTGAGAGCACCTGCACGAAGTCGATCACATGGCCATCCACCGGAGCTTTGGCCAGGAAAGCCACCAGCGCCACCACCGCTACCGACACGGGGCTTGCCAGAATGCCCATTTGCGCCGATATGGAAGAAGCCGCCATCGGACGCTCGGGGCGAATGTTGTTCTTGATGGCCACGTCGTAAATGATCGGTAGCATGGTGTAGACCACATGGCCTGTGCCGCACAGCATGGTCAGCACACAGGTGGTGAACGGTGCCACGATCGACACGTATTTGGGGTTACGGCGCAGCATTTTTTCAGCACCCTTGAGCATTACCTCCAGTCCGCCCGAGGCCTGCAGTGTGCTTGAAGCTGCCACCACGGCGATGATGGTCAGCATCACATCAACCGGTGGCTTGCCCGGCTTGAGGCCAAAGACAAACACCATGATGACAAGGCCAATGCCACCCAGCAACCCCAGCGCTACGCCGCCTTTTCTGGCACCATAAAACAGGCAGACCAGAATCACAATCAGTTGTAGAACAATATCCACGTTAAGCTCCTTCAAAGAAGGCTTTAATGTAATCAGGATTAGGGTAAACCCTAGGTTTTAACTTTCGGTTTTTTTGACTTGAATCAATCAAGCTGTAGGAGTTGTAATTATTTGTTCATTATTTACCACACGCTTGCCGGAGATAATCCAGCCGCATGGACATCATCACCTTTCTTCTCGACTTCATCCTCCACGTTGACAAACACCTGGAGACCTTTGTGCAAAGCTATGGCATGTGGGTCTATGCGCTGCTGTTTTTGATCATCTTTGTTGAAACCGGCCTGGTCGTGATGCCGTTCTTGCCCGGCGACTCGCTGCTGTTTGTAGTGGGAGCCCTGTGCGGTGTCGGCCTGATGAGCTTCCCCGTGGCAGTTCCGGTGCTGCTGGCGGCCGCCATTCTGGGGGACCAGACCAATTTCACCATTGGGCGCTATTTCGGACCCAAGGTGTTCAAGTGGGAAAACTCGCGGTTGTTCAACAAGGCCGCGTTCGACCGCACGCACAATTTTTACGAGCGTTACGGTGGTGTCACCATCATTCTGGCGCGCTTCATGCCGTTTTTGCGCACCTTTGCGCCTTTTGTTGCGGGCGTGGCCGACATGCGCCGCGTCAAGTTCACTCTTTTCAACATGGCTGGTGCCGTGCTCTGGGTGCTCGGCATTTGCACGGCGGGCTACTTTTTGGGCAGCATTCCGTGGGTCAAGGTGAATCTGGACAAGATCATCTGGGCGATGATTCTGGTGCCGGGCCTGATCGTGATTTTTGGCGCCTGGAAGGCGCGCAAGCAGCCGGTCACGTAGTCCGGCTGCGTGCCAGTGGTGGATTTTTGGAGAAATAGGCGTTGATGCCACGCATCAGGGCATCGGCCAGTTGATTCAGGTAGGCGTCGCTGTTGAGCTTGGCCTCTTCGTCCGGGTTGCTGATGAACGCCGCCTCAACCAGCACGCTGGGAATGTCGGGCGCCTTGAGCACGGCAAAGCCGGCCTGCTCAACCCGCGGTTTGTGAAGCTTGCCGACGCGGCTGATTTCTTTGAGCATGGCGCCACCGAGTTGCAGGCTGTCCTTGATCTGGGCGGCGGTGCTCATGTCGAGCAGGGCGCGTTTGACCTGGGCATCGCGGGCGCGCACGTTCAGGCCGCCAATCACGTCGGCCTTGTTTTCCTTGGCGGCCATCCAGCGCGCGGCGCTGCTGGAGGCGCCGTCCTGACTCAGGGCGAACACGCTGGCGCCTTGCGGCCTAGGCGTAAAAAAAGCATCCGCGTGCAGGCTGATGAAGAGGTCGGCCTGCACCCGGCGCGCCTTGTCCACCCGGATGTGCAACGGCACAAAAAAGTCGGTATCGCGGGTTAAAAAAGCGCGCATCGGGTTGCCGTTGCTCGACGCCACGTTGATGCGGTCGCGCAGCCGGTGGGCCAGTCGCAGCACCACGTCTTTCTCGCGCGTGCCGCTGGGGCCAATGGCGCCCGGATCTTCGCCGCCGTGACCGGCGTCAAGCGCAATGATGATCAGCCGGTCAGTGGCACTTGGGGCGGGCGCGCGCATGCTTTGCGGGGGCAGCCTTTTACCTGACTTTTTTGCGTCGGCGCCGTCCGGGAAGGCGAAAGCCGCGATGGCGTCTGCCGCCTCAGCGGCGCGGGCGCCTGCGCTGGCTGCGGCTGGTGCATCCCCTGAGGACAGCAACGTAGGGTCTCGTTGCGCAATCAATTCGCCCAGCGGGTCAACCGTTGGGGGCAGGGCGAGGCGTTTGCTGGCACCTTCCTTAAGTCGCTCGGCGATCAGGGTCTCCAGCGGGTCGTCCACCTGCGTCGGGTACAAATCGAACACCAGCCGGTGCTGGTAGGCCGCCACCGGCGTCAGGGTGAATACCTGCGGCGCAATTAACTGTTTGAGGTCGAACACCAAGCGCACCACACGCGGGGCGAACTGGCCAACGCGAATGCCGGAGATGGTCGGATCGTTGTCGCTCACCTTGGCCACCAGTTCCTTCAGCGCCGGGTTCAGGTCGAGGCCCTGCACGTCTACTGCCAGCCGTGGCGGGTTGGGCACAAAGCTTTGTTTGAAGCTCAGGCGCGCGTCGGACTCGATGGTCACGCGTGAGTAGTCAGGCGCCGGCCAGACCCGCACTGCCACGATGCTGGCGCCACGGGCGAGATGTTGCGCACCCAGCAACAGCACCAGGGTGCCCGACTGCAGCAGTTGACGGCGTTTCATGGGCTGGCCTCGTTGTGTGCTGTGCGCCCGAGCTGCTGGAGCAGGCTGACACCCAACTCCGTTTGCGCGGTCAGGTGCACCTGGCGCGCGGTGTCATCAACCACCTCGAGTTGAATGACCAGGTCGGCCAACGGCACGCAGCCAGCGGCCTTGTCCGGCCATTCGGCAATTTTCAGGCCGGGGCTGGCAAAAATGTCGCGCAAGCCGGCATCAAGCCATTCGCGCGGGTCGCTGAAACGGTAAAAATCAAAGTGCCAAATGTTGAGATTCGGCAGTTCATAGGGCTCCACTACGGCATAGGTGGGGCTTTTGATGTGCCCCGGCACCCCCAAGGCCTGCAGCAAATGGCGCACCAGCGTGGTTTTGCCGGCGCCCAGATCGCCTTGCAATTCGATGTAGGCCTGGCGCAGTTCAGGCACCGCGGCCAGCGCACGGGCAAAGTGCCCAGTGGCGACTTCATCGTGCCAATACAGGCTTTTTACAATGGGCAGGTGAACATCACCTTGCAGCAAATCAACAACAGTCAATGGGTCTCCAGAATTCAGCAATGGGGGCAGGCATTGGGATTTTCACAAATTGGCGTGGCCGGTGTCGATTTAACAAGCGCAGAACCCGGATTATCGGCGTGGCTGGCCGCTGGTTTCCATGGCGACATGCATTACATGGCCGCGCATGGCCTCAAGCGCGCGCGCCCAGCCGAACTGGTGCCGGGCACGGTCAGCGTGATCACCGCCCGCATGGATTACCTGCCCGCCAACACACCCGGGGGCTGGCAGGCGCTTGAACTGAAGCGGATCAAGCACCCGACAGAAGCGATTGTGTCGGTCTATGCCCGCGGCCGAGACTACCACAAGGTGATGCGCAACCGCTTGCAAAAGTTGAGCGATCAGATTGCTGCTGCGATGGGGCCGCTGGGCTACCGCGTGTTCACCGATTCGGCACCGGTGCTCGAAGTCGAACTGGCCAGTTTGAGCGGCCTGGGTTGGCGCGGCAAGCATACGTTGCTGCTGAATCGTGACGCGGGCTCGATGTTTTTCTTGGGTGAAATCTTTGTCGACATGGCCTTGCCCGAGACAGAACCCGTGGCCGGCCACTGCGGAAGTTGCAGCGCCTGCATCGACATCTGCCCGACCCGGGCCATCATTGCGCCGTACCGGCTCGACGCACGGCGCTGCATCTCGTACCTGACGATCGAACACGCCGGCTCCATCCCCGTTGAACTGCGCCCGCTGATGGGCAACCGCATCTACGGCTGCGACGACTGCCAATTGATTTGTCCCTGGAATAAATTTGCCAAGCGCAGCGCCTTGCCTGATTTTGATGCCCGCGCCGGAATGGCGGGCAGCCAACTCGTTGAGTTGTTCGGCTGGAGTGAGGAGGAATTTTTACGATTTACCGAGGGCAGCCCGATCCGGCGCATCGGCCATGAGCGCTGGTTGCGCAACATTGCGGTGGCGCTGGGCAACGCTTTGCGCTTGGCTGAGCCAGCCAGGCAGTTGATAGCCGCGCTTGTGTCGCGGGCTGAGCACCCAAGTGCAGTGGTGCGTGAACATGTGGCCTGGGCTTTGGATCAGAGACATTAATTGGGGTCAGATTCCAATTAATTTCAAATTGTCGGCAGCGATCCTTGCCCGCGCAGCGACTGGCTTTGACGGCTTCCTCATACTGGAGTACCAGAAATCGTCAGCCGCCAAAGCCAGCCACTGCGCTAGTCGCCGTGCGATCAACAAAGATGGCGTCGCTTAGTTATGCACAAAACCGACAAGGCAGCTGTCCCTGTATTTGAATGAATTTGAATTTAACCATTCGTCGCATATTCACCGTCTCGCGTGGTAATCGGTTGGGGTGGTCGCCGATTTCTGGTACCCCAGTATGAGGTGGCCGCCCCTACCGGTTGCCACGCGAAGCACATCACCACCGTTCGAACGCGGCAAGTTGCGGTCGCCACGCAAAGCACGTCACCGCTGTTTGATCTCGGCAATATATGTTGACCGCATGACGCACTTCACCACTTTAAGAACGCGCGTTGACTACACAAACGACCTCAAAAACCCCAGCGCCAGCGGCAAACTCAACATGCCGAGCACGGTGGACACAGTCACCAACGCCGCCACATAGGGCCCGTCATAACCCATGCGCGCGGCCAACACATAACAGCTCGAGGCAGTTGGCAGCGCAGAGAACATCAGCAAAATGGTGGCCTGCACCTGATCCAGGCCAAACAGCAAACACAAGGCCAGCGCCCACAGCGGCATCAACAAATGACGGATCAACAACACGGCGACCCCCAACAATTTGGCATGATTCAGCGCGCTCAGTTGCATACCGGCGCCGGCGGCCATCAGCCCCAACGCAAGCGATGCACCACCAATGCGGTTCACAGTCGGCTCGGCCCAATCCGGAATCGACAAACCGGCCAGATTGGCCGCCAGACCACTGGCGGTGCCGATGATCAGCGGGTTGCGCACCAGTTCGCCCCAAAACCCGCGCTCGGCGTGGCGCGCCATCGGCCACACCGCGCCGATGTTCATCAACGGCACGCTGACGCCAATCAACAGCGCGATCACCAGCAGGCCGGGCGGTCCAGCCAGGCGCTCGGCCAGCGCCAGGCCAATAAATGAGTTGAACCTGAAAGCAACCTGGGCGCAGGCTGCGTGCTGGCGCGCCACCATATGTTTCTTTAGGCCCGGCCAAAAAGGCACCGAGTAGGCCATGGTGATGCCGCCCAGCCCGAGCGCCCAGCCGGCAAACACCAGGTTTCCCGCAGCGCTGAGGTCCAGCGGGCTTTTCAAGATGGAGTGAAACAGCAGCACCGGAAAGAACAAAAAATAGACGAGTTGCTCCACCTGCGTCCACACGGTGCGGTTTAATGGCGTGAAACGGCAGATCAGGTAGCCAATCAGAATCAGCGAAAAATCGGGAAAGAGGAGTTGAGCGAAGTTCACGGCTTGAGAATAGCAGGCCGGGCTCCGTCAAAGCGGTCGCTAGCGAGCGCAGGTGACAGCTCGGCATAAGATGGCGCACCTCTTTTTGTCTTCCTGCCCATGCCCCGGACTCCATCCCTTGTGAACACGATTGCGCGCAGTGTCAAAACCGCACCCGACCCGGTGATTGACACCTTCATCGATGCCCTCTGGTTGGAGGAGGGCTTGTCCAAAAACACGTTGGCCGCTTACCGGCGCGACCTTAGCTTGTTTGGCACCTGGCTGGCCGGGCAGGGCGGGCATTTGTTGGGCGGCACCGAGATGCTGCTCAACAGCTATTTTGCCGACCAGCACGGCAGTACCAAAGCCACCACCGCCAACCGCCGACTGACGGTGTTCAAGCGCTTTTACCGATGGGCCTTGCGCGAGCGGTTGCTGCTTGCCGATCCGACTTTGAAGCTACAGGCAGCCAAACAGCCGCTGCGCATGCCCAAAACGCTGACCGAGCCGCAAGTGGAAGCGCTGTTGAACGCGCCTGACACCAGCGAGGCGCTGGGTGTGCGCGACCGCACCATGCTGGAGCTGATGTATGCCAGCGGCCTGCGCGTGAGTGAACTGGTGGGATTGAAAGTGCTCAACGTGAGCCTGTCGGACAACGTGCTGCGTGTTTTTGGCAAGGGCAACAAGGAGCGCCTGGTGCCGTTTGGCGAGGTCGCCAGCCTGTGGCTGAAACGCTATCTGGCTCAACCCCGGGGCGAACTGTTGGCGGGCCACGCCAGCGAGGCGCTGTTTGTCACTGTGCGCGGCAGCACGCCGGGCACGGCCATGAGCCGGGTCATGTTCTGGATGATTATCAAAAAATACGCGCTGTTGGCCGGCATCACCGCGCCGCTGTCACCGCACACGCTGCGCCACGCCTTTGCCACCCATTTGCTCAACCATGGCGCTGACCTGCGCGCAGTGCAACTGCTGCTCGGCCATGTGGATATTTCCACCACCACCATTTACACCCATGTGGCGCGGGAACGCCTCAAAGTCTTGCACGCGCAGCACCATCCGCGCGGATGAGTGCTCGTGTGGAATCACCCGGTGGTGATGCCCGTTGTACCCTGCAAGGCCAAAAGCTCGGCTTCGGTAAAGCCCGCGGCGCGGCGCGCGCCCAGGTTGAACGGGCCCTTGAGGGTGGGGGCTTGGTAGCGCAGTGCCAGTTCGGCATAGGTGCTGATGGGGTCGAGCTGGCGCGAATTGCACAGAAAACGGTACCAGCGGTTGCCAATGGCCACATGGCCAATTTCGTCGCGCAGGATGATGTCCAGAATTTTGGCCGCCGCTTGGTCGCCCACCGACACCAGCCGGTTGCGCACCGCTGGCGTGGCATCCAGCCCGCGCGCCTCCAGCGTGCGTGGCACCAGCGCCAGGCGCGCCAGCACGTCGTTTTTGGTGCGCTCTGCCATGTCCCACAAACCATCGTGCGCGGGGAAGTCTCCATAGGCAAAACCCATCTGGTTCAGGTGCGCGTTGAGCAATTCAAAATGCAGCGCTTCCTCTTGGGCCACGCGCCACCAATCGCGGTAGAAGTCGGCCGGCATGCCAGCAAAGCGCCACACCACGTCGAGCGCCAGGTTGATGGCATTGGCCTCGATGTGGGTCAGCGCGTGGATCAGCCCGGCGCGGCCTTCCAGGGTGCCGACGGCGCGGGTTTTGAGCTGGGCGGGCTGCACCAGCAGCGGTCGCGGGGGTCGCCCGGGCAGAGTGGGTGGCTCGGGAAAAGTCTCGGCCGTATTCAGCGGGCATCGTTCTGCGGCCATGACGCGTACCTGGGTCGCCTTGTCTTGCGGCGAGCCAATTTGCAGCAGACCCAGGCAAGCAGCGCGCAAGCTATTTGCCGTCTGCTGGAAAAGCGTATGTTCTGGGAGGTCGGTGGGGTAGTTTGCGTCGATCGGGTTCATGTTGCGCCTGGCTTCCCTACAATTCTAGGCAACTGACTTTGAAAGCTGATGATGGCAATATATGAAGTGGATGGCATGGCACCGCAGATTCCGGACTCTGCCTGGGTGGCTGACAGCGCTGAAGTGATGGGCGACGTGGTGCTGGGCGAGGAAGTCGGCCTTTGGTTTGGTGTGGTGGTGCGGGGCGATACCGCTGCCATCCGCGTCGGTGCGCGCACCAATGTTCAGGACCTGAGCGTGCTGCACGCTGATGTCGGCATGCCGCTGACCATTGGCAGCGGCGTGACGGTGGGCCACAAAGCCATGCTGCACGGCTGCACCGTGGGCGACGACAGCCTGATCGGCATTGGCGCGGTGGTGCTCAACGGCGCCAAAATTGGCAAGGGCTGCCTGGTGGGCGCGGGCGCACTGGTCACTGAGGGCAAAGAGTTTCCCGATGGTTCCATGATCATCGGCAGCCCAGCCAAGGCGGTGCGCCAGCTCACGCCAGAGCAATCAGAAGGCCTGCGCGAGAGCGCCCGGCATTACGTGGCCAATGCGCAGCGCTTCAAGGCCAGTCTGCACAAAACGGGGTTCTAATTAATTGGGGTCAGAGCACGGCGCTTAGCAAGTGGACTGACCCACAAGGTCTTCTAATTGGTTGGGGTCAGAGCACGTTGCTTCGCAAGTGGTCTGACCCGCAAGGTTTATATGTCTGAAATTCACAAATTCATTTTCGCTGGTCTGCCGGTGCGCGGTGCCGTGGTACGCCTGACGGACGCCTGGCTTGAGGTTCTGCGTCGCCGTGCCAGCAGCACCACGCATGGTGCCTACCCGCTGCCAGTGCAAGAACTGCTCGGCGAAATGACAGCAGCGGCCGTTTTGATGCAGTCCAACATCAAGTTCAATGGCTCGTTGATCGTGCAAGTGTTCGGCGACGGTCCGGTCAAGCTGGCGGTGGTGGAAGTGCAAAGCGACTTTGCCCTGCGCGCCACGGCCACCGTAAATGGCCAGGTCGATCCAGATGCAACGCTGAGCCAGATGGTCAATGTGGGTAATGCCGGGCGCTGTGCCATCACGCTTGACCCCAAAGATCGCCAGCCTGGCCAGCAGCCCTACCAGGGGGTGGTGCCACTGTTCGGCGACAACAAGGAAAAGTTGGAAAAATTCAGCGATGTGCTGCAGCACTACATGCTGCAAAGCGAGCAGCTCGACACCACGCTGGTGCTCGCGGCCGACGACAAGGTGGCCGCCGGGCTGCTGATTCAACGCCTGCCGATGGCGGGCACCGGCAACCTGACGGGTAACGCGCAGCCCGCCGACGAAGACCAGATCGGCCTCAACGAGCACTACAACCGCATCGCCATGCTGGCTTCCAGCCTGAAGCGCGAAGAATTGTTGTCGCTGGACGTGGAAACCATCCTGCACCGGCTGTTCTGGGAAGAGCAATTGCTGCGGTTCGAGCCCTTGCAAGGCGTATCCGGCCCCCGTTTTTCGTGTTCCTGCAGCCGCGAACGGGTGGCCAGGATGATCGTGGGCCTGGGTCAGCCAGAGGCAGACAGCATATTGCAAGAGCATGAAATGATCGAGGTGGGCTGCGACTTTTGCGGCCTCCAGTACCGCTTCGACGCGGTTGACACGGCGCAAATCTTCAAGAGTTCACTGCTGTCCACGCCGCCGGCGCCGCTGCAGTAGTGCGACCTGGCCGTGGGCCGTGGCTTTGCAGGTTGGGTGCGGTTCAAAGTATTGTGCGAGATACCAGGCCGAAGCTGATGACTCGGTTGTGGTTGAAACAGTCGGGCGATGCGCTTTGCTACGTGTCCCCCGCCCGCGACGCGGCCTCCGCCTTTACCTCCGCAAAGCGCGCGTCAACAGTCGCATGCGCACTACACGCTCTATTTCGCGCGTGCTTGCACCCCAAAACCGCATGCGCATGGCCCGGTCGCCACGCCGGGTTCAACCTGAGAACTTGAGTTTCTGGGGTTTCCCGCTCACTTTGAATCGCACCCTTCCCGGGTCGCGCAGCAGGGCGCAGTGCTATACTCCGGCGGCTTTGCGACAGGTCTGGTCTTCAGTCATCTGCCGCAAGGTAATTCGCAAACCAGTTTCATCAAGGTGTTGCCAGAACCCTGGCAAAACGAACTGGATTTCAGACCTAACCTTTGGAGTATTTCTTTATGGCAATTACCATGCGCGACATGCTGGAAGCCGGTGTCCATTTCGGTCACCAAACCCGCTTCTGGAACCCCAAGATGGCCCCCTTTATTTTTGGCCATCGCAACAAAATTCACATCATTAATCTGGAAAAATCGTTGCCGATGTTCCAGGAAGCTGCCAAGTTCGTCAGCCAGATTTCGGCCAAGCGCGGCACCGTGCTGATGGTCGGCACCAAGCGCCAGGCGCGGGAAACCGTGGCCCTTGAAGCGCAACGCGCCGGTGTCCCATACGTTGACACGCGTTGGCTCGGCGGCATGCTGACCAATTTCAAAACGGTGAAAACCTCGATCAAGCGCCTGAAAGACATGAAGATTCAGCAAGAGGCTGGTCTCGATGCCATGAGCAAAAAAGAGCAACTGATGTTTGCCCGTGAGATGGCCAAGTTGGAAAAAGACATTGGCGGCATCCAGGACATGGTCACCTTGCCCGATGCCATTTTTGTCATCGATGTGGGCTACCACAAGATTGCCATCTCCGAAGCCCGCAAGCTGGGTATTCCACTGATTGCCGTGGTCGACACCAACCATTCGCCAGAAGGTATCGACTACATCATTCCGGGCAATGACGACTCATCCAAGGCCGTCACGCTTTACGCCCGCGGCATTGCCGACGCCATCATCGAAGGCCGCAACAATGCGATGGACGACGTGGTCAAGGCCGTTGCTGAAGACAGCTCCGACGAATTTGTCGAGGTCAACGAGGCGGCAGCCTGATTGGTTGGCGACCCCAATCCAAAGGGGGGCTCATGTGCCCCTTTTTTTTAATTTCATTTGATTAACCAAACTGATTTCCGGAGATAAAAATGGCTGTAATTACCGCAAGCATGGTGGCTGAACTGCGTGGCAAAACCGATGCGCCGATGATGGAGTGCAAACGCGCCCTGACCGAGGCCGAAGGCGACATGGCCAAGGCTGAAGAAATATTGCGCGTCAAATTGGGCAGCAAGGCCGGCAAGGCTGCTGGCCGCATCACGGCCGAAGGCGTGGTGGCTTACAGTGGCGATGCCGATGTCGGCGCGCTGCTCGAAGTCAATTGCGAAACCGACTTTGTCACCAAAAATGACAGCTTCCTGGCCCTGGCTAACGCCGCTGCCGGCCTGATCGCCCAACACAATCCTGCAGACATTGCTGCCTTGGGCGCCTTGCCTTACACCCAGGACAATTTTGGCCCGACGCTCGAAGACGTGCGCAAGGGTCTGATCGGCAAGATTGGTGAAAACATGAGCTTTCGCCGTTTCAAGCGTTTCGCCAGCGGCAACAAACTGGCTTGCTACCTGCATGGCACCCGCATTGGTGTCGTGGTCGAGTTTGAGGGCAGCGAAGTGGCTGCCAAGGATGTCGCGATGCATGTGGCTGCCATGAAGCCCGTGGCTTTGTCTAGCGATGACGTACCGGCCGAACTGGTGGCGCGCGAGCGCTCGGTGGCAGCAGCCAAAGCAGCCGAAGACGCTGCTGTGGCCACGGCGGCAGGCAAACCCGTGCAGTCCGCAGAAATTGTGACCAAGCGCGTTGAAGGCGGCGTGCAAAAGTTTCTGAAAGAAGTCTCCTTGCTGAACCAGGCCTTTGTCAAGAACGACAAGCAGACGGTTGAGCAAATGCTCAAGGCCACGGCCACCACAGTCAAGGCATTCACCCTCTATGTGGTGGGTGAGGGCATCGAGAAGAAGACGGACGACTTCGCTGCCGAAGTGGCGGCTCAGGTGGCTGCTGCGCAACAGGCTGCCTGATTGGCCTGGTGCTGTTTTCAAGCCCCAGCAACAAACCACACTACCCAGGAGTCTTCCATGTCTGATGCCAAACCGGCTTACAAGCGCATTTTGCTGAAATTGTCGGGCGAGGCTTTGATGGGCGATGACCAGTTCGGCATCAACCGCGACACCATCGTGCGCATGGTCGATGAAATCGTCGGTGTGACGGAACTCGGTGTGCAAGTGGCTGTGGTCATTGGCGGCGGCAATATTTTCCGCGGTGTGGCCGGCGGCTCGGTCGGAATGGACCGGGCCACGGCTGACTACATGGGCATGCTGGCCACTGTGATGAATTCACTTGCCCTGGGCGACACCATGAACAAGGCCGGTCTGACGGCGCGCGTGATGTCGGCCATTGCCATCGAGCAGGTGGTGGAGCCGTATGTGCGGCCCAAGGCTTTGCAGTATCTGGAAGAGGGCAAGGTGGTGATTTTTGCCGCCGGCACTGGCAACCCGTTTTTTACCACCGACACCGCGGCCGCTTTGCGCGGCGCCGAGATTGGTGCCGAGATCGTGCTCAAAGCGACCAAGGTCGATGGCGTTTACAGCGCCGACCCCAAAAAAGACCCCACAGCCACGCGTTACAGTACCATTTCTTTTGATGACGCCATGTCGCAAAATCTGGGCATCATGGACGCCACGGCTTTTGCCTTGTGCCGTGACCAGAAATTGCCGGTCAAGGTGTTTTCCATTTTCAAGCATGGCGCGCTCAAACGCGTGGTCATGGGAGAAGATGAGGGCACGCTGGTTTACGCCTAGGCTGGTCTCGATTTATCATCGTTCAATCGTCTTTCGTTTTGCACCCTGAGTGAGGATAGATTTATGGCAGTTGCCGAAATTAAAACCAATGCAGAAACCAAAATGGACCAGTCCATCGAGGCTTTCAAACACAATCTGACCAAGATTCGCACCGGTCGCGCCAACCCGGCCATTCTCGACACGGTGCACGTGGACTATTATGGCGCGCTGGTGCCGATCAGCCAGGTGGCCAATGTGTCGCTGCTCGATTCCCGCACGGTCAGCGTGCAGCCCTGGGAGAAGGGCATGGGCGCCAAAATTGAAAAAGCCATTCGCGACAGCGACCTGGGCCTGAACCCGTCGTCGATGGGCGACCTGATCCGGGTGCCGATGCCGCCCATGTCAGAAGAGCGCCGCAAAGAGTTGACCAAATTGGTACGTAACGAAGGCGAGGGCGCCAAAATTGCGGTACGCAACTTGCGCCGCGACGCCAATGAGGCGGTGAAGAAGCTGGTCAAAGACAAGATGGCGTCGGAGGACGAGCAAAAACGTTGCGAAACCGACATCCAGAAAGTCACTGACAAACACATCGGCGCGATCGATCAGCTGGTAGCCGCCAAAGAGCAAGACATCATGGCGGTTTGAGCGGGCATGACCAACACGTCCCCGCCCCACCATGTGGCTATCGTCATGGACGGCAATGGGCGCTGGGCGTCTCGGCGGTTCTTGCCACGAATTGCAGGCCACAAGCAGGGCGTGGATTCGCTCAAACGCTGCGCCAGGGCGTGCGATGCGCGCGGTATCAAGGTGCTCACCGTGTTTGCCTTCTCATCTGAAAACTGGCAGCGCCCCCAAGAAGAAGTGTCTGGTCTGATGGACCTGTTTGCCATCGCACTGGGGCGCGAGGTGCCACAGCTCAAGGCGGATGGCGTGCAATTGCGCTTTGTTGGTGAGCGCCAGGGGCTGTCAAGCCGTGTCCTCAAGGGCATCGAACAGGCCGAGGCTGCCACGGCCGCCAACCAAAAGTTGGTGCTGAACGTCTGTTTCAACTACGGCGGTCGCTGGGACATTGTGCAGGCCGCCGCGCGGGTGGCAGCGCAAGGGCTGGTGATGACCGAGCAAAGCCTGAGTCAAATGATGTCACTGGCGCATGTGCCCGACCCTGATTTGGTGATCCGTACTGGCGGCGAACAGCGCATCAGCAACTTTTTGCTGTGGCAGTCTGCCTATTCCGAGTTTTTCTTTTCCGACAAGCTGTGGCCTGACTTTGACGAGGCTGAACTCGACCGGGCCATTCAAAGCTTTGGCCACCGCGATCGGCGCTTTGGCCGGGTTTCTGGCCAGAGCCGCGCCGATGCCGCGCCAACGGTGGCCCGCTGAGGTGATGCCATGCTCAAGCAACGCGTGATCACGGCCGTGCTGCTCATGCTGGTGTTGTTGCCAGCGCTGTTCTACCCCGACCCGGCCCCTTTCAGTTTTTTGGCGCTGCTGTTCATGGCCGCTGCCGCTTGGGAGTGGGCGCGGCTGAATGGGTTTGGCACGCCCCCGAGCACGCTTGCGGCGGTTTTGACCGCGCTGATCTGCGCCGGCCTGTGGTGGTTTGGCTGGCAAGCCCGGCCTTTGCCGCCAGTCTGGCTCTTTGCGGGTGCCGCCTGGGTGTTGTTGGGCGGCTGGGCTTTGCGCGCTGGCGTGCCAGCCTGGGGGCAACACAGTAGAGGTTTGCGCCTGCTGGTTGGCTTGTTGGCGCTGGTCGTCACCTGGCTGGCGGTGGCGCAGGCCAGGCTGATCGGCACGCAGTTTCTGCTGTCGCTCTTTGCTTTGGTATGGGCGGCCGATATTGGCGCTTATTTTGCCGGTCGCACCTGGGGTGGCCACCTCATCAAGCGCAAACTGGCGGCGTCGATCAGCCCCGGAAAAAGCTGGGAAGGCGTCTTTGGCGGTATGGCGGCGGTGCTGCTGCTGGCCTGGGTCTGGGCCCGCTTTGACCTTTGGGCGCAGCCCGCTGTGCCCAGCTTTTACAGCCATCTGGCCGGCCGGGGTGTGGTGTTTGCCGTGATCGCCTGTGTGTTTCTGGCGGCCATGAGCGTGGTGGGCGATTTGATTGAGTCCTTGGTCAAGCGCAGCGCCGGTGCCAAAGACAGCAGCAAACTGCTTCCCGGTCATGGCGGCGTACTCGACCGGATCGATGCGATGCTGCCCACCCTGCCGCTGGCCATGATGCTCTACACCTTTTGAAAGTGACCATGTCTGTGCAAAGCGGTTTTAAAAAGCAACGGGTTGCGATTCTGGGCTCGACCGGTTCCATTGGCGTCAGCACGCTCGAAGTGTTGGCACTGCACCCGGATCGTTTCGAAGTGTTTGCCCTGACGGCCGCCACCCAGGTCGACAAATTGCTACAACAATGCGTGCAGTTTCAGCCCGCTTTTGCCGTGATGGCCAGCAGCGTGCACGGCCAGGAACTGGCGCGCCAATGCCGTGCGCTGGGCTTGCCGACTCGCGTTTTGTGCGGTGCCACTGAGGTTACTGCGATGGCCGCTCACGAGCAGGTCGATGTGGTGATGGCTGCCATTGTGGGCGCTGCCGGGCTGGCCTCTTGCTTGGCAGCGGCACGCGCCGGCAAGCGCTTGTTGCTGGCCAACAAGGAAGCCCTGGTGGTCGGCGGCGACTATTTTTTGCAAGCCGTCGTGGCGGGCGGCGCCAAGTTGTTGCCCATCGACAGCGAGCACTCCGCCGTGTTCCAGTCCCTGCCCGACGATCAAGCCACCTGGGCGGCGCAGATCGACAAAATCATCCTGACCGCCTCGGGCGGGCCGTTCCGCCAGCGCGACCCGGCCAGCTTTGCCGACATTACCCCAGACCAGGCTTGCGCCCACCCAAATTGGGTCATGGGGCGCAAAATCTCGGTCGATTCGGCCACCATGATGAACAAGGCCCTCGAAGTGATCGAGGCGCACTACCTGTTTGGCGTGGCCCCAAAGCAAATCGAGGTGGTGATCCATCCGCAAAGCGTCATCCACTCGATGGTGCAATACCTTGACCATTCCGTCATCGCGCAGCTTGGCACGCCCGACATGAAGGTGCCCATTGCTTACGGCCTGTCTTGGCCGCAGCGCATGGCATCGGGCGCCAGTGCGCTTGATTTCAGGGCGATGGCCAACTTGACTTTTGAGGCAATTGACAGCAACGGCCACGGCCAGCGCTTTCCGGGCCTGGCGCTGGCCTGGTCGGTGCTGGCTGCGCCAGCGGGAACCACGGCGGTGCTCAATGCCGCTAACGAGGTGGCGGTGGCGGCTTTTCTGGCTGGCCAGATTCGCTTTGACCAGATGCACGCTGTCAATCTGGAAACCCTCAGCAGCGTTCAGCCAGCCGCGCCGGGGTCGCTGGAAGACCTGCTTGAACTCGATGCGCAGAGCCGCGACGCGGCTTCGCGCGCAGTGACCCGGCTGACGCATTGACGAGCTTGATTGCATGATGACCCTCGTTGCCTTTATTGTTGCCATTGCGCTTTTGATTGCCGTGCATGAGTACGGCCACTACCGGGTGGCCGTGGCCTGCGGTGTCAAGGTGCTGCGTTTTTCGATCGGCTTTGGCAAGCCGCTGTTGCGCTGGCAATCCAAAAAAAGTGGCACCGAATATGTACTGGCGCTGTTTCCCCTGGGCGGCTTTGTCAAGATGCTTGATGAGCGCGAAGGCCCGGTGCCGCCCGTTGAGCGTCATCAGGCCTTCAACACCCAAAGCCTGGGGCGGCGCACTGCCATCGTGGCGGCGGGTCCGCTGGCCAATTTGCTGCTGGCAGTGCTGCTGTACAGCGTCGTCAACTGGACCGGCGTGCAACTACCGGCAGCGCTGCTGGCGCCGCCTGTGGCCGACTCCATCGCCAGCCAGGCGGGCCTGGTCGGCGGCGAGCGCGTGCTGCGTGCTGGCCTGGAAGGCGAGTCTGACAAAGAGGTCCAGTCATTCGAGGATATGCGCTGGCAATTGACCCGTGGCGCGCTGGACGGGCAAGACGTCCGACTCTGGGTGCGGGGCGACACGGCCAGCACCGAGCGCGAATTTTTGCTCAAACTCTCGGGACTCGACAGCCGGGATGTTGACGCCCAAATGTTCCAGAAAATCGGCTTGATTGGCCCGATGTCGCGTCCTGTGCTCGGCGACATCCTGCCCGACTCGGCGGCAGCGCAAGCGGGTTTGCTGGCGGGCGATGAAGTGACCCAGGTCGATGGCAAGCCGATCAATGATGGCCAACAGTTGCGGCTGATGATTCGCCAGTCCGTGGTGAACAAGGTGGCAGCGACGCAGCTATGGTCTATTTTGCGTGAGGGCCGGCGCCTGCAGATCAATGTGACGCCTAGCGTGGTGTTGGAGCAGGGCCAGCCCATCGGCCGCATCGGAGCCTACGTGGGCGCGCCACCCGAGCTGGTGCTGGTGCGCTACGGCGCGTTCGATGGCAGCTGGCAGGCGCTGGTGAAAACCTGGGATGTCTCGACGCTGACACTCAAGATGATGGGCAGGATGCTGATCGGCCAAGCCTCGGTCAAAAACATCAGCGGTCCCCTGACCATCGCCGACTACGCTGGCAAGTCGGCAAGCCTGGGGCTGACGCAGTACCTGATCTTTCTGGCACTGATCAGCGTCAGTCTGGGCGTGTTGAATTTGCTGCCTCTGCCGGTTCTGGATGGCGGGCACCTGATGTATTATCTTTGGGAGGGTGTGACAGGCCGACCTGTTTCAGATGCCTGGATGGAACGTCTGCAGCAAGGCGGTATTGCCATCTTGATGCTCATGATGTCGATTGCGATTTTTAACGACGTTTCCCGCTTGTTTGGTTAGTGATGGCAGAGCTTGCGAGCATGCCGTCTTTTTTTTGATTTTTAAAATGCAATTCAATCGTTTTCGTCTCAATACAGTCACCGCGCTGGCAGCGCTGCTTTTGACCGCTCAGGCGGCCTGGGCTGTCGATCCGTTTACGGTTCGCGACATCCGCATCGAAGGTCTGCAGCGCGTCGAGCCAGGCACTATTTTTGTGTCATTGCCGGTGCGGGTCGGCGACACCTACAGCGATGACAAAGCCACGTCAGCCATCCAGAGTCTGTTTGCACTCGGCTTGTTCAAGGATGTGCGCATTGAAGTCGTTGGCGACGTGTTGGTGGTGGTGGTCGAGGAGCGCCCCACAGTGGCTAATGTGGAGTTCGTCGGCGCCAAGGAATTTGACAAGGACGTGCTGGTCAAATCCCTGCGCGACATCGGTCTGGCCGATGGCCGCCCTTTCGACAAGGCCCAACTCGACCGTGCCGAGCAGGAGCTCAAGCGCCAGTACATCAACCGCAGCTTGTACGCCGCAGAGGTGGTGACCACAGTCACGCCCATCGAGCGCAACCGGGTCAACCTGACCTTTACCGTGGTTGAGGGTGAACCGGCCACCATCAGCGAGATTCGCATCATCGGCAACAAGGCGTTCAGCGAATCCACCCTGCGCGGCTTGTTTGATCTGGACACCGGCGGCTGGCTGAGCTGGTACACCAAGTCAAACCGCTATTCGCGCGCCAAGCTCAATGCCGATATTGAAAGCTTGCGCTCCTATTACCTGACGCGTGGCTATCTTGAATTCAAGGTGGACTCGACCCAGGTGGCCATTCTGCCCAACAAGACCGACATCGGCATCAACATCAACATCACCGAAGGTGAGCGCTATGTGGTGAGCAGCGTCAAACTGGCCGGCCAGTACCTCGGCAAGGACGACGAGTTCAAATCCCTGGTGGCGATTCGCCCGGGCCAGGCCTACAACGCCGAAGAAGTGGCCCAGACCATCAAGGCGTTCACCGACTACTTTGGCAACTTTGGCTACGCTTTTGCGAGGGTGCAAGCCTTGCCCGAGATTGACCGGGCCAACAACCGTGTCGCCCTTGTGCTGCAGGCTGAACCATCGCGGCGAGCCTATGTACGCAAGATCAATGTGGCGGGTAACACCCGCACCCGCGACGTCGTGGTGCGCCGCGAATTCCGCCAGTTGGAGGCGTCGTGGTACGACGCTGAAAAAATACGCCTGTCGCGCGACCGGGTCGATCGTCTGGGCTACTTCGGTGAGGTCGCCATTGAAACCCAGGAGGTGCCCGGCACCCCGGACCAGGTGGACCTGACGATTAATGTGACTGAAAAACCCACCGGTAGCCTGAGCTTGGGCGCTGGTTATTCCAGCGGCGATGGCCTGGGCTTGTCATTCGGCCTGAAGCAGGAAAATGCGTTTGGTTCGGGCAACTCGCTGGGCATCCAGGTCAACACCAGCAAGACCAACCGGGTGATGGTGCTCAACACCACCGACCCCTATTTCACCGAAGACGGCGTGTCCCGCACGCTCGACCTTTATTACCGGACCACCAAACCCTACGAAGACCCAGACTACTACCAACTGGTGACCGCTGGCACGGGCATCCGTTTTGGCGTGCCTTTCTCTGAGGTGGACACCGTATTTTTTGGCGTGGGCGTAGAAAACTCGACCATCAAGAAGGGCTTGCTACTGCCCACCAGTTGGGAACAGTATGTTGAAGCCTACGGTGACTCCTCAATCGCAGTACCTTTGACGGTGGGCTGGGCTCGCGATAGCCGCGACAGTGCGCTGGCGCCCAACCGTGGACGTTTGCAACGTGCCAATGCCGAGTGGTCATTTGCCGGTGATGTTCAATATGTGCGCGCCACCTACCAGTTCCAGCAGTACGTGCCGCTGAGCAAGCAGTTCACCGCCGCCGCGAATGCCGAGGTCGGTTATGGCTGGTCTGGTGGTAGCAAACCCTACCCGGTTTTCAAGAATTTTTACGGCGGTGGCTTGGGGTCAGTGCGCGGTTTCGAGCAGGGTAGCCTGGGTCCACGCGATGAAAACGATACCGTGGTGGGTGGTCAGCGCAAGTTCAATGTCAACCTGGAAATTCTGGCGCCGTTTCCGGGCGCCGGCAACGACCGCACCTTGCGCTTGTACGGTTTCTGGGATCTTGGCATGGTCGCCGGTGACGGTGCAGTCAACGCCAATGCCAACGATGTTCGCTCCTCGGCGGGCGTTGGCATCAGCTGGATTTCACCCGTGGGGCCATTGCGACTGGCGTATTCCACGCCACTGCGCAAGTTTGAAAACGATAGAATTCAAAATTTGCAATTTCAGATCGGGACAAGTTTCTAATGAACCATCTTATTCGTCATATTTGCGCATTGACTTTTTGTGGACTGGCTGTGATGTCGGTCCAAGCCCAGGAGTTGCGCATGGGTTTTGTCAGCACCGACCGGGTTCTCAAGGAGGCCGGCACCGCCAAGGCGGCGCAGACCAAGCTTGAGCAGGAATTTTCCAAGCGCGAAAAGGAGTTGGTTGACCAAGGCGCGCGTATCAAGACTCTGGCGGACACATTTGAACGTGACGCACCCACCTTGCCGGAAACCCAGCGCCAGGCCCGTCAAAGGGAATTGCTCGAGCAAGACCGCGATTTTCAAAAGAAACGTCGGGATTTCCAGGAAGATCTGAATGCGCGTAAAAATGAAGAACTGCAATTGGTGATCCAACGCGCCAATAAGGTTATCAAGGACATTGCCGTGGCTGAAAACTACGATTTCATTTTTCAGGATGCCGTGTATGTCAATCCCAAGCACGACATGACTGACAAGGTCATCAAGGCGCTCAATAACCCGCCGGCGAAATAAGCTGCCTTGAAAGTCTCGGGCCTGTGACCCTGCGTTTAGGTTCAATCGTCGAGGCACTGGGCGGCGAACTGCATGGCGACGCTGATCTGCTGATTGATGGCCTGGCGCCACTCGAAAACGCCCAGCCCGGGCAATTGAGTTTTGTCAGTCAGTCCAAGTTTCTGAAGCAGCTGGCCGCCTGTCGGGCATCTTGTGTGATCGTCAGCCCGCAGGTTGCGCCACAAGCCCGCGCGCGCGGCGCCTGCATCGTCACCGATCAGCCTTATCTGTACTACGCCCGTGTCACCCAGCTCTGGAAAAAGAGCCTACCTGCTGTCGCTGGGCCCCTGATTCACCCAAGTGCCGTGATTGACCCCCAAGCCCGCATTCACCCCAGCGCGCGCATCGGCGCGCTGTGCGTGGTCGAGGCGGGAGCCAAGGTGGGCGCCAACACCGAACTCAAGTCGCGCGTGACGCTGGGTGAGCGCTGTGTGGTGGGCGAGCGCTGCGTCATTCACCCGGGTGTGGTGATCGGGGCCGACGGCTTCGGCTTTGCCCCGAACGCGGGCACATGGGAAAAAATAGAGCAACTCGGCGCCGTACGCATCGGCAACGATGTGGAAATTGGCGCCAACACCTGCATCGACCGCGGCGCCTTGCAAGACACGGTGATCGAAGACGGCGTCAAGCTCGACAACCTGATTCAGATTGCGCACAACGTGCACATTGGTCGGCACACCGCTATAGCCGGTTGCGCCGGCGTGGCGGGCAGCGCCGTCATTGGCGCCCATTGCACGGTGGGCGGCAGTGCCAATGTGCTGGGGCATTTGACGCTGGCCGAAGGCGTCAATATTTCTGCCGGTTCCATGGTGATGCGCTCCATCAGCAAACCGGGCCACTACACCGGCATCTTCCCAATCGACGACAACGCGTCCTGGGAAAAAAATGCGGCGGCACTCAAACAACTGGCACGCCTGCGCGAGCGCCTGCGCGCGCTTGAGAACCAGCTCGCATCCCTACAAAATTCAAACCAAGGACCACTCTGATGATGGACATTTACAAGATTCTTACCAAGCTGCCACACCGCTACCCGTTTTTGCTGGTGGACCGGGTGCTCGACATTGACAAAGGCAAAACCATCAAGGCACTGAAAAATGTCACTATCAACGAGCCATTTTTTCAGGGCCATTTCCCGTACCGCCCGGTGATGCCGGGCGTGCTGATGCTTGAAGCCCTGGCCCAGGCCGCCGCCTTGCTGGCTTTTGACGCCATGGACTCCGCTGCCACCGAAGACAAGGTGTATTACTTTGCCGGCATGGAAGGGGTTCGCTTCAAGCGCCCAGTCGAACCCGGCGACCAGTTGATCCTGGAGGCCACTCTGCTGCGCTCAAAATCAGGCATTTTCAAGTTTCAGACGCGTGCTTCGGTCGATGGCGTGGTCGCCGTGGAGGCTGAACTCACCTGCGCTTTCCGCAAGATCGCCTGAAGGTGCTGCGTTGACCGCCATTCACTCCACCGCCATCGTCGATCCGGCGGCCGAGCTCGACAGTACGGTCACGGTCGGGCCCTACAGCATCATCGGGCCTCACGTCAAAATTGGCGCTGCCACCACCGTGGGCCCGCACTGCGTGCTCGAAGGCCACACCACCATTGGCCGCGACAACCGGATTTTCCAGTTTGCCTCGCTGGGGGCGATTCCCCAGGACAAAAAATACGCGGGTGAACCGTGTGAACTGGTCATTGGCAATGGCAACACCATCCGCGAGTTTTGCTCCTTCAACATCGGCTCGCCCGGCGATGTGGGTGTAACCCGGGTCGGAGATGACAACTGGCTGATGGCCTATGTGCATGTGGCGCACGACTGCCAGGTCGGCAACCACACCATCTTTGCCAATAATTCCACGCTGGCCGGCCACGTGCACGTGGGCGATTGGGCGATTCTGGCGGGCTTCACCATGGTGCACCAGTTCGTCAGGATCGGTGCCCACAGCATGACAGCCATTTGTTCGGTGCTGCTGGCCGACCTGCCACCGTTTGTCATGTGCGAGGGGCAACCGGCGGTGGCGCGCTCCATGAATTTCGAGGGCTTGCGCCGACGCGGTTTTTCCCCCGAGCGCATCAGCGCTGTCAAAGCCATGCACAAGGCCTTGTACCGACGCGACCTGACGCTCCAAGCCGCCCAGGAAAGCATCGCTGATTTGGTGCAAACGCACCCGGAATCAGCGCCGGATGTGCAGATGATGCTGTCGTTCCTGGCGCAGACATCGCCGCAGCGCGGCATCGTGCGCTGAACCTTGCCCTGCGTCATGCAAGTTGCCCTGGTTGCGGGTGAAACGTCTGGCGACCTGCTCGCCGGCTTGCTGCTCGATGGCCTGAAGCAGCGCTGGCCAGATCTGCAGGCGGCAGGTATTGGCGGCCCGCAGATGGCCCGGCGCGGCTTTGAGGCCTGGTGGCCGCACGACAAGCTGGCGGTGCATGGTTTTGGCTGGGAGGTGCTGCGCCGCTACCGCGAGATTCTCGGCATCCGCAACCAGCTCAAGGCCCAGCTGCTGCAACAGCATCCGGATGTTTTCATTGGCGTCGATGCGCCTGATTTCAATCTGGACCTAGAAGCCGCCTTGCGGGCCCAGGGCATCAAGACCGTGCATTTTGTCTGCCCGTCGATCTGGGCCTGGCGACCCGAGCGGGTCGAGAAAATCAAGCGCAGTGCCGACCATGTGCTGTGCATTTTTCCGTTCGAGCCGGCCCTGCTCGCCGCGCACGGCATTGCGGCCAGCTACGTTGGTCACCCACTTGCCAGCGTGATTCCCATGCAGCCCGATCAAGCGGCAGCGCGCGCCGCACTTGGATTTGCAGCGCATGACACGGTGGTGGCCCTGCTGCCGGGCAGTCGCAAGTCTGAAATTGCCTATTTGGCCGATCATTTTTTTCAGGCGGCCAAGCTGATCCGGCAAGCCCGGCCAGCAGCCAGATTCATCATGCCCGTGGTGGTTGACCGTCAGGCCCAGATTCAGACGGCGCTGGTGGCTTGCGGCATGGCCGACCAAGTGCAACTCGTCATCGGTCAATCACACACCGTGCTCGCCGCCTGCGATGTCACCCTGATCGCCAGCGGCACCGCCACCCTGGAAGCGGCGCTGTTCAAGCGTCCGATGGTGATCGCCTACCGCATGGGCGCGCTCTCCTGGCGGCTCATGCGGCGCAAGCGGCTGCAGCCATGGGTGGGTTTGCCCAACATCTTGTGCCGCGACTTTGTGGTGCCCGAGCTGCTGCAGGAGTCCGCCACGCCGGCCGCGCTGGCACAAGAAGTTTTGCAGTGGCTTGACGCCAAGGTGCATCAACCTGAGAAAATACGCGCTCTTGAACAACGCTTTAGCGCGCTGCACACCGAGCTGCAGCGCGACACACCGCAACTTGCTGCCCATGCCATCGCGCAACTCCTCTCGCATTAAGCTCGGCACCAAGCCCGCCTCCAAGCGCGGTATTGGCCCGTCAACAAAACCGCGCAAGGCGCGCTCGGGCGCGCGCAGTGGCGCGCCACCCGCGAGCATGCAAAAGCTGGCCTTGCGGTGGGGCGTGAACGGTCTAATTGCTGGCGTTGACGAGGCGGGTCGCGGCCCGCTGGCTGGCCCGGTCGTTGCCGCTGCTGTGATTCTGGACGACCTGCAGCCGATCAAGGGTTTGGCCGACTCTAAAACGCTCTCGGCACGCAAGCGCGAGCTGTTGTTTGACGAAATCCGCGCCAAGGCACTGTGCTTTGCCGTGGCGCAGGCCAGCGTGCAGGAGATTGATGAGCTCAACATTTTGCAAGCCACGCTGCTGGCCATGCGCCGCGCGGTGGCGGGCTTGCGGCTAGCCCCCAAACTGGTGCTGGTCGATGGTAACCGCCTGCCGACGCTGCCCATGCGCGCCCAGGCCATCGTCAAGGGCGACGCGCTGGTGGCGGCTATTTCGGCGGCCTCGATTCTGGCCAAGGTCACGCGTGACCGCTGGTGCGTTGAATTCGACCACCAGTTTCCCCAGTATGGTTTCGCCCGGCACAAAGGCTACGGCACGGCGCTGCATTTGGCGGCCTTGCAAGCGCACGGCGCCTGCCCCGAGCACCGCACCAGCTTCAGGCCAGTGACCGAAACCTTGCGGGGAACGAAGCCATGAGCACGCCCGAGTTGCTGCACATCAGCTCGCGCGACAACGCCTGGTTCAAAGACCTCAAACGGCTCGCGTATGGCAACACCGACTACCGCAAGCAGGGTCGGATCTGGGCCGAGGGCGACCATTTGGTGCGCGCGGCGCTGGGCCGGGGCGTGCAACCCGCCATGGGTGTTTTTGCAGCGTCGTATTGGCCGCTGGCCGCTGCGGCATACACGGGCGCGGCCGCAAAGAATATTGTCATTTCAGATGACTTGTTTGACGCCGTCAGCACGCTGGAGTCGCCAGCGCGCATGGGCTTCGTTTTTGACCTGGCGCCGCCTCCCGCGCTACAGCCGGGGGTAGCCAGCGTGATCCTTGACCGGGTGCAGGATGCCGGCAACGTTGGCTCAATCCTGCGCAGCGCGTCGGCCTTTGGCTTCAAGCAGATCATCGCCCTCAAAGGCACGGCGGCGCTTTGGTCGCCAAAGGTGTTGCGCGCCGGCATGGGCGCGCACTGGGGGCTGCAACTGATCGAGGGTTCTGAGCTCGATCAGATCGCGACGCTCAGCGTGCCGCTGCTGGTGACCAGCTCGCATCGCGGCAGTTATTTGCACCAGGCACTCATGAATCAGGCGCTACCGTGGCCTTGTGCATGGGCTTTGGGCCATGAAGGGCAGGGCGTTTGCACAGAACTTGAGGCGCGCGCCAGCGGCCATGTGCGCATTGCCCAACCGGGCGGCGAAGAGTCGCTCAACGTCGCCGCCGCCGCCGCCATTTGCCTGCACGCCAGCGCTGCCGTGTACCTGGCCCAGGCTCCAAGGGTTGTCCCCAGGCTATAATTTGAGGCTTTTTGCATCCGCGTACGCTCACAGCAGCAGCCCAGCCCCATCCCAGTCAGCAGCAGCTTCAGGAAGCCGTTCCTGTGTGCTCGGGCGTACCCGTAACCATTTCGGAGAACCCAGTGCTTTTGTCTCTCAAGGGAAATACCCCACCAGCCATATTGGCGCTCGCAGACGGCACGGTCTATATTGGTCAGTCCATCGGAGCCGCGGGTTCCACGCTCGGCGAGGTGGTGTTCAACACTGCCATGACCGGCTATCAGGAAATCCTCACCGACCCCAGCTATTGCCAGCAACTTGTCACACTCACCTACCCGCACATCGGCAACTACGGCGTCAACGCGCAGGATGTCGAATCTGACCACGTTCATGCTGCCGGGCTGATCATCAAGGACCTGCCATTGCTGGCCTCCAATTTCCGTTCCACCCAAGCGCTCGACGCCTATTTGCGCGAGCAGGGCACCGTGGCCATTGCCAACATTGACACCCGCCAACTGACGCGCCAACTGCGCACCCAGGGCGCGCAAAACGGCTGCATTTTGGCGCTGGCAGACGGCGAGGTTGTGACCCCGGCGGTGATCGACCGCGCCATCGCGCTGGCCAAGACGGCACCCAGCATGGCGGGGCTGGACCTGGCCAAAGTGGTGAGCGCAAAGGCCAAGTATGACTGGACGCAAACCGAATGGGCGCTGTTCAACCCGGGGCAAGGCGATCAACCCGGCTTTGGCGCGCAAACTGCGCCGCGTTTTCATGTGGTGGCCTATGACTTTGGCGTCAAGAAAAACATCCTGCGCATGTTGGCTCAGCGCGGTTGCCGCGTCACCGTGGTGCCGGCGCAAACCTCGGCGGCCGATGTGCTGGCGCAGCAACCCAATGGCATCTTTTTTAGCAATGGCCCAGGCGCCCCCGAGCCCTGCGACTACGCCATTGCGGCAGCAGCCGAGCTCATCAATAGCGGCATTCCGACCTTTGGCATTTGCCTGGGCCATCAGATCATGGCGCTGGCCTCGGGTGCCAAATCCTTCAAGATGAAGTTCGGCCACCATGGTGCCAACCACCCGGTCAAAGACCTCGACACCGGGCGCGTCAGCATCACCAGCCAGAACCACGGTTTTGCGGTCGATGAAAAAACCCTGCCGGCCAACCTGCGCGCCACCCACATCAGCCTGTTCGATGGCACGCTGCAAGGCCTGGCGCGCACCGACCAGCCCGCGTTCTGCTTTCAGGGGCATCCGGAAGCCTCGCCCGGACCGCACGACATTGGCTACCTGTTTGATCGTTTCATTGCTTCCATGGCGTCACGCGCATGAGTTTTTACGGTGTCACCGACATCTGGACTTACGTGATTGGTGCCTTTGGCATCATTTTGTTGCCCGGGCCCAATTCGCTGTACGTCCTGTCGGTGGCCACCGCTCGCGGCGTGCGCGCCGGTTTTCAGGGCGCCTATGGCGTGTTTGTTGGCGATACCATCTTGCTGCTGTGTACCGCGCTGGGCGCTGCTGGCGTGCTGCGCACTTACCCGGCCATGTTCATGGTGGTCAAGTATGTGGGCGCGGCTTACCTTGCCTGGGTGGGTTTTAACTTGCTGCGCGCGGCTTTGGGGAGTTTGCGCAACAGGCCTGATCCGTTGGCGGCCGTCGCCGCAGGTTCAACTGACGTGGTGAGCCCCGCCCACTTGCAGCGCCCGTTTCGCCGTGCCCTGGTGATCAGCCTGCTCAATCCGAAAGCGATTCTGTTTTTGCTGTCGTTTTTTGTCCAGTTCATCGACACAAGCTACGCCCACCCTGAAGTGCCTTTCCTGATTTTGAGCGCCATCCTGATGACTTTCAGCGCCCTGTATTTGTCGGTGCTGATCGTCACCGGGGCCAAGTTGGCGCAAGGCTTTGCCCGGCGCAAGAAGCTGTCAGCCGGGTTGTCGAGTCTGGTTGGTGGCCTGTTTTTATGGTTCGGTGCCAAGCTGGCCACCGCCAATTTGAATTAATAAAAGATCGTCCCTCATCATGCCAAAACGTACCGACCTCAAAAGCATCCTCATCATTGGCGCCGGCCCGATCATCATCGGTCAGGCCTGCGAGTTTGATTATTCCGGGGTGCAAGCCTGCAAGGCGCTGCGCGAGGAGGGCTATAAAGTCATCCTGATCAACAGCAACCCGGCCACCATCATGACCGACCCGGCCACGGCCGATGTCACCTACATCGAGCCGATCACCTGGAAAACGGTCGAAAAAATCATCGCCAAAGAGCGCCCGGATGCGATTTTGCCGACCATGGGCGGCCAGACCGCGCTCAACTGCGCGCTGGATTTGTGGCACAACGGCGTGCTGGCCAAGTACACCGGCGCGGCAACCAGCAAGCCGATCGAACTGATCGGCGCCAAGCCCGAGGCTATCGACAAGGCCGAAGACCGCCTCAAGTTCAAAGACGCCATGACCAGAATTGGTTTGGGGTCGGCGCGCTCGGGCATTGCCCACAGCATGGAGGAAGCCTGGACAGTGCAAAAGACGGTGGGCTTCCCGACCGTGATTCGCCCCAGTTTCACGCTGGGCGGCACCGGTGGCGGCATTGCCTACAACCCGGAAGAGTTCGAGGTCATCTGCAAGCGTGGCCTGGAGGCGTCGCCCACCAACGAGTTGTTGATCGAAGAGTCGCTGCTCGGCTGGAAAGAGTACGAGATGGAGGTGGTGCGCGACACGGCGGACAACTGCATCATCATCTGCTCGATCGAAAACCTCGACCCGATGGGCGTGCACACCGGCGACTCCATCACAGTGGCGCCAGCGCAAACGCTGACCGACAAGGAATACCAGATTCTGCGCAACGCCAGTTTGGCGGTGCTGCGCGAGATTGGCGTCGATACCGGCGGCTCCAACGTGCAGTTTTCCATCAACCCCAAGGACGGGCGCATGGTGGTGATCGAGATGAACCCGCGCGTGAGCCGCTCCAGCGCGCTGGCCTCCAAGGCCACGGGTTTTCCAATTGCCAAGGTGGCCGCCAAACTGGCGGTGGGCTACACGCTCGACGAGCTCAAAAACGAGATCACCGGCGGCGCCACACCGGCCAGCTTTGAGCCCAGCATTGACTACGTGGTGACCAAGATTCCGCGTTTTGCCTTCGAGAAATTCCCCGCCGCCGACAGCCGCCTGACCACTCAGATGAAGAGCGTGGGCGAAGTCATGGCGATGGGCCGCACCTTTCAGGAGTCGTTCCAGAAAGCGCTGCGTGGCCTTGAGGTGGGCGTCGATGGCATGAACGAGAAAACCCAGGATCGGGAGATTCTGGAGCGCGAACTCGGCGAGCCTGGCCCTGACCGCATCTGGTACGTGGGCGATGCTTTTGCCGCCGGCTGGAGCGTCGATGAGGTGTTTGACCTGACCAAAATTGACAAGTGGTTTTTGGTGCAGATTGAGCAGATCGTCAAAATCGAACTTGAAATTGAGCGACTGCCGCAGCCGGCTGTCGGCACGGCACTCGACAGCATTGATGCCGCCACCCTGCGCGCGCTCAAGCAAAAGGGCTTTTCTGACCGTCGCCTGGCCAAGCAGTTCAAAACCACAGACACCGCAGTGCGCGCGCGCCGCCACAGCCTTGGCGTGCGCCCGGTGTACAAGCGCGTGGATACCTGCGCGGCTGAATTTGCCACCAATACCGCTTACTTGTACTCTACCTACGAGGCCGAAGGCGGCGAGTGCGAAGCCGCACCCACCAACAAGAAAAAAATCATGGTTCTCGGCGGCGGCCCGAATCGCATCGGCCAGGGCATCGAGTTCGACTACTGCTGCGTGCATGCGGCGCTGGCCATGCGCGAAGACGGCTATGAGACCATCATGGTCAACTGCAACCCCGAGACTGTCTCGACCGACTACGATACTTCGGATCGCCTCTATTTTGAGCCGCTGACGCTGGAAGATGTGCTGGAGATCGTTGACAAGGAAAAGCCGTATGGCGTGATCGTGCAGTACGGCGGTCAAACGCCCTTGAAGCTCGCACTCGACCTCGAGGCCAACGGCGTGCCCATCATCGGCACCAGCCCCGACATGATCGACGCCGCCGAAGACCGCGAACGTTTTCAAAAACTGCTGCACGAACTCAAACTGCGCCAGCCGCCCAACGCCACCGCCCGCACCGAGCCCGAGGCGCTGGAAAAAGCCGCCGCGCTGGGCTACCCGCTGGTGGTGCGCCCGAGCTACGTGCTGGGTGGCCGCGCCATGGAAATCGTGCACGAGCAGCGCGACCTGGAGCGCTACATGCGCGAGGCCGTCAAAGTGTCACACGACTCGCCGGTGCTGCTGGACCGTTTTTTGAACGATGCCATCGAGTGCGATGTCGATGCCGTGCGCGACTCTGTCGGGCGCGTTTACATTGGCGGCGTGATGGAGCACATTGAGCAAGCCGGCGTGCACAGTGGCGACTCGGCCTGCTCGCTGCCGCCTTATTTCCTCAAGCAGGCCACGGTTGATGAACTCAAGCGCCAGACCGCTGCCATGGCTGATGGCCTGAACGTGGTGGGACTCATGAACGTGCAGTTCGCCATTCAGCAAAAAGATGTGGACGGGGTCAAGCAAGACGTCATCTTTGTGCTGGAAGTCAACCCGCGCGCGTCACGCACCGTGCCGTTTGTTTCCAAGGCCACGGGTGTGCAATTGGCCAAAGTGGCAGCGCGCTGCATGGTTGGCCAAACACTTGATCAACAGGGTATCGGCGCCGAGGTGCAGCCGCCTTATTTCTGCGTTAAGGAAGCCGTTTTTCCGTTTGTCAAGTTCCCGGGTGTCGATACCATTCTGGGCCCCGAGATGAAGTCCACCGGCGAGGTGATGGGCGTGGGCAAGACCTTTGGCGAAGCTTTTGTCAAGGCGCAATTGGGTGCCGGTTGCAAGTTGCCGCGGCCGTTCACCGCCACTGGCGAAGCTTCAGGCAAAGTGTTTTTGTCGGTCAAAAACAGCGACAAGCCGACGGCCATTGAGATTGCCAAAGCCTTGGCAGCCATGCAGTTTGAAGTGGTGGCGACCAAAGGCACGGCAGCGGCCATCAACGCAGCGGGCGTCCCCTGCGGCGTGGTCAACAAGGTCACCGAAGGGCGGCCACACATTGTTGACATGCTGAAAAACAACGAGATCGTGCTGGTCATCAACACCGTCGAAGAGCGTCGCAACGCGATTGCCGACTCGCGCCAAATCCGCACCTCGGCGTTGCTTGCGCAAGTGACAACTTTCACCACCATTGCTGGCGCTGAGGCCGCTGTGGAAGGCATGCGCTACATGGACGCGCTTGATGTGATTTCAGTGCAGGAAATGCACGCGCTTTTGCCAAAGGCCTGACAAGCCGAATCCTAAGTCGTTTCAGCGTGATATTCACGGCATAATCCAGATATCACCGCCGCACGGCAACGTTCGGCGGTTTCGTTTTTGTTATTCATTTTTCCGGAGCTTGATGTGGCAACCCTTCCTATTACCAAACGCGGTGCAGACAAACTCAAGGCCGAGTTGCACCAACTCAAGGCATTCGAGCGCCCAGCGGTCATCAACGCCATTGCCGAGGCGCGTGCGCAGGGCGATTTGAGTGAGAACGCAGAGTACGAGTCAGCTAAGGACAAGCAGGGGTTTGTCGAAGGCCGCATCAAGGAAATTGAGGGCAAGTTGTCGGCGGCGCAGATCATCGACCCGACCGAACTTCATGCCGATGGCCGGGTTGTCTTTGGCGCCACGGTGGTGCTCGAAGACGATGCCTCCGCGCAAAAGGTGACGTATCAGATCGTCGGTGAAGACGAAGCCGACCTCAAACTCGGCCTGATCAACATCAACAGCCCGATTGCGCGCGCCCTGATCGGCAAAGAGGAGGGCGACGCGGTTGAAGTGCAGGCGCCCGGCGGTTTGCGTCATTACGAAGTGGTTTCTGTCAGCTACCTCTGATGGCGTTGATGTCTGCACGCGTTCAAGCCTTGTCGCCTTGGCTGGCTGCCTTGTGGTGGGGTAGCCTGACCACACTTGGCGCGCTGGTTGTGCCGATGTTGTTTGCGAATTTGCCAACGATGGCCATGGCGGGCGGCATGGCTGCGAAGTTGTTTGCAACGCAAACCTGGCTGAGTGCAGGTTGCGGTGTGCTGCTGTTGCTGATTCACCGCCCCGGCGCGGCGCCCGCCGAAAATGGACTGGGCCGCACCCTGTTGGTATTTATCTTGCTTGGCGTGTTGTTGGCCCTGTTGTCCCAGTTTGCGGTTGCGCCCAGGATTGTCAGTCGGGAAAATTTGCGGTTGTGGCACAGCGTGGGCAGCGCGATGTTTGCGCTGCAGTGGCTGTGCGCCGGGGTGGTATTCTGGAAGCTGACCCGCAAGACCTAGTGGGTTGCGGCGAAAGCAAATCGATCAGCTTTGGCTGCGTTGTTTTTTAACGCTGACTTGCTTGGGTTTGGAGCGCTTGACCTGGCCGCCTGAAGTTAGCCGCTGGTTGCCCAGCACGCGCAGGGTTTTGACCTCGGGGCGCTGGCCGCCGCGGGTGCTGTACTTGAGCACCTTGACGTCGCGCGGACCGGGCATGCGCTCTTCGTCAGCGGTTTTTTCACGCTCAGGCTGTGGCCGCCACAATACCAGCAGCTTGCCGATATGCTGGATGGGCGCGGCGTTAAGTTCATCGGCCAGGGTTTGGAACATGGCTTCGCGGGCCGCGCGGTCATCGGAAAACACGCGTACCTTGATGAGGCCGTGGGCGTTGAGCGCAGCATCGGCTTCTTTTTTGACGGCAGCGGTCAGGCCGTCGCCACCGACCATGACCACGGGGTCGAGGTGGTGGGCGTCAGCGCGGTGAACCTTGCGTTGGGCGGGGGTCAGTTGAATTTGAGACATGGCCGTATTATCGGCGAGAGCAGGGCACTTTATTTGTATGAAATCAGCAGTTAAAAGCAGCAAGGTCAATCGGGCCTGGCTCAACGACCACGTCAACGACACCTATGTCAAGCTGGCCAAGAGGGACGGCTATCGGGCGCGTGCGGCTTACAAGCTGCAAGAAATTGACGACACCCTGCACCTGATCAAGCCGGGCCAGTTGGTGGTGGACCTGGGCTCGGCGCCGGGTGCCTGGAGCCAGTATGTGCGGCGCAAGCTGTCGCCCAAATCAGCCACTGGCGGCGGTGCGGCTGCGGGTGCGCTCAATGGCCGCATCATTGCGCTCGACCTGTTGCCGATGGCGCCGATTGAGGGCGTGCTGTTCATTCAGGGCGATCTTCGCGAAGACGCGGTGCTGGCCAATCTGGCCGAGCAGATGCAAGGCCAGTTGGCCGACCTGGTGGTGTCCGACATGGCTCCCAACCTGTCGGGCATCAGTTCTGCCGACGCGGCGCGTGTGGAGCATTTGATCGAATTGGCGCTGGAGTTTGCGCAACTGCATCTCAAACCCGAGGGCGCGCTGGTGGCCAAGGTGTTTCATGGCGGCAGTTACGATGCGCTTTTCCAGCGCTTTCGCGACACCTTTGTCACGGTCAAACGCATCAAGCCCAAAGCCTCGCGTGACAAGTCATCGGAGACTTTTTTGGTCGGCATGACGCTGAAAAACCCCTGAATTCCTTGCAGTCGCTGTGGCTGCTGGTTCCAGGCTTGTTGCGGCGCACCTCTAACAGCCTAGAATTGACGCCCTTGCATTGGTGTTTAATCAAAAGCACATCTACTGGAGTTTGGCTTGAACAATCCATGGTTTTCAAAAATTGCGGTCTGGATGGTCATTGCGATGGTGTTGTTCACTGTCTTCAAGCAATTTGACACGCGTCCTGCTGTTGGTGCCGGCTACCTCGGTTACTCCGAGTTTCTGGACGAGGTCCGGGCCAACCGGATCAAAAGCGCCATCATTCAAGAAGGACAGGGCGGCACCGAGATCATCGCAATTACCAGCGATGACCGCAAGGTACGCACCACGGCCACTTATCTGGACCGCGGCTTGGTGGGCGACTTGATCGCCAACGACGTCAAGTTTGACGTCAAGCCGCGTGAAGAAGGCTCGCTGTTGATGACGCTGCTGGTCAGCTGGGGCCCCATGCTGCTGCTGATCGGCGTTTGGGTCTATTTCATGCGCCAGATGCAGGGCGGCGGCAAGGGCGGCGCTTTTAGCTTCGGCAAAAGCAAGGCGCGCCTGCTCGATGAAAACACCAACCTAGTCACTTTTGCTGACGTGGCCGGCTGCGACGAAGCCAAGGAAGAAGTCAAGGAAGTCGTTGATTTTTTGAAAGACCCAGCCAAATTCCAAAAACTCGGCGGCCGCATTCCGCGCGGCTTGTTGCTGGTGGGACCTCCGGGCACCGGCAAAACCCTGCTGGCAAAATCCATTGCCGGTGAAGCCAAGGTGCCGTTCTTCAGTATTTCTGGTTCTGATTTTGTTGAAATGTTTGTCGGTGTCGGCGCCTCGCGGGTGCGCGACATGTTTGACAACGCCAAGAAGAATGCGCCGTGCATCATCTTCATTGATGAAATTGACGCGGTGGGCCGTCAACGTGGCGCAGGCCTCGGCGGTGGCAATGACGAGCGCGAACAAACCCTGAACCAAATGCTGGTTGAGATGGACGGCTTCGAGACCAATGTCGGCGTGATCGTGGTGGCCGCCACCAATCGCCCTGACATTCTGGA
>Ga0100390_10000349_pt1 | contig 43009 bp, 34 predicted proteins | sample CryGeymeta201514_FD_81540 | JGI IMG/M metagenome (GOLD analysis project Ga0100390, IMG submission 81540) | Groundwater microbial communities from Crystal Geyser aquifers in Utah, USA - Crystal Geyser metaG 2015-14 | ecosystem: Environmental > Aquatic > Deep subsurface > Groundwater | place... | reverse complement strand
TGACGGCAAGGATGTCTTGCGCGGACGCCCGATCTTGGCTGGGCCGGCGCGTCGCGCCAATTGCGTCTCGATGAGGTTGCGAAAGTGTGCTGATCCGAGTGCGTGCTGGCGCTGCAGCGTCAGGCGGATCGTTTCGATCTCGCCGGTATCGGTTGGCTGGTCGAACAGGGCGCGGTAAGCGCTGCGGCGTTCGTCAGGATCACGGGCAAGCGCGAGGTATTCTTGATGCGGGCGGACTAGCGGATCGGGGCGGCCGTAGGCATTTGCCGCGAAGCTCGACCAGCGGTAGTCACCCGGCGTGGCAACCATGCCGGCGCGAACTGGGTTGCGTTCGATGTAACGATAGCAACGTAGCAAATAGCTGTCGGTGTCGATCAGGCAGGCTTTGTAGCGCCCCTCCCACAGGGTGCCGGTGCGGTGGTAGCGATCATTGATGTAGCGGACGTAGCGCCGTCCGAGCGATTGCATGAGGCGGGCGATGGCGCCGGTACGTTCAGCGGTGAGCAACAGGTGCACGTGGTTGGTCATCAGCACGTAGGCGTGGACGGCACAGCTATGCATGGCGCTCGCATCCCGCAGTTCGTCCAGATATCGAACGTGGTCGATCTCGGTGAAGAAGCAGGGCTGACGATCATTCCCGCGTTGAACGACATGCTGCGGCATGCCGGGCATATCGAGTCTGGGTTGACGTGGCATGCAGGCTCCGGCGCGATGAAGTGCAGTCGATGGTGCGCTGGATTCCACGCATGGTCTGTAGGAAGATGTCGGCACGTGGTGTAGGAAAGTTCTGAAATTGTGAAAGTGCACTCTGACCCGGGTTTGCCACCCGGGTTTGCCCTGGTTTGACCCGGGTTTGGTTTGGCCCCGGGTTTCCTCCTCAATCGCGGTTTGTAGACGGGATTGCACGCGTCTGCAACAACCGCTCGACATAGCGTGCCACCACGTCCACCTCGATGTTTACTGCGCCGCCGACGGCGTTTTGCGCGAACGCAGTATGGGCAATGGTGTGCGGCACCAGATTGACCTCGAAGCCAGCCTCATCGACGGCGTTGACGGTGAGGCTGACGCCGTCGATGGCAACCGATCCCTTGCTGGCGATGAAACGCAGCACGTCCGATGCGGCGCTGAAGCGCCAGCGTTGCGAGCGGCCGTCATCGCTGATGCCGGCAACGTGACCAATGCCATCGACATGCCCGGATACCATGTGTCCACCGAGGCGATCGCTGGCACGCAGCGCGCGTTCGAGGTTGACCGCGGTACCGACCGGCAAAGTACCGAGCGTAGTCAACGCCAGAGTTTCGTTGGAGACATCGGCCGCAAACGTTTCGCCATCGAAGGCGACCACGGTTAGGCAAACACCCGAAACCGCAATGCTTTCGCCAAGCACAATATGGGCACGTTCAAGATCGGCAAAGCCGATCTGCACGCGCAGATCGCCGCCGCGCGGCTCGTGCGCCACGAGCCGGCCAACCGCCTGAATCAAACCGGTGAACATCAGGCAGCGCGCTCGGTAGTCGGCGCCAACAGCAGGCGCAGGTCGGGGCCAATCTGACGCGAATCGAGCAAGCTTAGATTCAAGCGCTCGGCCATCGTCGCCGGGTTGATGCCGGCCAGCAGCGGCTGCCCTTGATCGCCGAGAATGACCGGCGCGATATACAGCAGCAACTCATCGACCAGGCCTTCGCGCAACAGCGCGCCGCACAGTCGCGGGCCGGCTTCCACCTGTACCTCATTGACGCCACGCGCCGCCAGTTGTGCCAGTACGGCGGCCAGATCGAGGCCACCGGGCACCCGGCGCACGGCAAATCCCTGCACGCTGTCGGCGTAATCGGGCACGATGTCGTCGGCATACACCAGCACGGTCGGTGCATCGTCGGTGCGCAGGATTCGCGCCTCGGCCGGCAACCGGCCACCGCTATCGAGTACGACCCGCAATGGCCGCTCGAATGCGACGTCATCGATGCGCACGGTCAGCAGTGGATCGTCGGCACGCACCGTGCCCGAGCCGGTGAGAATGGCGCCGCTGCGCGCACGCCACTGCTGCACATCAGCGCGCGAAGCGGCCGAAGTGATCCATTTGGATTCACCCGATGCCAGCGCGGTACGGCCATCAATGCTCATCGCCAGCTTGACGCGCAGCCACGGCCGGCTGCGTTCGATGCGGGAGAAAAAACCGCGATTGAGCGTGCGTGCGGCCGCCTCCAGCAAACCCACTTCCACCGTGATGCCCGACGCGCTGAGCGTGGAAAAGCCGCGTCCGGCGACGTGCGCAAAGGGATCGAGGGTGGCGGCCACCACCCGCGTGATGCCAGCGGCCACTAGCGCATCGGCGCACGGTGGCGTGCGGCCATGATGGGCACAGGGTTCCAGCGTGACGTATGCGGTGGCGCCGCTGGCCGACTCTGCCGCCGCGCGCAGGGCAAACACCTCGGCATGCGGGCCGCCAGCGCGCTGATGCCAGCCCTCGCCCAACACCTGCTCACCGCGCGCAATTACGCAGCCCACCATCGGGTTGGGCCGGGAAGTAAACGTGCCACGCTCGGCCAAGCGCAACGCGTGCGCCATGTGGACGTGGTCGATGGCGGTGAAAGCGGGGGTGTTCATTTCAGTCCTAGTGTAATGCGTCCGTCGGTGCGGACCGGCGGCTGAATCGCAGAATGGGTATGCGTTGCACCGATCGTTGCGATTCGCGCACAGGGTGCGCTCCTACAGGGGGCGCACCCTGTGCGCGAATCGCTGTTGCACGATGTTGCCGAGTGCCGCAACCCTGCAACCCGGCAACCCCCATCCGACCCACCGCCTCAAGGCGACGCGGGCACGTCGGCTTGTCCAGTCTGCATCGTCATGATCGCCACCGGCTGCTCGCCCAACGCGCGCATTTCCAGCAAGCGCCAGCCGTGGCAGGCATAGAAGTCGCGGTGCTCCGGGGTGAACAAGTACAACGTCGCCACCCCGCAGCCGCGGGCATGGCTTACGGCGGCGCTGAGCAACCTCTCGCCGAGACCTCGCCGGCGCAGCGTCGGCACCACGTACAGGCTCGCCAGCCACGGGCCACGATCGGCAAACTCGGGCACGTCGTTATCGAGCAGGCTCACCGAGCCCGCCAACGCGCCATCGACGTGCAGCACCAGCGTGGCGGGCATTGCGCGTTGCGCGGCCTGCGCCTGCAATTCCGCCTGCGCGGTAGCCAGCGACCAGTCGCGGATCAACGCGCCCCATTGCGCGTGATGCCAGCGCGCCAGCACCGGCACGCATTCGGGCACATCGGCCAGCAAGCAGATCCGGGTGGCGCGCATCACTTGCTCTTGTCGACGGACTCGAGTAACGACAACTGCACGTTGTCGAGGCCCGGCAGGTCGCGTTCGAGCCGCTCGATCTCCTCACGAAATGCCTGTACATCCTCGAACTTGCGATACACCGAGGCAAAGCGCACAAACGCCACCTGATCGAGCTGCTTGAGTTCGCGCATCACATACTCGCCCACCCGCAGCGAAGGCACTTCACGCTCACCAAGCCGGCGCAGGTCATGAACGATCGCCGCCACCGCGTCATCCACCTGTTCACCCGACACCGGCCGCTTGTGCAGCGCACGCTCGAAACTGGTTCGCAGCTTGCGCTCGTCGAACGGCTCGCGGCGGCCATCGCTCTTGACCAGGCTTGGCAGCTTCAGTTCGGCCACCTCCACCGTCGAAAAGCGTTCGCCGCAGGCCGGGCACTCACGGCGACGGCGGATGCTGGCGCCGTCTTCGCTGACCCGCGAATCGATCACCCGGGTGTCTTCGTGCTGGCAGAAGGGGCAGTGCATCAGCGGTACATGCTCGCAATGAACGAGGAACGCGCGAAGTTGGGATGCAGTGGCAGGCTCGCTGCACCGTGGCAACGGGGCCCGGGACCCGGTCGCCTAGCCATATACCGGCAGCCTGCGGCACTGCGCCATCGCCACGTCGCGGGCACGCGCAATCACGGCGTCATCCGCGGGCGCGTCGAGCACATCGGCGATGGCGTTGGCCAGCTCGATGCAATCGGCTTCGTTGTAGCCGCGCGTGGTCACCGCCGGGGTGCCCAAGCGCAAACCGCTGGTGACGAACGGCGAGCGCGGATCGTTCGGCACCGCGTTCTTGTTGACCGTGATGTGCGCCCGGCCAAGCGCCGCCTCGGCGTCCTTGCCGGTCAGTTCGCGGCCGATCAGATCAAGCAGCAACAAATGGTTGTCGGTACCGCCGGACACCACCTTGTAGCCGCGCGCCATCAGCGTTTTCGCCATCGCCCGGGCGTTGTTCACCACCTGCTGCTGGTAAGTGGTGAAGGCCGGCTCCAGCGCTTCCTTGAAGGCCACCGCCTTGGCCGCGATCACATGCATCAACGGGCCGCCCTGGGTGCCGGGGAACACCAACGACTGCAACTTTTTCTCCAGCGCCTCGTTGCTGCGCGCCAGGATAATGCCGCCGCGCGGGCCGCGCAGGGTCTTGTGGGTGGTCGAGGTGACCACATCGGCATGCGGCAGCGGGCTCGGATACACGCCCGCCGCGACCAACCCTGCCACATGCGCCATATCGACGAAGAAGTACGCATCCACCGACTTGGCGATCGCCGCCATGCGCGCCCAATCGATCACCCGCGAATAGGCGCTGAAACCACCGACCAGCATTTTCGGCCGGTGCTCGGCGGCGAGGCGTTCGATTTGATCATAATCGATCAAGCCATCGCCATCGACGCCGTACTGCACCGCGTTGAACAGCTTGCCACTGAAATTGACCTTGGCGCCATGGGTGAGGTGGCCGCCGTGCGCCAGACTCATGCCGAGGATGGTATCGCCCGGTTGCAGCAGCGCCAGATACACCGCCGCATTCGCCTGCGACCCCGAATGCGGTTGCACATTGGCATAGTCGGCAGCGAACAACTGCTTGACCCGCTCGATGGCGAGGCGCTCGGCGACATCCACGTATTCGCAACCGCCGTAGTAACGCTTGCCCGGATAGCCCTCGGCGTACTTGTTGGTGAGCACGCTGCCCTGCGCTTCGAGCACCCGTGGACTGGCGTAGTTCTCCGACGCGATCAGTTCGACATGATCCTCCTGCCGCTGCCGCTCGGCAGCCATCGCCACCGCCAGTTCATCGTCATAACCGGCAATCTGCATCTGGCGCGCAAACATGGTGACCTCGTCAGGGGGAATGACCGCCGATTGTAGCCCGGATCAGGCCGCAGGCCGTGATCCGCGGTGGCGCGCTGGGCACACTGATTACGCTCATCCCGGTCGCCCGGTTGCATTGAGCCGATACCAATCCAGGCGCCGGGTCAGCAGCATCACCGTCGTGAGCGCTGCAAACAGGGCCAGCGCGCCGATCAGCAGGGCGTAGTCCTCCGATTGCAGCAGCCCGAACAACAGGCCGAACAGCAATCCCAGCAAACCGGCAAACCCCAGCGCGCGCCGTCGGCTGCCGAGTACGCCACCCATGTAGGTGGCGATCAGCACGATGCATGCAACGGCGGCAAGGCCGTAAGCCGGGCCGAAGCCGAGATGCTCGGACAGCGCCAACAGCAAGAGGAAGAAGATCGCCAGCGCCAGTCCGCTGAGGCCGTATTGCAGCGGGTGAACCGCCACCCCCTTGAGCACTTCGATGAAGAACACCGCGCCGAACACCAGCACCAGAAACAGCAATGCGTACTTCATCGCGCGATCGGTCTTCAGGTAGCGATCCACCGGATCGACCAGCGCCACCGCGAACGCCGCGTTTTCCATGCCCGGACAGCGCGCCCCAGCCAGCGGACATTCCTGCACCGCGCCATGCGCCTGGCTGGACAGCCGCGACAGCGCCCACTGCGCGCGAAAGCCGTGCTCATCGATCTCCGGCGCCTGCGGCAGATAATTGCCCTGGAAACCCGGATGCGGCCAATCGGCGCGCACCGTGATCTGCGTCTCGCCGCCCACCGGCACCCAGCTCAGCCGTTCGCTGCCGCTCAGTTCGAGTGTGCCCCCGAGGTGCAGCGCGTCACCCGCGTGCAATCGCGCCAACTGCGTTGCCGACAGAGGCAAGCGCACGCCCTCTGGCAGCCAGGCGACGCCGGTTCCCGGTTCGACACCCAATTCCTCGCCAGCCAGCGCCAGTGCGATGTGGCCGATGCCGCGATTGTCGCCGAGGCCCAGCACGAAATCGGCGGCAATGATCTTCGACGACAAACGTTGCTCGTCCAGCACCGGGGGCGCCGGCCACACGAAATCGGCGGTGAGCTCGGCAGCGTCGTGATACAGCATCGCGCTGAACAGGCCGCGATGCCGCGTCTCGGTGCGCAGCGTGTTGTGCATCGCCAACCGTTCCGGCGCGATCACCCGCACATCCACTCGACGCAAGTCCTCAACCGCCTCGCGCTCCATCCCATTGGTCACGATCTTGCGCCGTACCCGCACCACTTCCTCGAGCTGCACCCGCAGCAACGGCCCGACCAGCCGCTGCTCGCGGCTGGACGAGCCCGCAATCTCGGCCCGCACGGCATCCGCCCGCTGCTGCCGCTCCTGCACCAGCCCGCGCAGCATCAGCAGCGGAATCAGCAACACCAACGTCAGCACCCCGATCAGCAACACCTTCCAGCCATACCGCATCGCCCGCTCCTGTCCGGCGCCATCGGCGTCGTTGTGAATCGCTATTGAAAACGGCAATTGCGGCGAAATGCGGGCGCGCTGTGGCGATTCTCGGGTAGTGCGCCATGCGTCCGCAACGGTATCTGGCTCACGCCCGCAGCCAAATCGGTGTATCTGGACGGCAAGCCGGCAACAGCGCATTGTGTCCCATTGCCTGGCGGCAAGGCCGCGCGTTAAACCGAACCCCACCGGTTAGCTTCGGTCGCAAGGGCTTCCGGTTTTTCTTCTACTCCAATGAGGAAAGCCCGCGCGAACCCCTGCCTGTGCATATAAAGAAAAACGCCGTTGAGGCGAAATTCTGGCTGCGCCCCGACGTGCACATCGCCTACAACGACGGCTTCAACGCCAAGACGCTGAACGACCTTCTGGGCATCGTCGAGCAGCATCGCGACCAAATCGAGAGGGCCTGCAATGAGTTCTTCAGTGAACGCTGAAAGTGTCCGCTTCGACCGTGACAGCCTGTGGGTCGAGCTTTCCGACGGGCGCGTGTTGGGCGTTCCACTCGCGTGGTTCCCGCGCCTGCTGCACAGCTCCGCAGCGCAACGCAAACAGGTGCGCATCAGCCCTCGCGGGCTGCACTGGAAAGCACTCGACGAGGATATCTGCATCGCTGGACTACGCGCTGGACAAAGCTATTTGACCGGCGATCGCGATGTCGCCGCGTAGCTTGGCGCGCTGCGCCTTGGCCGCTTTTGCGTAGCCCGCTCGCGGCGCAACGACCAGAACGCAATCTCGTAACGCACGCGGTAGCCATTGCTGGCGTACAACGCGATCGCGCGGGTGTTGTGCGGGCGGACATGCAGAACCGGGTGTCGAGTGCGTTGCTGCTCATCGCGCCGGCATAACGCCACCGCCACGCCGCCCTGTATCCTCGTGCGAACCTCTCACTGGAAACCGGCCATGACCCGCACCCTGATCAGTTCCGGCTCGCCGTACGAGCATGACATCGGCTATTCGCGCGCGGTGGTCGATGGCGAATGGGTATTCGTGTCCGGCACCACCGGCTTTGACTACGCCACCATGACCATCAGCGAGGATGTCGCCGAGCAGGCCGAGCAATGCCTGCACAACATCGCTGCGGCATTGGCACAGGCCAACGCATCGTTCGCCGATGTGGTGCGGGTGACCTATGTACTGCCCAATGCCGCCGACTTCGCGCCGTGCTGGCCGGTTTTGCGGCGCTACTTCGGCGAGGTGCGCCCGGCAGCGATGATGCTGTCAGCCGGGCTTGCCGATCCACGCATGAAGATCGAGATCGAGGTAACCGCACGCAAGCGGGTTGGGTGAATGCACTGCGGCGCGTGCGTGGGCGCGCAGCGTCGGCGACAATGACGCGGCCATGTGCGCATCAGGAATCAGCAGCCGATGAAAAAACGGAAACCCACGGGCACCAGCAAAGCATCCGCTGCCGATGCGCAGCCGAACACGTTTTGTGCCTGGGACGGCGGCACCCTGGTGCTCAACATCCTCGGCAAGCCCAGCGCCAAGCGCGACGCCATCGGCAAGGCCAAAGGCGATCAGCTCAAGGTCAGCGTCACCGCCACGGCGGTTGCCGGCAAGGCGACCGATCACATGGTCGCATTTCTGGCGCGCGAGTTTGGCGTGACCGGCAAGGACATCACAGTGGTGTTCGGCCGCTTCAACGTCAACAAGCAGTTGCGTATCGCGGCGCCGAAAAAACTGCCCCCAGTGATTGCAGCGGAACTGGCGAAGCTGACGCTGGTTTAGCGCTGCACTGCGCTCGATGCTGATCCATGGACAGTGGTTGCGCACGCCTCGGCGCCAGCCCGCCGGCCTGCGCCGAGTGCTGGCTGCCGAAGCCATGTCGGTTCAAGCGCCAATGGCGCCGAACCGACTGCGCTCCCACACGCCAATCAGCACTGTCCTAGCGACACTGCGCCGACTGCGATAGCAATTCCACCGGGCGATCCTGATTCCAACTGCCGCTCAGGCCGTTGCCGAGCGTGGCACTGACCGCCATCTGGGTCACCGTGTTGCCAACCAGCGTGCGGGTGCCGTTGCCGGCGCTGCTGCCCACCAGCGGCAGCGGCGCGGCAAAGGGACTGAAGCCCTTGAACCAGCTCAACGCCAGCGTGCTGCTGGCGTCGCTGAAAGGGCGCTGGGCAAACAGCCAGCGCGGAAACCCCTGGGCGTCGTAGACATACGGGATGAACACTTCCTGCGGGTTGCTGCCGCCAGTCACCAGGTAGGTATAACCAAAACCGGGCAAGCTGCTTGAATACCAGTGACCGCTGACATCGAGCAATTGGCCGTTGCGGGTGGGGCAACCACCGCCCAGACGCTGCATCGGTTCCGAACCGCTGCGGCCATCAAGGTTGTAGCTCATCATCACGCGCGGCTCGCCGCTCGGCGCATTGCTGATCGGGGTCAGGATCACGTCACCGACATCACTGGTGGTGGTGGCGGCACCGTTCCACGTCACCCGCAACAGATCGGCACGCCACACGCCGTCGCCAGCGGGGATCGGTGCGATGGCAATGTACCAAGTAGGGGTCTGATCATCGAGATAGGAGTACCACAACACCACCCATTGATCGGGCGGCAAGCCAGGCGGACCGGAGAAGTCAATGAAAATGCCATGGCCATCGCGATTGGCATTGGCATACTGGCCTGGCGGCAATGCCGGCGGGGCGTCATGCGCAGTGATGGCAACGCTCACGCTCAGTGCCACCGGCGCAGCACCCGGATTGACTGGCGTCACATACCACCGCCCCGCTTGCAGGGTGGCTCCGGCGAGCACAATGGTCTCGTTGCCGGACGCCGTTACCGCCGACGCCTGCGCCTGATTGCGCGGCGGCGCGGCCGCAATGTTGGCATCGGCCGGGTTGGCCGCGCTCACCGATCGCGCCAGGTACAGATCGACATTACCCGCACTTTGCGTGCGGAAGGTGACCGCGGTGGCGTTCACCGGCACCTCGAAATACAAGCGATCCTGTGCCGCGCCGGCTGCCAGCGTCAGCGTATGTGCCAGCCCAGGGGTAAGGGCAAAGGCGGCAGCAGCATTGCCGCTGCGGCTGATCCGTATCGGGATCTCGGCAAGCGTGTTGCCGGCGACGTTCTGCGGACGCAGGAAGCCGATCCGGCGCTGCCCCGGCAACAAGCTGGCATCATCGTACGCAATCCGCACAGGCACGTTGGCACCGCTATCGGCATGGCCCGGCCCGGTTGCCACCAAGCTGCCATTGCTGGCTTCCAGCGGTGCGGCATACCACTCGACATCGACGCGGTCACTGCCGCTGTTGCCTGCCCTGAAACTCTGCGCCAACAACCAGTAGGTGGTTGCCGTGGCATTGCTGCGCACAATGAAATCGCAACTTTCGGTGGCGGTGATCGACGTCGCGGCACACAGTTCTTCGGCACTGGCCGGCAGGCCGTTGCCATCGTCGTCGCGGCCAACGAACAGATCGATGTCGCCGGCACTCGGCGCGTTGAGATTGACGCGGATACGGTAACTTGTTCGGCCGCTGGCCGGCGTGGCCGGGATGGTAATGGTGCGCACAAAGGTGCCGACGCCGAAACTGTCGTATTCCTGCACCGGGGTCGGATCCTGCGCCAACAGCGGCGACTCGGCGAGCAGCGGTGCCAGCGGCGTGGTCAGGAAACGCGCATCGGGCAATGCCACCAGGCCCGACAGGCTGGTATCGAAAAAGCCGCGTTCACCGGCAGCAGCCGGCACCGTGATGCTCAGCGGCACGTTGCCCGGGCTGGCGAACACCGCGATCGGCAGGCTCAGCGTCGGGCGGCCAGCGCCACTGGCGTCGGTGAACATGGCCTGGCCATAGAGCCAATGCCCCACCAGCGCCGGATCGACGATCACAAAATTGAACGTGATACTGCGGCTGGCGGCGTTGCCCAGGGTGAATGCGGCCAGCGACGCGCTGGCGTTGACTCCCGCCGGCAGGTTCAGCGTCAGATTCCAACTGCCGCCGCCAGCCATGTCGGTGACGGTGCGGCTGAGCGTGCAACTCTGGAAGCACTCCGGATGCGCCAGGCTCGGCAGGTTCAGGCCCTGCGCGGTGTTGACACTGGCTGCACGAAATTGCGCACCGCTGACATTGAGATACAGACCTGCCGCGTTGGCGCGCTGCAGATCGATCATGCCGGCGCCCTGCTCATGCGCGTTCACCGCTACGCCATTGGCATCGAGTACCGACGCGCGCGCACTGAGCACCAATGCCGAGACAATCTGGCTCGGATTCCAATTGGGATGTGTCGATTTCAACAATGCGGCGGCACCGGCAACATGCGGCGTTGCCATCGAGGTGCCGCTGAGAAAGGCATGTGTCGCGTTGTTGGCGGTACCAGTGCCGGTTTGGCTGGCGGCAATGATGTTCAGGCCGGGCGCACTCAGGTCTGGTTTGATCACCCCCATCGGCAACACCGGGCCACGCGCACTGAAGTTGGCCAGGCGGTCGGCGTAGGCACTCTGGCGATCGCTGCGCGACCCTTGCAGACGGCCAAACTGGCCACTGCCATTCGCCATCCAGGCGCGCAGCACTGCCGCATCGGCGACGCCGAGGTGAATGCTTGGCAGCGGGTAATCATCGGCTTGCGTGCTTTCGCCATCACCGCCGTTGTTGAGCAGGATCATGCCGCTGCCGCCGGCTGCGCCGACATTGAATGCCTTGGCCTTGCGTGCATAGAAGCCGCGCTCGCACAGCACGTTCTCGCCGGTCCAGCGCCCGGCCGGCCACGGATTGCTGCTGCCGTTGGCGCCGTTGTCGACACTGCCACCCGTGCCGCACAAGGGAAACAGCGGGTCGCCCGCCAGCGCGACCATGCCGGTGGCCGAGGCACCCGCCCTGTTGCCGGCACCGACGAGCACACCGCCGCCGGGCAACGGTGCGTTGCCACCGGACAGCTCAAGCGTGTTGACGATGGCACGATCATGCGAAGCCGCCGCCACCGCCAACACCCACGGCGCATTGGCCGGGTCGCTTATCGAGCCTGGCCCGGCAGAACCGGCATTGCCCGCCGCCACCGCCGTTACCATGCCGGCCTCGCGTGCGTTGAGCAAGGCCTCGGCATCTTCGGCGGCCGCATCCGGCTGCGCGCCAACGCCCAGCCATGGGTCGCCAGTCACCGCTTCGAGCTCGCTGGTGACCGAATAATTGAGCACCTGCACGCCATCGCTGATCGCCTGCTCGATCGCCGCCAGCAACCAACTGCCACGACAACCGGCCACCACTTCGCACGCTTTGTAGCTGATCAGGTTGGCGCGCGGCGCCACACCCGACATGGTTCCGGTGATTGGCGGCGGACCGGCAATGTTGAAAGTCACCGGATTGCCGGCAGCGGTGCTGGCGATGTGGGTACCGTGTCCCTCCCCATCCAGCCCGTTGTCGGCTTCTGCACTGCGGCTACCACTGGTAAAGTCGTAGATCCCGATCAACTTGCTGTTGCACTGAGCCTGGCCACTGCTGCACAGGCCGAACAGCCGCCCTTTCGGGTTGCTGTGGGTAAACGTGCCGCCCACCGTGCTGGTCGCCGCAAACGACGGGTGCAAGGGATTGATCCCCGAATCGATGACGCCGATTACCACCCCCTCGCCGCGCCGCGCAACGCCGCCATTGGCCGAGCCATCCCACAGGCTGGGGGCTTTGATCCATCCCGGGCCGGAATCGGACTGCGGCCAGCGTACGAACTCGCGGCTGATCCGCTTGATACCGGGCATGCCTGCCAGCGCCTGCGCTTCGGCAGCGCTGAGCTCGAGCGCGACGCCATTGAGCGCTGTTTCATAGATGAATCGCGGCTGCAACGGCCGCTGCACGCGCAGCGCAGCATCGTTCAGATGACGATCGCGCGCAGCGCGCAATACCGCACGCGATGTCGCCGCGTCAGCGCGCAATGCCGGCGCAGCATCACGTGCCGACGCGCTGGCAAGTGGTGCTTCGGCAAAGACCACAATCCAGGTTTCGCGCGCAGAGTTTGCTGGCGCGGTTGGCACGGGTGGCTTGCTCAGGCCGACGACGCTGAACACAGCCAGATACAGCGCGAACGCGATGCGGAGCATTTTCATGACGAGTTTCCTTGTAATACCGATGGCCGCGCCAGCACTCAGAAATAGACGCTGGCGCGCAACTGATAGACATTCACCGATTCATCGACGCCGCCTCGGTTCGGGCGTAGCAGGGCGCGGACGTAATTGGCCGACAACCCAATATTGCGATTCAGGTACCAATTGAGCCCGACGCTGTAATCGCGGCCCTTGCCACCGCTGATGTCGGCATCACGCAAGTCCAGCATGCTGTAGCGCGTGACCAGTTCCAGCGCACCCCAACGCGAGTCCGGACGCAAGCCGCCGAGCAGGCCGCTGGCGCGCGCATAGCGTCGCTTTTCGCCGGTCAGCACATAGCCTGCTTGCAGGTAGCTGCCAGCGAACTGCACATTGCCAGCGGCGTGGCGATCCACATCCATGTGCACGTACTCGGCCTGCGCCCACAGGCTGCGATAACGCCACAATCCTTCCAGGCCATATGCCACAAAGGAGTCGGCGTTGCGCATGGCGCCGCTATTGAGCAACGCGGCATCGGCCAACCCGCTTTCCGGGCGCGTACGCAAGCGCAACTGACTGCCGGCATCAAGCGAACGCTGCTGCAGCGAAACGCCAAAATGCAGCGTGCGGAAGCGGCGCTCGATCGGCGCAAACGTGAGTCGGGCGACGGGGCCATGCCCGGACGCATTGTTCTGGCCGAACACATCGTCGATCGGATCGGTGAAGTAGCCCAGGCTGACGGTCCAGGCAGCGCGCGAATAACGGCCTTGCACGCCTGCAAGAAACCCAGGCGTCAACGCCGACATCAACGAGCGTTCCATCAGCGGCAGCGTGTTGGAGCTTTGTTGCTGCTCCATGCTCAACGGTGCAACCAGGTTGCCCGCCGTCAACCGCAGGTGTTTGATACCGCCATAGGCCAGCCAGAGGTTTTTCCAACCGCGCGAAGTGCCGCCAATGTCGTTCTCGGCCTTGAACGAGAAATCGTCACCGATGCGACCAGACAGCGCCAGGCGCAGGCGGCGAAAGTCCGCATCATCGCTGATCGGCGTCACGTCATCGTCGAACCAAGCCGCGTCGTAATGCACCCGTCCGCCGAAGGCCAGACGCACGTCGCCTTGCGGGCTGCGATAGCGCAGGCCACGATGATCGGCTTTGAGCGCATCGCCGGCAGCGGCTGGCAGCGGGCTGCCGAGTACGGCCAGCGCGAGTGCTGCAATCAACAGCGTTTTCCCAAGCCAGCCAAAACTCATGCTTCATCTCCATCAGGAAACAGGAACGCGATCGTTTCTTCGCCCAACCCATGGCGCGCCATTGCGTCGGAAAAATCGTGGCCAGCGCCGCGCAGGCGCACAAACTCGGCGCCACAGGTCAGCCCCAGTGCGTCGGCCTTGGCGTGCAGTGCGTGGACAAATGCCTTGCCGCGTCCAACGCGCGTGCGCCCCTGCTGGCGCAGGATTTCCGGATTCTGGTTGAGCGCCGCATCACTCTGGTTATCGCGGCTGCCGACGATCACCCGCATCGGCAAGCGCAAAAACGCCGGCAATTGCTTGCCAATGCAGGGCGGCGCGTTACCACCAATGCCACGCGGGTAAGGCGCGCTGGCATCGGGGAATGTGTACCAGCCAGCCGCTGCCACCACCACGCGCCGGAAGTGCGCCGGCTTGCGCATCGCATAACGATGCATAAATTGCGCACCGCCGGAAAACCCAAAGCCGTGCAGCGTGGAAAGATCCAGCGAAAAGCGCTGCTGTATGTCTGCGAGCAGCGCATCCATGGCGTCTTCCGGTGCCGCACACGAACGATCCCGGCGCATGAGCGTCTGGTAGCGCGGAAAAATGGCACGCGCAAACAACGGCGCAATCAGGCACGTCTGATGCTGCTCGGCGAACGGCACAAATCGCAGCGCATGCTCGGCAGCGTTGCGGGTGATGCCGTGTACCAACACCATAGCTCGCGCATCGCGAATGCCGGCATTTGGCACGTAGATGAAGGCGCCAAAGGCGGGCAGCGACGGCAAAGCATGGAAGAACAAATGCCCCTGTGGCGAGGTGGGCGATGCCATCCTTGGCACGGTCATGGCGGCGACTTGTCCATCACTCATCTCATGCACTCCTTGAACTGCTGTGTGAAGGCACCAGCGACGACACCGCAGCGATGCTTTTATTGGTCGCCTGCACGGCGAGCAACCGCCCGCCATCCATGCGCCACAACCAATCGACACGCGTCGATACATCATCGCGATGGCTGGCCAGCAGCACCGTGCCGGGGAAATCGGCAATTACCTGATCGAGCATCGCGCGACTGTCGCCATCGAGGTTGGCGTCGGCTTCATCCAGGACCAGAATGCGCGGCTCACCCAGTAGCGCCCGCGCCAACATGACGCGGTAGCGCTCACCGGTGGACAGATTGCTGCCACCTTCAGCGATCCGGGTATTGAGGCCCTTGGGCCATTGCGCCAGCAAGGCATCGAGGCCGGTGCGCCGACACACGTCGGCAACAGCGGCGTTGCTGGCATGGGGTCGGCAGTAACGCACGTTGTGTGCCAGCGAACCACGAAACAACGGCAACTCCGGCGACACCCAGCCAATCGCCGCGCGCAGGGAATCCAGGTTGACGGCGGCGACATCCTGGCCATCGATGTAAACCTTGCCCGTGTCGGGATCGAGCAACCGGCCAACCAAGGCGAGCAGCGTTGATTTGCCAGCGCCATTGGCGCCGACAACGGCTACCCGCGCAGCCGCCGGCACACAACCGCTGACCTGGTACAGCGAGCCGGCGACGGTTACCGCATCGAAGCGAATTTCACCGGTGCTGACCTGCAATTTCGGCGCATGCTGCAGCGATCGAACGCCAGGACCAAGCGCAAGCAGCGAGCGGACTTTTTCGCGTGCCACCTGTGCCGCATGCCAGTACGCAACGATGCGCCCAAGGTTGCGGATGGGCGCTACCAGCAGGGCAATGACACTCATCGCGGCAATCACATCGCCCGGCGTTGCCCCGCCGCTACGCGTGATCCACACGCCCAGTACCAGCGCACCGGCGCTGGCCCATGCCGCGGTCAACAACGCCAGCGCCTGCAATGCACCCGCCACGCTGGCCTGCGCGATTACCGCGTAGCGCAAGCGGCGTGCGTGCTGCGCCAACTGCCGCAGCACCCGCCGTCGGCGCGCGAATACCTGCACCGCGGCCATGCCGGCCAGCGTTTCACCAACCTTCCCGGCGAGCAATGCGCGCTGGCGGCGAGTTTGCCGTACAGCGGTCTCCATGCGCGGCCCACTGAGCACGGTGGCCAGCGCACCGAAGCCCAACATCATCAACACCACAGCCGCCAGCGGCGCGCTGAGCACGGCCAGCAACGCCAAGGTGACCAGAACCATCAGTGCCGCCACGGTGAGCCGCGCAATGCCCAGCGACACCCATTGCCGGATAGCGGTGAGATCACTGACGAAGCGCAAAAACAAGCCACCGCGACGCCGACTGCCCAGCACCCGCGGCGGCAACCGGGTGACATGCTCCAGCAAGCGATTGCGCAGTTCCAACGCGTAATGCTGTCCCAAGTGTTCGGCATCCACACTTTCGCGCCAACGCAGCACAGCGGAAATCACTGCCACGCCGAACAACACCGCCGCAGCACCCAGCAATGGCAACTCGGCAGTGGTCGGGTTGCCCAGCAAGTGACCATCGACGATGGTGCGCACCGCCAGCGCAGCCACAAATGCCGTCACGCCCTGCGCCACGCCATTGCCCAGCAACCGCAGCAACAGCCAGCGGCGCCCGCCGACCAGCAATCGCGGCAGCGGCCGCTTAGCGGCCATCGGCCGCACCGGCCGCCATTGACGCGTTACCCGAAAATACCAGCGCGGTACACAACTCGGGATTGCACAACAAGTCAATGGTCAGTACCGCCACGCCACTGGCGTGCGCGGCCTCGCTGGCGGCCAGTGGCGATGCACTGACAGCGCCGCTGATGCCCAACAACGGCAAATCCATGGCTGCCACCATGCTCACACCGCTCGCCGCGCTCATCGCATCGGGAGCCGCAAAAATCACCGCATTCACCCACTGCCGAAACAGATCGGAATGCAGCAATTCGCTGGTCTCGTGTTGCAACAGACCATCAGCCACTTCCACCACCACCACATCGGCGCCGGAATCGGCACAGTGCGCCATCAGACTGCGAAACACCCGACGCACCTCAGCCGCACTACTGCCGCAGGTGGACACCACACCGGCATCTGTGAAATCCAGCACCGGCGCCGCCCCGGCGTCGGCCATGAACCAGACATCGGCGCCAGAACCGGTGCCGGTGACCTTGGTCGCCGCCACCCGCAATCCGCCTGCCACCAACCCGCGAATGAGGTACGCCGCCGTGGTGGTCTTGCCGGCATTCATCGACGAACCGATGATGCCGATCACTTGCGGCTTGCGCGCAGGGATATCGGCACGATCGGGCAATGCCGAATCACGCACATTGATGATGTGTCCTTCGCCATCGGCCAGCAAACCCAGCGGCACGATGCTGGTTGCGCGTCGCATCGCCGCATGTTGCGACACGATGTCCCCAGCCAGGCCGCCGCTGGCGGCGAGCGAACATGGCCCGAGCGTGGTCGGCAGTGCCACCTCAAACTGATCGGGCGCGTAACGCCGGCCAAAGCACACGATCACCTCATCGCCGACGAACAGGCGCGAGCGGCGGCCATCGGGCAGTTCGATGCGCTGATGCTGGCCCAGTTTTTCCACTCGAGCCAGCATCAGATCGCCTGCCTCCGGGCGCACCACGCCAGCTACCAAACCCTTGCAGCGGGATAAATCGACGCGCCGGGTGTTGAAGGCCGGCTTGGCTCGCGCGATGCGCTGGCGCGAGATGCGCTCACTCAGTTCGTGGCGATCCACCGCGTGCAACTTTACCGGCCGCAGATCGTTACTGGCATCATGGATTGAAGACATCGTGAACTCCCGGTTGTAAACCACGTCATCGAACAAATGGCGGCAACGCCCGCCATCAAAAGTTGCCTGTGCACCAGAACAGGGGTTCCCCCGAAAACCGGGGGGATCGAGGGCGCTGGTGCGGGGATGCACCGCGGTGCACAGGCAATGACACGTTAATGGCACAAGCTTTGCCCTGCCTTAAGCCAACTCTGGCCACGGCGATGGCCCGCAAGCGTTGGCCGCGCAGGCCAACTCAGACAGCGCCATCACCATCGGTCAGTGCATGCCGATGCTGTCACACCAAGGCCAACACCAGACAACACAAAGCCGCGCGGCGAGTACGTTGAGTAGCTGAACTGAGTAATTCGACTCAGCCGTAACGCGCGGATGTCCGCAGCCGTGCAGCGAGCGGGCATTGCCGCGTCTGCGATACCAGCATGGCGCAGGCGATGGCATAATGAGCGACTACCCTCGCCTCGATTCGATGGGCCTGCTCTGGGCCCGTGCCGGCGCGAGCGCACCGTTCGGAGCTCACCATGCAGTACATCTACACCATGATTGGCGTCAGCAAGACCGTGCCGCCGAAACGCCAGATCATCAAGGACATCTCCTTGAGTTTTTTCCCCGGCGCCAAGATCGGCCTGCTCGGCTTGAACGGCGCGGGAAAATCGACCGTGCTGCGGATCATGGCCGGTGTCGATACCGATTTTCAGGGCGAGGCGCGCGCGCAACCCGACATCAAGATCGGTTATCTGGAGCAGGAACCGCGCCTGAATCCCGAGCACACCGTGCGCGAAGCGGTGGAAGAAGGTGTCGGTGAGGTGCTCACCGCGCAGGCTGAACTGGACAAGGTGTACGCCGCCTACGGCGAGCCCGATGCCGATTTCGACAAGCTCGCCGCTGCCCAGGCGCGGCTGGAAGCGATTCTCGCCACCAATGATGCGCACTTGCTGGAGCAGCAGCTCGAAGTGGCCGCCGATGCGCTGCGCCTGCCGCCGTGGGAAGCGCAAATCGCCAATCTGTCCGGCGGCGAGAAGCGCCGCGTGGCACTGTGCCGGTTGCTGCTGTCCAAGCCCGACATGCTGCTGCTCGATGAGCCAACCAACCATCTGGATGCTGAATCGGTGGAGTGGCTGGAGCAGTTTCTGGCACGCTACCCCGGCACCGTGGTGGCGGTCACGCATGATCGCTATTTCCTCGACAACGCTGCCGAGTGGATTCTCGAACTCGATCGTGGCCGCGGCATTCCGTGGAAGGGCAACTACTCGCAGTGGCTGGAGCAGAAACAGGAACGCCTGAAGCAGGAAGAATCACAGGAAAAAGCACGCCAGAAAGCGATTGCGAAAGAGCTGGAATGGTCCCGCCAGAATGCGCGTGGCGGCCGCACCAAGGGCAAGGCGCGTCTGGCGCGGCTGGAGGAATTGCAATCCAGCGATTACCAGCGCCGCAATGAGACCAACGAAATTTTCATCCCACCCGGCGAGCGCCTCGGCAACAACGTGATCGAGCTGAAAAACGTCAGCAAGCGTTTTGGCGATCGCCTGCTGTTCGACGAGCTCAGTTTTGCAGTGCCGCCGGGCGCCATTGTCGGCATCATCGGCCCCAACGGCGCCGGCAAGTCGACCCTGTTCAAGATGATCATCGGCGCCGAAACGCCCGATTCGGGCGCGGTGAATATCGGCCCATCGGTAAAGCTGGCCTATGTCGATCAAAGCCGCGACACGCTGGAAGGCAACAAGAACGTGTGGCAGGAAGTGTCTGGCGGTTCCGACATCCTCACCATCAACGGCGTCGAAATCCAGTCGCGCGCCTACATCGGCCGCTTCAACTTCAAGGGCCAGGACCAGCAGAAGCTGGTTGGTACCCTGTCTGGTGGCGAACGCGGCCGTCTGCATCTGGCCAAGACCTTGCTGCAGGGCGGCAACGTGTTGCTGCTCGATGAACCGACCAATGATCTGGACATCGAAACCCTGCGCGCACTGGAAGAGGCGTTGCTGGAATACCCCGGCTGCGTGCTGGTGATCTCGCATGACCGCTGGTTCCTGGATCGCATCTGCACCCACATCCTGGCGTTCGAAGGCGACTCGCATGTCGAGTTCTTCCCCGGCAATTACCATGAGTACGAGGAAGACAAGAAGCGTCGCCTCGGCGAGGAAGGCGCCAAACCGCATCGCATCCGTTTCAAGGCGTTGAAGTGAGTTGAAGCCGGGACTCGGGACCACGGGACCACGGGACGAGCGTAAATGCACATTGGGTCCGCAAAGAACGCAAAAATCGCGAAAAGGCAGAGGGCTTGATGTGGTAGGTCGGATCAAGCGCCACAGGCGCTGATCCGACATCGCCCGCCGCCACGGCGTTACCGTGGGGGCCGTGTTGCATGTGTCGGTTCCGGCCCTGCGCGCCTTGAGCCGACCTACATGGGGTCGCAAGATGGGGTGGCCATGGTGATGACGTTTATCCAGCAATTGCAGCACCGTTGGTCGCAAGCCAACACCCTGCTCTGTGTCGGGCTCGATCCGGAGCGCGAACGCCTGCCCGCGGTGCTGGATGATGATGCCGACGCGGTGTTCAGCTTCTGCCGTGCCATCGTCGACGCCAGCGCGCCGTATGTGTGTGCATTCAAGCCGCAGATCGCGCACTTCGCCGCGCTCGCCGCCGAAGACGCGCTGCAACGCCTGATCGCGCATATCCACCACGCGCACCCCGGCATCCCGGTGATCCTCGATGCCAAGCGCGGCGACATTGGCAGCACCGCACTGCATTACGCCAGTGAGGCCTTTGATCGCTACGGCGCCGACGCGGTGACGGTGAACCCGTACCTGGGCCGCGATTCGGTGCAACCGTTCTTGAATCGCGCCGACAAGGGCGTGGTGGTGCTGTGTCGCACCTCCAACCCCGGCTCCGGCGAGTTTCAGGATTTGTTGATCGATGGCCAACCGCTGTACCAGCACGTGGCGCAGCGGGTGGCGCGCGAGTGGAACGGCAACGGCAATTGCCTGCTGGTGATCGGCGCCACCTGGCCCGACGAACTGGCGCAAGTGCGGGCATTGGTCGGCGACCTGCCGTTGCTGGTGCCCGGCGTCGGCGCGCAGGGCGGCGACGTGGCCGCGGTGTTGCGCAACGGCGCCGATAGCCACGGCAATGGCCTGGTGATCAGCTCCTCGCGCGCGATTTTGTATGCCAGCAGTGGCGCCGATTACGCCGCCGCCGCCGCCGCCGCCGCGCTGCGCCAGCGCGACGCGATCAACGCGCAGCGCATGCGTTAACCACGCACTGCCGCGTAATCGCGTGCATTTTCCGCCCACACCGGTGCCTGCGCGATCGCCGCCGGCACCTGCTCCGGGGTCTGCGCCAGGCTCCACATCGTCGCGTGTTCGGCGTTCATGAACTGCTGGCCAATCACCTGCGCCTGCATGAAATCAAGCAACGGCTGCCAGTAACCGCGGGTGTTGAGCAACACGATCGGGTTGAAATACAGGCCCAGGCGCTTGAGCGTGATCGCCTCGAACAACTCCTCCAGCGTGCCGCAACCACCCGGCAGCGCGACCACCGCATCGGAGCCGGCGAGCAGACGATGTTTGCGCTCGCGCATGTCGCCGACCAACTCCAGCCGGGTCAGGCCAGGGTGCCCCCATTCCAGATCGGCCATGAACCGCGGCAGGATACCGATCACCTCGCCACCGGCTTGCAGCGCGCCATTGGCGATGGCGCCCATCGAGCCGCGCGAACCACCACCATAGACCACGGTGGCGCCCTGTAGCGCCAGAATCCGCCCAAGGGCGTAGGCGTCAGCGTGAAACTCCGGCGGGCAATGATCGCTGGATGCCGCATAGACACAGACGCGCATGGAAGGCTCCGGTTTTTATTTGGCGCAGTGTAGCGCTGGCCGCACTCAGCCGCGCACGCGATCGATCAACGCCCGCGCGTTGGCGGCACTGGCGGTTACTGCGGCGTAATCGCCGGCCGCGAGCCATGCGCTGGCCACCATCCACGAGCCGCCGACACACAACACGTTGGGCTGCGCGAGATAATCCGCCGCATCGTGCTCGCCGATGCCGCCGGTCGGACACAGGCGCAGATCCGGGAACGGCCCGGCCAGCGCCTTGATCCGGGCGATGCCGCCCAGCGCCGAAGCCGGGAACAGCTTGACGCAGGAAAAACCGTGGTCGAGCAGGGCCATGATCTCGCTCGGCGTTGCCGCGCCAGGAATGCTCGGCAGTGTACTGGCCAGCAGCGCCTCCGCCAGCGCCGGCGTGGTACCGGGGCTGACCAGAAAATCGGCGCCGGCCGCCTCGGCGGCGCGTACATGGCCGGCATGGCACACCGTGCCGACACCGACCAGCAACTGCGGCGTCGCCTGCTTGATCGCGCGCACCGCATCCAGCGCCGCCGCCGAGCGCAGGGTCACTTCGATTGCGCTCAGGCCGCCGGCAACCAGTGCGCGGGCAATCGCCACGCCCTGCTCGGCACTGGTCACGGTCACCACCGGCATGATGCCGGAGCGGGTCAGGATGGCGCGGGCGGCATTGGCATCATTGGACATGGGTTGCTTGCATCCTTGAATTCGATGAGGTGAAAGTCACACCGTGAAATCGGTGGCACTGGCGCCCTGCTCGGCACTGCCGACATGCGCCCGGCGCGCAGCAAACAGCACGCGACCGGTGCTCCAGTCATCGACCGCCGGCCGCACCGCCTGCTCGCGTGCATCCCACTCGGCAGCATCTACCAGGGCATCGAGCACGCCGGCATCGGCATCCAGGCGAATCAGATCGCCCTCGCGCACCTTGCCAATGGCGCCACCGGACAGCCCCTCGGGGCTGACGTGCAAGGCGGTCGGCACCTTGCCCGAGGCACCGGACAGGCGGCCATCGGTAACCAATGCCACACGCCGGCCCTGGTTCTGCAACATGCCCAGCAACGGCGTCAGGCTGTGCTGCTCGGGCATGCCGTTGGCACGCGGCCCCTGGAAGCGCAGCACGGCAACGAAATTGGGCGGCAGCGCACCGGCGCGATGCAGCTTGGCCAATTGCTGCGGGTCATCGAGCACCACCGCCGGTGCGGTGATCGCATGGCGTTCGGGCTTGAGCGCCGACACCTTGATCAACGCACGGCCGAGGTTGCCGGTGAGCAGTCGCAACCCGCCGTGCGCATCGAACGGCGCGCTGACCGGGCGCAGCACCGTGTCATCGCCGCTGCTGGCCGGCACCTCGCGCCAGCTCAGCGTGCCGTCACGCAGGCACGGGCTCTGGCTGTAGGCGTGCAACCCCTGTTTGCCATCGGCAACGGTGATGATGTCGGCGTGCAGCAGGCCGGCGGCGATCAGCTCACGGGTGACAAACGGCAGGCCACCGGCGGCATCGAAGTGATTCACATCGGCCTCGCCGTTGGGATAAATGCGCGTCAAAAGCGGCGTGATCGCGGCCAGTTCGTCGAAGTCGGTCCAGTCGATCTGGATACCGGCCGCGCTCGCAACCGCGACCCAATGGATGGTGTGGTTGGTCGAGCCACCGGTCGCCATCAGCATGACGATGGCATTGACGATGGCGCGCTCATCGATCAACTGCCCGAGCGGGCGATAGTCATCGCCCAGTGCGGTGATCGCAGCGGCGCGTTCAACCGCAGCGGCGGTGAGTGCGTCGCGCAGTGGCGTATCCGGCGAAACGAACGAGGAACCCGGCAATTGCAGACCCATCGCTTCGAGCAATGCCTGATTGGAATTGGCGGTACCGTAGAACGTGCAGGTGCCGGGCGCGTGATACGACTTCGCCTCGGTTTCGAGCAGTTCGGCGCGACTGGCTTCGCCGGCGGCATAGCGCTCGCGCACCGCCGCTTTTTCGGCATTGGCGATGCCACTGGGCATCGGCCCGGACGGCACGAACAGCACCGGCAGATGGCCGAACGCGAGCGTGCCGATCAGCAGCCCGGGCACGATCTTGTCGCAGATGCCGAGGCACAGCACCGCGTCGAACATGTCGTGGCTGAGCGCAATCGCGGTCGCTTCGGCAATCACATCGCGACTGAACAGCGACAGGTCCATGCCGGGCCGGCCCTGGGTGATGCCGTCGCACATCGCAGGCACACCGCCAGCCACCTGCGCGCTGGCGCCGATGGCGCGCGCATGCTCACGGATTTTTTCCGGGTAGTGTTGGTAGGGTTGGTGCGCCGAGAGCATGTCGTTGTAGGCGCTGACGATGGCGATGTTGGGGCTGATGGCCGAGCGCAGCTTGGCTTTGTCGTCGCTGGAGCAGGCGGCGAAACCGTGCGCCAGATTGCCGCAGCCGAGCGTACCACGCGCTGGGCCGTTGTGGCGCGCGGCCTCGATATGGGCCAGATAGGCGGCACGCGCTGTGCGGCTGCGTTCGCGGATGCGTGCGGTGATGGCGGCCAGTTGCGGATGAATGCTCATTCAGGGGTTCCAATGGATGTGCAGCGGTACGGCGCCGTCGGCAGCCGCCGCCACAACCGGGGAGAGGCTGACCTCGCCAAGCACCAGCGCGTGTTGCAACACGGCGCGCTTGCGCTCGCCACGGATCAGCAGAAAACGCGCATGCGCCGCGCGCCAACCGGCTGGCGTCAGGGTGATGCGCTGCGGGTAGTCGCCGGCCACCGGGCAACCACTGGCATCAATGGCGACGTACCTTGCGCTGGCATGCAGCGCCGCATCCAGACCGGCGGCGCCGGGAAACAGTGAGGCGGTATGGCCATCCTCGCCCATGCCGAACACCACCGCGCTGGGCGCCAGACCCAGTTCGGCAATGCGGGCATTGCCACGTGCGACGCAGGCATCCAGCGGCAAATCAGCATCGACCAGCGGCCAGAGCGTTGCCGCCGCAGCCGGGCCGTGTGCGAATACCGCACGCAGCAAGCGGCCGTTGCTGCCCGGGCTGTCAGGCGGCACGAACCGCTCATCGACCAGCGCCACCACCAGCCGCGACCAATCCAGCGACTGCGCCGCCAAGGCGCGATACACCGGCTCGGGCGTGCTGCCGCCGGACAGCAACAGCAACGCCTGCGGCTGGGTGTGCAGATCGCGGTGCAATTGCTGCGTGATCTGCGCCGCCGCGGCTTCGGCCCACGCTGCGGCATCAGCATGGACGTGCCACAGCGGCGCCGGTGCGTGAAGGGTTTGCACCGTGCTCATGCCAGCCCACGCTTGCGCAGATGCCGCTGCGCCACCGCTGCCGCGCCGAGCAGGCCCGGTTGCGGATGAATGATGGCGGTGGTCGGCACGCGCCGCATCGCGTCGTGAAAGCGGCCCTTGTCCTCGAAACGCTCGCGGAACGCCGGGCCTTGCAGCCACGGCAGCAGATGCGGCACCAGCCCGCCGGCCAGATACACCCCGTCCCAGGCGCCAAAGCCGAGTACGGCATCGCCGGCCACGGCCCCGAACACGCGGATGAAGGTTTCCAGTGTTTTCACGCACAGCGGATCGCTGCGCTCGCGCGCGGCGCTACTGATCTGCTCGGGGCTCAACTCTTCGGCCGGCGCGCCGGCCATCGCTGCCAACGCCTTATGGATATTGCAAAGGCCGGCACCGCACACCAAGCGCTCGTTGGATACCCGCACGAAACGAACATGCAACTGCGCCAGCAACGCGGCCTCGTCCTCACTGCGCGGCGCGAACCCCATGTGCCCGCCCTCGGTTTCCAGCACGTGATAGTGATCGCCAAATTGCATCAGCGCGGCCCAACCAAGGCCGGTGCCCGGCCCCAACACCGCCCACACCTTGTCGCAACGCCCGGAATCGGTGGTGCCGGCCGGGCCGATGGGGATCAGACTTTCCGGCCCAAGCAGCGGCACGCCCATCGCCAGCGCGTAGAAATCGTTGATCACGCGCAGCGCATCCAGGCCCAGGTCGGCTTGTGTCTGTTTCAGGCTGACGTGCCAATGGTGATTGGTCATGCGCACGCTGTCACCATCGACACGCCCGGCCACCGCAAAGAACGCACGTTGCGCGCTGGCACCCATGTCGCTCAGGTAACGCTGCGCGGCCGCCGCCAGCGAGTCAAAATCGCGCACCCGGTAATCGCGAATGCTGTCGCTGCACAGCGGCATCGCCGCCTGCGCATCGGCCAGCGCGAAGCGCGCGTTGGTGCCGCCGATATCGGCCAGCAGCGCGGGCGGTGGTGTGCTCACCCGCCGCCACCGTTGCGGCCGCGGCGGCGACCGCCGATGCTGCCCTCGGGGGCAATGCTGAGCGCCGCTTCCGGGCCCCAGGAACCGGCCATGTACGGCTGCAACGGCGTACCCGCCTGTTTCCAGGCATCGGCCACGCTATCGATCCAGGTCCACGCCGCTTCCACCTCGTCGTTGCGCACGAACAACGCCGGGTTGCCGTGGAAGGCATCCAGCAACAGGCGCTCGTAGGCGATGCGCCGGCGCAGGTTGATCGGCATCGACAGATCCAGCGGCAGCGGCTGCAATTCCAGCGCGCCCCATTCCGGCGCGGCGAGGCTGCTCATCAACGTCAGCTCGATGTTTTCCTCCGGCTGCAAGCGGAACACCAGCCGGTTCGGTGTGGAGTTTTCGCGCGTGGGTTGCTCGAAGATCCAGTGCGAGGGTTCGCGGAAGGTGATCACCACCTCCGAACAGCGATCGGCCATGCGCTTGCCGGTGCGCAAGCGAAACGGCACCCCGGCCCAGCGCCAGTTGTCGATGTGCGCCACCAGCGCGACGTAGGTTTCGCAATCATCGGCTTCCGGCGTCGGCGCCTTGAAGCCGGCCACCGGCTTGCCGGCCACCACACCAGCCTGATACACACCGCGCACGCTGTCGTGATTGACCCGCTCGGCGCTCATCGGCCGCAACGCACGCAGAACCTTGAGCTTTTCGTTGCGCACCGAATCGGCATCGAGCGCCGACGGCGGCTCCATCGCGATCAGGCACAGCAGTTGCAGGATGTGGTTTTGCACCATGTCGCGCAGCGCGCCATAGTTGGCGTAGTAGCTCTCGCGGCCGTCCACACCATCGGTTTCGGCCACCATGATGTCGACCGACGCGATCCAGCGGTGATGCCACACCGCCTCCAGCAGCGCATTGCCGAAGCGCAGTGCCAGCAGGTTCTGCACCGGCGCCTTGCCGAGATAATGATCGATGCGAAACACGCGATCTTCGCTGACGCACTCGCCGACCGCTGCCATGATGTCGCGCGCGCTGGTCAGATCGCGGCCAATCGGCTTTTCCAGCACCAGCCGCGATGGCGCATCGAGCAGGCCGGCGGCTTTCAAGCCCTGGGTGATCGGCACATACAGGCCGGGCGGCGTGGACAGATAACTGACACAGTCGCGGCCACGCAAAAACTCCAGCCGTTCAGCCACCAACTGCGGATCGGACAGATCGACATTGAGGTATTCGCAGCGCGACAGCAGTTCGTTGATGTCCGCCGTCGGCGCTCCACTCTTCGCCAGCCGTTCGCCCAACAGGCTGCGCAAGCCATCGCTGCCGATATCCTGACGGGCAATCGCGTAAACCCGGAAGCCTGGTGGCAACAGGCGATCACGCAACAGATTCAGCAGCGATTGGAACAGATAACGCTGCGCCAGATCGCCAGTGGCGCCAAACAACAGCAAAGTCTCGTGCACGGATTTCCCTTTCTTTGATTGCCAGGCTTCGTGTTCCACCCGATTATCGCGCACTATCGCATCGCTGCGACCGTGCATTCGTATGCGTGGATGCCAAGGCCATATTCGAGCGCCAGAGCATGGCGTGCAGCAAACGTGGTGTATGGCTGCGTGCACGCCATCAAGCGCACCACAGCATCGCCGCGCGCCCAAAACCCCCGCCAGCCCGGGTTGGCGCGTAGCGCGCAACCCGGGCGCATCATGTCGCCTCAACCCGTGCTACTTCGGCACGGTGGCGCGATACACCGCAAATGACAGGCCGGGCAGTGCCACCCGCACGCGTCCGCGATGGGCGCGCAGCGTGGCGTCGCCTTCGCCGATCAAGCGATTCCAGATCTGGCCGCCGACGCTCACTTCCACCGTTTCCGCGCGCGCTTCGGTGCTGTTGTTGAAGACGATCAGAAACTCCTCGTTGCGACTCTTGTCGATGCGCGAGAACGCAAACACGCCCGCCTTTTTTCCCGCCAGACGCATGACCTGCACGCCGCGCGCCAGTCCCGGATAATCGCGCCGTACCTGCGCCATTGCGGCGATGGCCCGATACAACGGGTGCGCGCGGTTGAAGTTGTCCGCGGCGGTGCTGGCCGTGCTGCCGATCAGGCGGTTGTCGTTGTAACTGGCGACCTGGCTGGGAAACAGGTCCTCGCGTGCATCTTGATCGCCGCCATCGCCGGTGAAGCCCTGCTCATCGCCGTAATAAATCACCGGCACGCCGCGCGCAAACAGCAACAGCGCGTTGGCGAGGGTGGCGCGGCGCAACAATTCGTCGTCGCTGGCCTGGCCCGCCGTCGCTTGCAGCAGAAAATGGCCGATCCGGCCCATATCGTGGTTGCCGCTGAAGATCGGCAGCCGGGCAGCGCCGGTGGCGCCATCGGCGTACCACGCATCGGCCGCGAACAGGGCCGCGAACACGCGCGCACCAGCACCTTCGGCAACCACCTTGCGCAGCGCATCCTGAAACGCGAAATCGAGCACCGCCGGAAATGCCGCTTCGCGGGTGAAGCGACTCAGGGCCTTCGGATCGGGCTCAAACACCTCGCCGAACACGTAGAAATCGGGGATACCCTCCGCTTTGGCATGCGCCACGATGGCGGGGATGAAGCCACGCCAGAAACTGTCGTTGACATGCTTGGCGGTATCGATGCGAAAGCCATCGACACGAAACTGGGTGATCCATTGCTGGTAGATATCGATCATGCCGGCGAGCACGCGCGGGTGCTCGGTGAACAGATCGTCCAGGCCGGCAAAATCGCCATACAGCGAACTCTCGCCGGTGAACGTGGAGTTGCCGCGGTTGTGGTAATAAATCGGCTCGTTGAGCCACGCCGGCACCTTGACGCGGGCTTCCTCGGCAGCCACGAACGGGGTGTAGGCAAAGGCCGGGTCGCGCAGCCTGGCGAAGTTCTCCGCGTTCTGCTGTGCTGGCGCATCACCGGCAAAACCGGCATTGATCGGCTCACCGTGAATGCCACCGCGGGTGATGTACGGATAGTGCGCGAGCGAGCGGTACGGACAAGTCTGGCTGGCATCGCCGCTGGCCAGATCGCCGCTGACCCCGCATTCGCGGTACTGGATCACATCGGCGCTGTGATTGGTGACGATATCCATGATTACCTTGATGCCACGCGCGTGCGCGGCATCGACCAGCCGCTTGAACGCCGCGTTGCCGCCCAGATGCGGATCGACCTGGGTGAAATCGGTGATCCAGTAGCCGTGGTAGCCAGCGCTGCGTTGCCCCGGTGCGCCCTGCACCGCCTTGTTCTTGAAGATCGGGGTGACCCAGATCGCGCTGATGCCCAGGCCGTGCAGGTAGTCGAGCCGCTCGCGCAGGCCGTCGAGGTCGCCGCCGTGGAAGAAGCCTTTGTGGCGCGGATCGAAACCGTGTTGGTCAGCATCGCCAGCGATGCCGCCGCGATCGTTGCCCGGATCGCCATTGGCAAAACGATCGGGCATCACGAAATAGATCAGCTCATCCTGGATCGGCCGCTCGATGGCTTTGTACGCGCGCGCACCGTCGGCGAGTACGGCACCCGGCAATGCGCCGGCGAGCACCAACACCCACAGCGTACATCGCGATGAAATGTGCAACCACAAAGCCTTCATTTGACCCGTCCAATCGGCGCAAAGCGAATCGCGGCGCCGCCGCCCGGCGCCAGGCGCAGGCTCAGCATCTCGTTGCCGGTCACCTCGCGGGTGCTGATTTCGATGGCTTCGGGGTTTTTATCCCAGCTCGCGTCGATACCATCGCCATAAATCTGCGCGCGATAGCGCACCCCGGATTCGAGAAAGCCCAGCGGCACACTCAACAGCCGCCCGTTCTCATCGGTCACCGCGCCGAGATACCAGTCGCGGCTGTTGCGATCGCGCCGTGCGATCACCACAAAATCGCCGATCTCGCCGTCGATCGCCCGGCTCTGTGCCCAGTCCGCCGGCACGTCGCGGATGAACTGGAATGCCGCCGGCTTGGCCTCGTAGTTTTCCGGCAGATCGGCCGCCATTTGCAACGGGCTGTACAGCACCACATACAACGCCAGTTGTTTCGCCAACGTGCTGCTGAGGTTGCGCTCACGCAGCGCCTCGTCACTGCCGAGATCGAAAATGCCGGGGGTGAAATCCATCGGCCCGGACAGCATCCGGGTGAATGCCAGATTGGCAATGTGCCCAGGGCCGTTGCCCTCCGACCAGGCGTTGTACTCCTGCCCGCGAGCGCCTTCGCGGGACATCCAGTTCGGCCAGGTGCGGCGCAGGCCGGTATCCTTGATCGGCTCGTGGGTGTTGATGGCAATATGGTGCTCGGCCGCCACTTCGACCACTTTCTGGTAGTGGCGCACCATGAACTGGCCATGCTGCCATTCGTGTACCGGCTTGCCGGCCTCGCCGATGCGCTCAATCAGCCCGTTGCGCTTGACGTAGCCGGTCTTGACCACGCGCACGTCGTGCGCCTGCATGTAGGCCATCGCCTCATCGAGCTGGCGCTCGTAGTTGGCGATGCCACCCGACGTTTCGTGATGGCCGATGAGGCGCACGCCATTGGCTTTGGCATAACGTGTCAGTGCATCGAAGTCGTAATCCGGATACGGCGTGGTGAAGTTGAACAGTTCGCTGTTGGCGATCCAGTCGCCATCCCAGCCCACGTTCCAGCCTTCCACCAGCACGCCCTTGAACCCGTACTTGGCGGCGAAATCGATATAGCGCTTGACATTGGCGGTGGTCGCGCCGTGCTTGTCGCCCGCGGCCCAGGTCGATTTGCGGATATGCATTTCCCACCACACGCCGACGTATTTGCCCGCTTCCAGCCACGACACATCACCGAGTTTGTTGGGCTCGTTGAGGTTCACGATCAGGTCGGAATCGATCAGGCCGGTGGCGCGCTCGGCCACCGTAACGGTGCGCCACGGCGTGACAAATGCCCCCGTGGTCTTGACCTTGCTGCCGTCCGACCACGCAATCAGATCGGCCTTGAGCCGGTTGCCACCGACGTTCTCCAGGGTCATCTCGGCGTAATCGACCAACGCCGCCTCGTGCACGCTCAGGTACAGCCCGTGCGCGGTTTTCATGGTCAACGGGGTGACCGCCTTCCAGATCGCCGACAGCGGCGAATGGCGATACAGGTACTCGTAGCGATTGGGCAGGTAGGCACCGTTCCACCACGCGCTGTGATCGCCGGTGAAAGCGAACTCGGTCAGCTCGTTGCTGATCGTGCGCTGGGTGTATCTGGCATCGGCCGGCACCTCATAGCGAAACCCGAAACCGTCATCGTAGACCCGCAATACCAGCGTCAGGGTTGCCGCGTCGGCGCTGGTGAAAGCGACGCGCAGCTCGCTGAAGTGATTGCGTATCCATTGCTTTTCGCCCCACGGCTGCTGCCAGCGTTCATCGACCCGACGGCTGGCACTGCCGGCCACGCTCAGGCCGTCGGCCAGCGACGGCGCATCGGAAAATTGCAGGCCAAGACGCGACCAGTCGAGCACCACCACCCCGAACCGGCTGAGCCGATAGTACGGCTGGCCATCGCGTACCTGCACCTGCACTTGCACGACGTGGCTGGGTGAGCTGGCTGTCAATGGCGGTTCGGCGGCAACCACCCCGTCCATCGGCAACAGTGATGCGACGACGGGCAGCAGCATCCGCCAGCACAGTAATCGGGTGAATCGGTTCATCGCGCCTCCCTTTGCCCACCGTGTCGTGGTTCGGTTGCGGTGACTGGCGCCCGCCGTTCACCGCGCATCGCCTGCGGGTCGTTCTGCATCATAGGTGCAGTGCGCCGATCACCAACGATTTGCATACGTATTCATTGCTGCTGCCGGCGCTGCTGCACCCTGCGCAGGGCGGCCAACAGGCGCTACAGTGGTGCCATTGAGGCGAGGATTGATCATGGAAAACGCTGATCGCGCGATTCGCAGCATCGTCATCCTCGGTGGCGGTACCGCCGGCTGGATGACCGCCGCGTCGCTCGCCAACACGCTGGGCAGCAATTGCCGGATCGAGCTGATCGAATCCGAAGCGATCGGCATCGTTGGCGTCGGCGAGGCCACGATCCCACCAATCAAGCTTTTCAACCATGCGCTGGGTATCGACGAAAACGTCTTTCTCAAGGCGAGCAAAGGCACCTTCAAGCTGGGCATCGAGTTCGTCAACTGGACACGGCTCGGGCAACGTTATTTCCATCCATTTGGCCAGTTCGGCGCCGAATTCGATTCGGTGCCGCTGTATCAGTATTGGCTGCGCGAGCGTGCGCGTGGCGATGACACGCCGTTGCAGGATTACGCCATGGCCTGGGTCGCGGCGCGCGACAACAAGTTCGCGCCACCGCTGGCCGACCGCCAGCGCATCCAGTCAACCTACGACTACGCCTATCATTTCGACGCTGGCCTGTACGCGCAATTCCTGCGCGTTTACGCCGAAGCGCGCGGCGTGCGCCGCAGTGAAGGCAAGGTGGTGGATGTCGCGCTGCGCGCCGAGGATGGCTTCATCCAAAGCGTGAAGCTGGACGCCGGCAGCGTCATCGAAGGCGATCTTTTCATCGATTGTTCGGGCTTTCGCGGCGTGCTGATCGAAGACGCCCTGCACACCGGCTACGAGAGTTGGCAGCACTGGCTGCCCTGCGATCGCGCGGTGGCGGTGGGCTGCACCCACGGCAGCGGCCCGCTCACGCCATACACCCGTTCCACCGCGCATCAGGCCGGTTGGCAGTGGCGGATTCCGCTGCAACACCGCATGGGCAATGGCCACGTGTATTGCAGCCAGTTCAGTAGCGACGATGAGGCAACGGCGGTGCTGCTGGCGAATCTGGAAGGCGAGCCGTTGGCCACACCGCGTCCGCTGCGCTTCACCACCGGCCGGCGCAAGGCGTTCTGGAACCGCAACTGCATCGCCATCGGTCTGGCCGCCGGCTTCATGGAACCACTGGAATCGACCAGCATTCACTTGATCCAGAGCGCCATCGCTCGCTTGCTGGCGCTGTTCCCGGATCGTCATTGCGAACCGCTGCTGGCGCACGAATACAACCGCATCACCGGCCAGGAATACGAGCGCGTGCGCGATTTCTTGATCCTGCATTACAAGGCCGTCGCCCGCGACGATGCGCCGCTGTGGCGTTACACCGCCGCGATGAACATCCCCGACACCCTGCGCTACAAGATCGATCAGTTCCGCAGTTCGGGGCGGATCGTCGCCGAACCGCTGGAGCTGTTCCAGAACCCGAACTGGCTGGCGGTGTTGATCGGCCAGGAGGTCTGGCCGCAGCACTACAGCGCGCTGGTGGACCTGCGCAGCGCCGTGGATGCCCCATGCCTGCTCGCCAGCCTGCGCCGCGTCAGCGCACAAGCCAGCGCCGCGCTGCCCGACCATGCGCACTACATCGCCCAGCATTGCCGCGCGGGGTAGATATCCGGGCTCGGGACTTTGCCGCGTGATGGGTTTCGCTGTGCTCCACCCATCCTGCGGACGCGGGGCGCGGGGCGCGGGAAAGGCGCACACCCACACCAACGGCGTCGAATGTGCCGGAACGGAATTGCGCCGTGGCCGCGCGATGAAACGAGCAAGCACATTCACAGCACATGGATGTGCGGGCCGAGTGCGACATCGCGCCGTAAAGCACGCCGAGCATCGCAGTCGAATGCGGGAGCAAGGCACCGTTGTCTGAGCACAAGGATGTGCGAGTTGGTGCCGGCCCACATTCGGCGAGACGCACAGGGCACCGTCGAGGCAGGAGACGAGACGGCGTGCGATCCGGCGCAAGGCGTTTTCGGCACTTTTCCGCCGTGAAAAGAGCCGTGCCAGGCGCAGGCCGGTGAAAACGCGCTACACGGCTAACGGAACTGCGCAAAACCGACACAACCTCCCGCACCGGTATAATTCCACGCCTACCGCACGGGCATCGCCATGAACCCCCCCACCGCAAGCCAACACACCGCTGAGGCTGTGGTCGCCGAATTGGTTGACCTGCTGAACCTGGAGCGGCTCGAAGACAACCTGTTCCGAGGCCAGAGCCGCGACATTGGCACCAAGTACGTGTTTGGTGGTCAGGTACTCGGGCAATCGCTGTCAGCGGCACAACAAACCGTCGCTGGCGATCGCGTGGTGCATTCGCTGCATGCCTATTTTCTGCGCGCCGGTGATGTCGATCATCCGATCATCTATGACGTGGATCGTGCCCGCGACGGCAAAAGCTTTTCGGTGCGGCGGGTGACCGCGATCCAGCACGGCCAGCCGATTCTGGTGGCGGCGATTTCGTTTCACCATCCCGAGCCGGGCGCCGAACACCAGATTTCGATGCCCGAAGTACCTCTCCCCGAAGACCTGCCGCCGGCCGAGCCGCTGGATGCCGACACCCTGGCGCTGTTGTCGCCCAAGTTGCAGCGCTGGGTCGATCGCGGCGGCCCGTTCGAGTTTCGTCACGTCTACCCGCGCAACGAGTTCAAACCGAGCAAGCGCCCACCGTATCAGCAGGTCTGGTTCCGGCTTGCTGGTCGCATCGGCGACGACAGCGCGCAGCACCGCGCGATGCTTGCCTATGCCTCGGATTTTCACCTGATCGGCACCACCACCTTCCCGCACGGCATCAGCTACTTTCTGCCCAATGTGCAGATGGCCAGCCTTGATCATGCGTTGTGGTTCCACCGCCCGTTTCGCATCGACGAATGGCTGCTGTATGCCTGTGACAGCCCCAGCGCACAGGGCAGCCGCGGGCTGGCGCGTGGCATGATTTACGACCGCAACGGGGTGTTGGTGGCGTCCACTGCACAGGAAGGTTTGATCCGCGTACTGGCAGACTGACGGTCATGGCACCGCTCGCCGCGCCAGATCATGAAAATCGCTCGCAGCCATGACCGTTTCCCGCTCCCTGCCCTCTTCCGGCGGGAGAGGGGGCAACGAAACGCTTCGCGTTGTTTCGCGCTCAAGGAGTAAACGATGCGTCAGGTTTTCAGTTCAGCGCGTCTGGAAAATGTCGAAGGTGTGGCCCGGCTACTCAACGAGCAGGGGATTGAAACCTACATCAGCCAGTCGCGCAGCTACAAGGGCAATCGCCGCGCCACGTTCAGCTATGCCGACAGCGGTCGTAGCGACAGCTCGCAATGGCCAGCGGTGTGGATCGTCCGGGCCGAGGATCAGCCGCGAGCGCGCGAGCTGTTGCGTGAAGCCGGGCTGCTGACCGCAACGAGCAAACCAACCTACCTGCCGCAGGTGGAGATCGATCCAGCGCGCGTCGCAAACCGGCCGCTGAGCGCAGCCTGGGTGTTGCGCCTGCGGCTGCTGGTGCTGGCGGCAATCGCCGGGCTCACGCTGCTGATCTATCGCCACGTGATGTCCGGTTGAGGCAAACGCCCGCGAACCCTCGACAACCGTCGGCGCAAGCGGCGCGCAACGGCTGCAAGCCAGCACATGGGGTTACGATGCAGCCATGCAACAGCGCACCACCATCCGATTGTTCCAGACCGGCGAGCATCGCTGCGGCTATTTCGTCGAGCGCATGGCACGCGACCTGCTGCTCGATCCGCACGACGCGCATATCGCTGATGCCTACCCTGCGGCGCTGGCCAGCGGCTTCCGCCGCAGTGGCGGCCACGTCTACCGGCCGCATTGCCACGGCTGCAGGGCCTGTGTCGCAGTGCGGCTTGTGGCCGCCGCATTCAGCCCCAGCCGCAGTCAGCGCCGCTGCCTTGCCGACAACCGCCACGTGCAGGCGCAGGTGGCACCGGCGCAGCGCAGCGATGAACATTTCTCGCTGTACCGGCGCTATTTGGCGGCGCGCCACGCCGGCGCCGGCATGGACGATCCGACACCGGAGGATTTCGACCAGTTCCTGTGCGGCCGCTGGAGTCAGACCCGCTTTCTGGAGTTGCGTGAATCCGGGCGTCTGCTGGCGGTTGCAGTCACCGACCAGTTGCCCGATGCGCTGTCGGCGGTATACACCTTTTTTGAGCCGGAATTGGCCGCTCGCAGCCTCGGCACGCTGGCGGTGTTGCACCAAGTACGCTGGGCGCAACGTGCCCACTTGCGTCATGTGTACCTGGGCTACTGGATCGCCGGTCACCCGAAAATGGATTACAAGGTGCGCTTCGCGCCGCTGGAGTGCCTCGACAACGGGCGCTGGGTGCCCCGTGCCTGATGCCACACGCGCCTGCCATGCGAGAATTGCAGCATGACCCGATTACTCGTGCTTGCCCTGAGCAGCCTGCTGCTGTCGTGTTCACCGGCCAACGGTGACATGACCACACCCGTCACCGTGCGCTTCGCCACCTTCAACACCTCGCTGTATGCCGACAGCGACGGCGGCTTGTTGGCGCGGTTGCAGAACAACGACCTGGCGGCACGCAAGGTCGCAGCCATCATCCAGCACCAGCGCCCGGATGTGCTGTTGCTCAACGAGTTCGATTACGACGCCGAGGGCAAGGCGGCCGAACGGTTCGTGCGCGATTATCTGGCGGTCAGCCAGTTCGGCGCACCGGCGATCAGCTATCCGCATCGGTTCAGTGGTCCGGTGAATACCGGCGTCCCCAGCGGCCTGGATCTGGATGGCGATGGCCGCAATGATGGCCCCGGCGATGCCTGGGGCTTTGGCCGCCATCCCGGGCAATACGGTTTGCTGGTGTTATCGCGCTATCCGCTCGATGCCAGCGCCACGCGCAGCTTCCAGCACTTTCGCTGGGCCGATCTACCCGCTGCGCTGGCGCCGAAAGACCCGGCGACCGGCGCGGCGTTTTACCCCGACGCGGTCTGGCGGCAACTGCGTCTGTCATCGAAATCGCACTGGGACGTGCCGATCCACACACCGCTGGGGGTGATCCATTTTCTGGTCGCGCACCCGACACCGCCGGTATTTGATGGCGCGGAAAACCGCAACGGCCTGCGCAACCACGATGAGATCCGCTTGTGGGCCGACTATGTGTCCGGCGAAACCATCGACTGGCTCTACGATGATGCTGGCGTGCGGGGTGGCTTGGCGCAAGATGCCGCCTTTGTGATCGCCGGCGACCTCAACGCCGATCCGGTCGATGGCGATGGCTACCAGCAGCCGGTGCGCTTGCTGCTCGATCATCCACGCATCGATGCGCGTTTCGTGCCCACCTCCACCGGCGCACGCGCGCAAGCCGCACGTTACGGCCTGGCGCGCACGGGCAACGTAGCCACCCACACCGGTGATTTTGGCCCCAGCGCCGGCACCCTGCGCATCGATTACGTATTGCCCTCGCGGCAACTGGCGGTGCGCGATGGCGGCGTGTTCTGGCCCGCCGCTGGCGAACCCGGCCACGACTGGATCGATGCCAGCGACCATCACATGGTCTGGCTCGACCTGACGATCAAGGGAACTCCTTGAAACCTGCTGCGCGACCCAGTTGCTGCGTTGCGCGGTGCGCGAAATCCTCATCTACCGGCATGTACACTGCGGTTCCTGCGGTTCCTGCGCTCCGTACGCCTTGCCCTGCGGCCGCTCGCGTCGGTTTCGAGAGGTTCCTCAGCCTTAAAACCACCAAGGAGTAACCATGGCTTTTCTCGAACCCCTGCCGCCGGAAACCACACCCGAGTTGGCCGATACGTTTGCCCAATTCCAGCACATTCTCGGCTTCGTGCCCAACTCACTGCTGACCATGCAGCGCAAGCCGGCGATGGTGCTGGGCTTTGGCGTATTGACGCGCGCGGTGATGGCGCCCGACAGCGAGGTTGACCTGGGTTTCAAGCGAGTGATCGCGCATTTTTGCTCGCGTGCCGCCGGTTGCCAGTACTGCATGGCGCATTCGCTGGCAGCAGCGAAAATTCACGGCATCAGCGACGACAAAGTTGCCGCGATCTGGGACTACCAAAGCTCGCCGCTGTACAGCGAGGCCGAGCGTGCCGCGCTGGATTTTGCTCTGGCCGCCGGCAGCGTGCCCAATGGCGTCGACCAGGAAATCTTCGATCGCCTGCGCCAGCATTGGAGCGAAAACCAGATCGTCGAGATTCTCGCGGTGATTTGCCTGTACGGTTTTCTCAACCGCTGGAACGACTCGCTCGCCACCACACTGGAGGCCGAGCCGGCGCAACTGGGCAAGGACGTGCTGGCGCAAGGCGGCTGGACCGGTCACCGGCACGGGGTGTAACGGGCCACGAACTGGATAAAACCTGCGGCACGCGCCAATGCTTTTGCGGGCGCCGGCCCCAGATCACGTCCGGGGCGGGCGCTGCCGGCGAACAATGCCGCAACACGCTTCGCGCGCAGGCGCGCTGCCACATGCGCCGGTCTCCGCTGGTGCACGGGTACCCTGTGGGCGACAACAACTCGCTTTGCACATCCACCATCGCGCCCTGCAGTTGTCTCGACGCGCTTGACCGGCCGCCATGCGCCGCTCACAATTCATCCTTTGATCGCGATGGAAGGATGAATTGTGGATCTCGAAGCCTGGTCGGACTGCATGCGCGTGCTTGGCGACGCCACCCGCGTGCGCCTGCTGGCGCTGCTCGCCCGCGAAGAACTCACCGTCGCTGAACTGGCATCCGTCACCCGGCTGGCGCAGCCAAGGGTTTCGACGCACTTGTCACGACTGAAGGAAGCCGGACTGGTGCGCGATCGCCGTTCCGGGGTATCGGCCTTTTATCGCTTCAGCGGTGATGAACTGCCAGCGGCACAACGCGCCCTGTGGCAGGCGCTGGAGGCCGGTGCCGACGACCCGCTGCTGCGCGAGGATGCGCAGCGCCTGCCGTCGGTGTTGGCGCTGCGCGCCGCCGATCGCAACTGGGCCGATTCGGTGGCCGGCGACATGGAGCGCCATTACTCGCCCGGCCGCACCTGGGAAGCACTGGCGCGCTCGGCATTGCCGTTGCTGGAGCCCGGCGACGTGCTCGATATCGCCTCCGGTGATGGCGTGCTGGCCGAGCTGGTGGCACCGCACGCGAAAACCTATGTCTGCGCCGACATGAGCCCGCGCGTGGTGGCTGCCGCACGCGAGCGTCTGCGCCGTTACAAGAACGTGCAAGTGCTGGAGGCAGACATGCACGCGCTGCCGTTTCCCGAGCCGCGCTTCGATCTGGTGGTGTTGATGCATGCGCTGACCTATGCCGAACGCCCCGCCGCCGCGGTAGCCGAAGCGGCGCGCGTGCTGCGCCCGGGCGGGCGACTGCTGATGACCTCGCTGGCACGGCACGAACACCGCAGCGTGGTGGAGCCATTCGGCCACGTCAACCTCGGTTTCAGCGCGCGCGACCTGGCCCGCTTTGCGCAACGCGCCGGCCTGAGCGTGGTCACCAATACCGAGATCACCCGGGAAAAACGCCCGCCGCATTTTGCCGTGCTCAACCTGCTGGCGCTCAAGGCATGAACAGCGTCATGCCTGCTGGCAATGCCATGAAGCCCTTGCCGTGGCGCGAGCCCGAACGCGCACAACACCTGCTGGCACTGCTCGCCGAACGCATCGTGATCCTCGACGGCGCGATGGGCACCATGATCCAGCGCCACCAACTCGACGAGGCCGGTTATCGCGGCGAGCGTTTTGCCGCAGGGTATGACGGGCAACACTTCGCCGAAGGCCACCAGCATGGCCCGGATTGCGGCTGCGGCGGCGATCTGAAAGGCAACAACGACCTGCTCACCCTGAGTCGGCCGCAACTGATCGCCGACATCCACCGCGCCTATCTCGACGCCGGTGCCGATCTGCTGGAAACCAACACCTTCAATTCCACCCGCATCTCGCAGGCCGATTACCAGCTCGAACATCTGGTGCCGGAACTCAACCGCGAAGCGGCCAGGCTCGCCCGCGAAGCCTGCGCGGCGTTCACCGCCGAACACCCCGATCGCCATTGCTTCGTGGTCGGCATCCTCGGCCCGACCTCACGCACCGCCTCGATCAGCCCGAAGGTGGAGGACGCCGGCTTTCGCAATGTCAGTTTCGATGAACTGGCCGCCAATTATCGCGAGGCTGCACACGCCCTGCTCGAAGGCGGCGCTGATGTGCTGATGGTGGAAACGGTGTTCGACACCCTCAACGCCAAGGCCGCGCTGTTTGCCATCGACGATGTATTCGCGGCGATTGGCGCGCGCGTACCGGTGATGATTTCCGGCACCATCACCGACCGCTCCGGCCGCACCCTGTCCGGGCAGACCGCCGAAGCGTTCTGGTATTCGCTGCGCCACGCGCGGCCGCTGGCGATCGGGCTCAATTGCGCGCTCGGCGCACGCGACCTGCGCCCGCACGTGGATGCACTGGCGGCGATTGCCGACACCCATGTCAGTTGCCACCCCAACGCCGGCCTGCCCAATGCGTTTGGCGGCTACGACGAAAGCCCCGACGACATGGCGCAGGTGCTGCGCGAGTTTGCCCAGGCCGGCCTGCTAAACATCGTCGGCGGCTGCTGCGGCACCACGCCCGCGCACATCCGCGCGATTGCCGAGGCGGTGCGCGGGCTGCCACCGCGCGCGCTTGCCGCGCCCGAACCGCGCACCCGCCTGGCCGGGCTGGAACCGTTCGTGATCGGTCCGGACAGCAATTTTGTCAATGTCGGCGAGCGCACCAACGTCACCGGCTCGGCGCAGTTTCGTACCCTGATCCGCGAGGGCCGTTACGACGAAGCATTGGTGGTGGCCCGCCAGCAGGTGGAAAACGGCGCCCAGATCATCGACATCAACATGGACGAGGGCCTGCTCGATTCCGAGGCGGCGATGACCCGCTTCGTGCGCCTGATCGCGGCCGAGCCGGACATCGCGCGGGTGCCGGTAATGCTCGATTCCTCCAAGTGGGGCGTGATCGAAGCCGGCCTGAAATGCGTGCAGGGCAAGGGCATCGTCAATTCCATTTCGCTCAAGGAGGGCGAGCCCGAGTTCCTGCGTCAGGCACGGTTGGCGCGGCGCTATGGTGCGGCGGTGGTGGTGATGGCGTTCGATGAGCATGGCCAGGCCGACACCTTGCAACGCAAGGTGTCGATTTGCAGCCGCGCCCATGCCCTGCTTACCGAACAGGCCGGCATCGCCGCCGAAGACATCGTGTTCGATCCCAATATCTTTGCCATCGCCACCGGCATCGACGAACACAACGACTACGCGGTGGCGTTCATCGCCGCCTGCCGCGAACTCAAGCGAAAGTTCCCGTTGGGGCATATTTCCGGCGGCGTTTCCAATGTTTCGTTCTCGTTCCGTGGCAACAACGCGGTGCGCGAGGCGATTCATTCGGTATTCCTGTACCACGCGATCAACGCCGGCATGGACATGGGCATCGTCAATGCTGGCGCACTGACCCTGTACGACGACATCGACGACGCCCTGCGCAATGCGGTCGAGGATGTAGTGCGCAACCGGCGCGCAGATGCCACCGAGCGATTGCTGCAACTCGCCGAACGCTATCGTGGCGGCAAACGCGCGCTGGCCGGCAGCCAGGACGAGGCGTGGCGCAAACTGCCGGTGGCGGCGCGCATCAGCCACGCGTTGGTACATGGCATCGACAGCTACGTGGTGGAAGACACCGAAGCAGCACGACAGATCGCCGACAAGCCGCTGGAGGTGATCGAAGGGCCGCTGATGGCCGGCATGAATGTGGTCGGCGACCGCTTCGGCGCCGGCAAGATGTTCTTGCCGCAAGTGGTGAAATCGGCGCGGGTGATGAAAAAGGCGGTCGCGCACCTGATCCCGTACATCGAGGCAGAAAAGCTGCGCAGCGGCGCCGGCAACAAGCCAAAGGCCAAGATCGTGATGGCGACGGTGAAGGGCGATGTCCACGATATCGGCAAAAACATCGTCGGCGTGGTTCTGGCCTGCAACAACTTCGACGTGGTCGATCTGGGCGTGATGGTGCCGGCGCAGACGATTCTCGATCGCGCCCGCGAGGAACACGCCGATATCATCGGCCTGTCCGGGCTGATCACGCCCTCGCTGGAGGAAATGAGCCATGTCGCGCGCGAAATGCAGCGTCAGGGGTTCACCATCCCGCTGTTGATCGGTGGCGCCACCACCTCGCGCGCGCATACCGCGCTCAAGATTGCGCCGCACTACCAGGCACCGGCTTTGTGGGTGAAAGACGCCTCGCGCGCAGTCGGGGTGATGCAGCAACTGATCAGCACCGAGCAACGCGATGCGCTGATCGCCAGCACCGCCGAGGACTACGCCAAGGTGCGCGCGCGCCACGCCCAACGCGGCGATGGCAAACCATTGATGGCACTGAGTGACGCGCGCGGCAATCGCTTCGACGGTGGCTGGGACAACTACACACCGCCGACACCGGCGAAACCCGGTATCCACGTATTCGACGATTACCCACTGGCCGACCTGGTGGAATGGATCGACTGGACCCCGTTCTTCCAGACCTGGGAACTCAGCGGCCGCTATCCCGCAATCCTCGATGACGCGGTGGTTGGCGAACAGGCAACCATCCTGTTCAACGACGCCAAGGCCATGCTCACGCAGATCGTTGCCGAAAAATGGCTGACCGCGAAAGCCGTGGTCGGGCTGTGGCCGGCGCAGGCCGATGGCGATGATGTGCTGGTCACTCGGGACTCAGGACTCGGGACTCGGGAGTCGGACAAGCAGCAACCCGAGAGTGCCGAATACGTCACGACGGATCGCAGCACCACGCGGCCCCCGGCTCGCCCGAGTTCCGATATCCGGCTCCACTTCCTGCGCCAGCAGGCGGTCAAGCCGGTTGGTGAGCGCGCCAATTTCTGCCTCGCCGACTTCATCGCACCCAGCGACAGCGGCCGCGAGGACTGGATCGGTGGTTTCGCCGTGACTGCCGGCCTCGGCATCGGCCCGCGCGTTGCTGCGTTCGAGGCCGCGCATGACGACTACAACGCGATCTTGCTCAAGTCACTGGCCGACCGGCTTGCCGAAGCCCTGGCCGAGCGCATGCACCACATCGTGCGCACCGAGCTGTGGGGCTATGCGCACGGCGAAGCGCTCGATCGCGAGGCGGTGATCGGCGAACGTTATCAAGGCATCCGCCCGGCGCCGGGTTATCCGGCTTGCCCGGAACACAGCGAAAAAGCGACGCTGTTTGCGCTGCTCGATGCCGAAAACCGCATCGGCATCTCGCTGACCGACAACTACGCGATGAGCCCGGCGGCCTCGGTCAGCGGCCTGTATTTCTCGCATCCGGGCAGCCAGTATTTCGTGGTCGGCCGGTTGTCACGCGAACAGGTCGCCGACTATGCCGCGCGCAAAGGCGCCAGCATCGCCCAGGCCGAACGCTGGCTGGCCTCGGTGCTCGATTACGACCCCGAATAAACACCGCGATCACGAATCAACACCGTGGTAGCCCGGGTTGAGACGAAGTCGAAACCCGGGATCCGATACCCGTTTCGCCGCGACCGCCGAAACCCGGGGCGCATCGCGCCCGAAACCCAACGCCG
>Ga0100390_10000332_pt1 | contig 44231 bp, 34 predicted proteins | sample CryGeymeta201514_FD_81540 | JGI IMG/M metagenome (GOLD analysis project Ga0100390, IMG submission 81540) | Groundwater microbial communities from Crystal Geyser aquifers in Utah, USA - Crystal Geyser metaG 2015-14 | ecosystem: Environmental > Aquatic > Deep subsurface > Groundwater | place... | reverse complement strand
CCCCCCCCGCTATTGCGGTCGGGAATGCGCAAAGCCGTATTTATCCAGCATCTCGCGGACAACTGCATCCAGGGTGGTCAGTGCCGCTCCAGAGCCTGCCGCCGCTCCGGCGCAGTGCACATAGCCCAGCTGTTCCTGCATCGGGGCGCACCGCCGGTGGGCCTCCAACCACTCCTCCAGCACGATAAATGCGTCAATCCATTGGCCTAAAGGATAAGGGCTGTCATCGACCATCTGCAACAGTGCCTCCACCAGGCCCGGATCCGTCAAATGAGCTGCAATCCAGCCCTGCCGCGCCGGGACATCCGAAAACTGTCGCTGAAGATCTTCCATACTATTTGATTACTTAGGCCGGTCAGGTGTGGGTTCAAATACGTTTTTGCAGGATTGTGCCGAACGCCATCCGTTGAGACTTGATACTCCTCTCAGGTAGGTTTTGCTGTCAATTGACTCATGCAATTCATTCGAACAGCTGCCCGTGCACTCATTATCCACCAAAACAAATTACTCACCATCAAGATGCGTGATAAATCCGGCGTATTCTATATCCTGCCGGGCGGAGGCCAGCGGCACGGGGAAACCCTCCGGCAAGGACTAAAAAGAGAGTGCCTGGAGGAGATCGGGACCAGCGTCGAAATAGGCGAACTCCTCTATGTGCGGGAATATATCGGTAAGAACCATGAGTTCCGCAAGGCTCACCATGCCTTCCACCAGGTCGAAAACGTCTTCCGCTGCAGCCTGCCCGATCCCAGCAGTATCGGTCCGGGTAGTGAACTGGACAAAAAACAGGTCGGCATCGAATGGATCCCCCTGCATGAGCTGCCACAACGCCGCTTCCTGCCCGAAGTCATTAAGCCTTTTTTCACCCACGAAGGCTTTGAGGCGGGTACGCACTATCTGGGCGACGTAAATTAGCGATCTTGCTGGTTGCGGATTCTTCGTTGATCGTTATCGCCCATTCCGAACATAAACGCATTTTACACATGTAAAGAGACGAGGGTTCGAAGCTATGCCAGTTACCTCCCTCCTTCCCACCGCCCAACCTCCCCGCCCAAAGTGTCCCACTACCGCCGCATCTTCAGCAAGCAATACCAGCGCTTGCTGTATCCGGGCGGCGAGCTGCGCTTCGACTGGATCAATCCACTCTGCATCCTGCTGCTTTGTGCTATCGGGGTCCTTTTCATCTACTCGGCACAGCTTTCGCACGCAGCCGGTGGCGACTGGAAGAAGCAAATCTTCTGGATCGTGCTGGGGCTGATCGGCTACAGCATGATCAGCTCGATTAATTACAAAGTATTCCTGGAATACGCGCATTTTATTTATCTGGCGGGCATAGTGGGCCTGCTGCTGACCAACCAATACAGCCCGATCAGCGTCGAAATGATGGGCGCCCGCCGCTGGATTGATATCGGCATCACCACCGTCCAGCCCACTGAAGGGGCCAAAATCGGCACCCTCATCATGGCCGCCAGTATGCTGGCGCGCTCAGACATCGGCACCGTCCGCGACTCGCTCTGGGCACTCACCAAAATAGGCTTCATTTTTTTACTGCCTATGTTGTTGATTTTTCTGCAGCCAGACCTAGGTTCATCGCTTGTTTTTCCTCCTATGGTGTTTGCCCTCCTCTATGTTTCCCGCTTGTCGGAGAAGTTTTTCCTGAGTGCCTTCGCGGTCTTTGCCGTCGCGGTGGTGATTCTCGGCTTGGATATTTATGGCTACAGCCAACATCTTGAAAAACAGCGGGAAGCGGCACTGGTCGGCACCAGCATCGCCGCAGAATACCAATCCCCGCTGCCGATTCACAACTACCAACGTAACCGGATCTTAACCTTTGTCGCCCCGAAGGTGGTGGATCCAAACGGCACCGGTGCCAGCTGGAACGCGGTTCAAGCCATGATTTCAGCTGCTACCGGTGGATTTTCGGGCAAGGGTCTCTTTGCCGGCACCCAAGCTCAACTTGGCTACCTCCCGCAGGCGGTGGCGCACAATGATTTTATCTTCTCCGTTATCGCGGAGGAAACAGGCTTTCTTGGAAGCGCGTTCGTTGTCGGGCTCTTTTGCCTGATAGTCGCCAACGGCATACGTATTGCCGGACTCGCAAGAGACAGATTTGGAATGCAACTGGCCGTCGGGGTCAGCGTGTTGTTCCTCGTCCACTTCTTCATCAATATTGGCATGACTATCGGCATCACCCCGATCACCGGACTCCCGCTTCCGTTTTTAAGTTACGGAGGCTCCTTTGTTTTGAGCTGCTTTATTCTTCAAGGACTCGTGCAAAGTGTATACCGGTATCGAAAGGGTTTTTCGTGATTTCGATATTCCAACTACACGCACCAGATCCGCAGAATTTGCAGCTTGAACTTGGGAACCCCGCTTCACCCCGGGAAACCAATACCAATGCAAAACACCACAGAATCATCTGATAATCATAACCAGGACGAACAATTCACTGAAGAACTCACCGCGCCGCCCGTCGAAAAAAAAGCCGAACGTATCGACACCCGCGAGTTGAAAGACGAGGCCAACCTGCGCAAAAAAAAGCAGCCGCTCATCGCCCGCATCGCACAGGCGATTAAGCGTGAGAAAAAAGCTTATACCGAGCTCATTATTAATTCCGAGCCTCTCGAAAAGCGCGTCGCCATGCTCAAGGATGGCGTGCTGGAAAAGTTCGAAGTCGAGCGCACCGGCGAAGCCCGTGAGGTTGGTGCCATTTTTAAAGGCCGTATCCAAAATCTGGAGCCGGGCTTGAAAGCTGCATTTGTCGATATCGGCGAGGAGAAAAACGCCTTCCTGCACTACTGGGATATTCTGCCCGCCGCCAACGATAGCTCAATAGAAGTCGTGCGCGACAATAAGTCCGAAAAGCAACGCAAGCGCGAAGCGGAAAAGGTGACCGTTAAGGATATCCCCAAACTCTACCCGGTCGGCAGCGAAATTGTGCTCCAGATTACCAAAGGTCAAATCGGCACCAAAGGCCCGCGCACCTCTACCAACATCGCCCTGCCGGGGCGCTTCCTGGTCCTGATGCCCCATACCGGCACGCTCGGTATTTCACGTAAGATTGAGGACAAAAAAGAGCGCAGCCGTCTCAAATCCATCCTGCGTGACCTGACGCTGCCGGAAGGCATGGGCATCATCGTCCGCACCGCCGGTGAGGGGAAAAAGGCCCGCTACTTCATCCGCGATCTGCATATTCTGCTCAAGCGTTGGGAGGTCATCCAACAACGCATTGAGACCAGCAAAAAACCAACCTGCCTCTACGTCGAGCCGGACATCGTCGGACGGACCGTGCGCGATTTCCTGACCGAAGAAATTGACCGCGTCATGGTCGATAAAAAAGACGACTATGATAGCATCATTGAGGAAGTGAACCGCATCTCCCCCCGCTCCAAGTCCAAAATTCACCTCTTTTCCGAGGATATTCCAATTTTTGAACGCTTTAATATCGAGCGTCAGATCGCCCAAACCTTTATGCGATGCGTGCCCCTGCCGGGCGGCGGCGAAATAGTGATCGAAGAAACCGAGGCGCTCATCTCAATCGACGTCAATACCGGCTCCCACAAGAACAAAAACAAAGACGGCAAAGACTTCATCCTGCAGGTCAATCTGGAGGCGGCCACCGAAATCGCCCGCCAGGTCCGCCTGCGCAATATCGGCGGCCTGATCATCCTGGACTTCATCGACATGAAAGCGAAAAAAGACCGTAACGCGGTCTATATGCGGATGAAGCGGGAAATGGCCGGCGATAAAGCCAAAAACCATATCCTCCAGATTTCGACCCTCGGTATCATGCAGATGACGCGCCAGCGCCACTCGGAGAGCCATTCCAGCGGCGTCTATACGGATTGCCCCTACTGCAACGGCCACGGCGCAGTTAAATCCTCCCGCACCATGAGCGTCGAGATCCAACGCCGCCTGATCAGCGTCATCCGTCACATCCGTGCGCGCGATGGCTACGACAAGGAAATCAACCTCCGCGTGCTCGTCCATCCCAGCAATCTTGAGCGCCTGCGCAGCGAAGATGAGGACCTGCTCCTCGAAATAGAACGCAGCTACGGTGCCCACCTTTCCTTCCGGGCCGACCCGATCTATCATGTCGAAAACTTTAAAATCATCGACACCGAAACCGGCCAGGAGCAACGCTAGTCAATCCATACACAAGACCAATGATGCTAGACAGAATCCTGAATAAACAAATTGTGCCCGTGGTTGTGCTGGACGATGCCGCATCCGCCGAACCATTGGCTGAGGCACTGCTGGCGGCCGGCCTCAACATCATGGAAATCACTTTCCGCACCGCGGCCGCCGAGGCATCCATTCGCCGGATTGCCGCAAGTTTCCCGCAAGTGCTACTGGGTGCCGGCACTCTGTTGGATGCAGATCAGGTCAAACGTGCGCGGGACGCCGGTGCCGTCTTCGGTCTGGCTCCAGGGCTGAATCCGCAAATCATTCAGGCAGCCAAGGATGTCGGCCTCGAATTTTCACCCGGTGTGATGAGCCCCAGCGAAGTCGAGCAGGCACTCGCACTCAACTGCAAGCTCCTGAAATTCTTCCCGGCGGAAGCCGCTGGCGGCGTCAACATGCTCAAGTCCCTGGCTGGCCCCTATGCTCACACCGGTGTCAAATTTATCCCGACCGGAGGCATCACCGCCCAAAACCTGCAGCACTACCTCAAGCTGCCGGTCGTGGCCGCCATCGGAGGCTCCTGGATGGTCAATCCCGCCCTGGTCCAAGCAGGCAACTGGACCGAAATCACCCAGCTCACCCGTGCAGCACTGGCGCTCGCCACTCAAGCCGACGAATCGAACAATTAATTTTCCCAATAAGCAATGGCGTGGCGTCTTCGATATAAAGGCCTGCCGCCGTTCAAGCGGCATTTATCCCAACAGTAAAAGTACATGCGTATGCCAGCGCTCCAGCCATAAACTTTAAAAACATGAGTTGAACTCTTCCATGAACGTTAGTGTCCATTAACGGTTTAAAAAATCCACTTTCTTTTAACTGCCTAACTAAGGGTAAAAACTCTGCCGGATGCCCCCATTTGCCCGTCCGCACTTACCCAAAAACCTTTTTCCGCAGGCTCTGAATCGTTGCCATGCCCTGCCAGTCGGCACCGCGCAAAGAATGCACTTTAGGTGGATACTTGCGCCCTTTATCTCGTTGCCAGGCACCCGCAAAGCTACGCACAAACTCCTGACTGCCCAAAATCGCCCCGTCCGTAAAGTAGCGCACCCGGCAGCGCAGCACCGTCGCTTTCGGCAAAAGCGCATCCTCCTGCTCCAGCACCTTCAGCGCCTGCTCCCGCGCCACCGCCGACAGCCCAGCCTGTCCCGCACGCTTGCCAAAGATCAGCTCCCGGTGCATTTGCAGCGCCTCTGCCACTGACAACTTTTCCCGCCGCGACCCATCGGCATATGCCCCCCAAATATGGCGAATGCCCTGCATGGCCCCGGTCACTCCGGCCACGGCCTCCGCAGAGCCACAAAAACGGTAATCCTTCGGGTCCTCCACCAGCCCTGCCCGCACCGGATTCAAGTCGATGTAAGCCGCCATCGTCTGCAATGGATTCCCCTTACCCTCGACCAGCACACTCTTGAACCGCTCCGCCCACAAGGTCCCAAAGCGCTCATGCGAACGGTTATACCACACTGAGAAACGCTGTTTTAACGTCTTCATATATTCCGAAACGTCCCCCATCCTCGCCAGCAGCTTCCCGCGAATCGATTCCGCCTCCTCACCACCTTTGGCCAGCGTCTTTTCCAAAACCTGAATCGATGCCGTCTGATACTTCGTCGGTTTCGGATACAGCACCCGGTAGCGCCGCAACAGCTCCTGATCTGAAACTTCCGCCTGCTCCGGCACCCGCACCAACACATGGAAGTGGTTCGACATCACACAATACGTCAGCACCTCCACCCCGCAGAAGTCCGCCACCTGCCAGATCATCTTTCGCAGCACCTCCTTCTCCCTATCCTTAAACAAACGCTCCCCATTCACCGTCCGCGTCATGCAGTGGTAAACCGCATTAACACCTCCCAAAACCTTCAATCTACGTGTCCTCATACATCCAGGCTGCATCCGTCACCTGTAACGTCAAATATTTTTTGCCAGTCCCTAATATATGGGAATAACTTGCTATTAGCTTAAAGGGTGCTTTGGCTGGCAGCTATGTCATTACCACACAGCGCACCCGCCTGCCCGACTCTCCTGGTGGACGGCAGCGGTGCATGTTTTTATGCCGGCGTGCTGGGGAGCGGGGGGCAGTGGCTGGCATTCAAAGCCGCCGATGAACCGGCACTGGAGAGTCTTTTCACGACGGTTGAACATGTGCTGCAGGAAGCGGGCATCGCACTGGAGGCCATCCAGTCCTACCTCTACTGCGAGGGTCCCGGCTCGGTGCTTGGCCTGCGGTTGTGTGCCATGGCGATCGAAACTTGGCGGCGGCTTCAGCCGACTCCGGGAGCGACCTATGGCTATAAGAGTTTGCAGCTGGCTGCTGCAGATTTACTACACCATACGCAGCTCCCGCAGCAGGTCCTCTTGATTTCCGACTGGAAAAAGGACACCTGGAACGGCCTCAAGCTCAGCACCGGGAACTTGCCTGAAGTCACGCCCGTCTCGTCCGGCGAACTCGCTGATTGGTCCGGTCCCCTCTACCACCTGCCCGCCCGCAAAGGCTGGCAGCCGCCGCCCGCAAATGCAGTTGAACTTAGCTATCAGCCGCAAAACCTGCCCGATTTGCTCAGCGTGCACGGCCTCGTCCGCGCCACCGAGGGCGTTACACTCTACCAAAGCGGGCTAAATACCTTTCAAAAATGGACGCCGGACCGGCACCGGGCCTGACGATTCCAATTCCCAGCATTCAAAAATTGATCCAAAACAGCACTACTAATTGATGACCTTCCCGCACCGCTGCTGGGCCGAGATTGATTTGGCCGCCTTCGAGCGCAACTTGAAGCGCATTCAAGCTGCCTTGCCTGCGCACATGCGCTACATAGCTGTGGTTAAGGCCGATGCCTATGGCCATGGCATGCCGCAGATGGTGCGGCGGTTGATGCAAAGCGGCGTGGATTATTTTGCGGTAGCCAACATCACCGAGGCCGCCGAAATCCGTCACATGGGAGCTGGCTGGCCCATTTTGCTGCTCAGCCCCCTGCTGCCCGGCGAGGAGAAGCAGGTGCTCACGCATGATTTGATTGCCACAGTCAGCACGGCGGGAGAGTGCGAACGACTGGATCGACTCGGCGACAAGCACGGGCGGAAGCTCCGCATCCACCTCAAGGTCGATACCGGCATGGGCCGGCTCGGTGCCTGGCACGAGCAGGCCGGACCGCTGCTTGCTTCGATCAACAACTACCCGCATCTGCAACTGGAAGGCCTCTACACCCACTTTTCCTCGGCCGACTCCGACCCCGAATTTACCCGCCTGCAGCGCGAGCGCTTTCTGCGTATCGTCGCCGGTATCGATCACCGCAACTTACTCATCCATGCCGATAATTCCGCCGGCATCGACAGTCTTACCCCGGACAGCCCGTTCAATGCGGTCCGCATTGGGTTGTTGCAATTTGGCATCGTCCCCTACCCTCAGTCGGCACTCGGAGCTGCCTCAGTCGAGCCGGTCTTTAGCTTTTACACCCGGATCGGGCTGATTAAGGAACTTCCGGCCCGGACCGAGATCAGCTACGGCCGCAGCCACACCCTAAGGCGCAAGTCCCGTATCGCCATCCTGACCGCAGGCTACGGCGACGGCATTCCCCTCCAGCTCAGCAACCGGGGCAGTGTGTTGCTGCATGGCCAGCGCTGCCCCATCCTCGGACGCGTCACCATGGACCAGACTATTATCGATATTACCGATTGCCCCCAAGCCAGCATCGGCGACTCCGCCACCCTGATCGGCAGAGACGGTCCCGGTGAAATCACGACCGCCGAGTTCAGCCGCTGGGCCGACACAATCGCCTGGGAAACCCTCTGTTCCGTCACCAAGCGCGTCACCCGCATCTACACTGGCCCGCGCGAGATCTAGCAGCTACTGCCAGGAGTTTAGTTTCAACACAGCCATCATGCAAACCGTAGTCCCAATCGCTTCTTCAAGGGGCACAATCCCTACGAAATCAAGATTGCGGGCGACTGGTTCCGAGCCCTGCCCAGAGATAGCGGCAACCGCTTCCACACCGGCACGGTCTATTTGAACGGCCATTGGCTCAAGGAAGCTCAGCGGCTGGAGGAGCTACACGAACCCGTGGGTGAGGAGCCCCTCTGGTATGGCGAGGTCGATGACAAGAACACCACCCTTTACGCCCAATTCCAAGGTATTGACCCGAACCGGGAAACGGTCGAAATCAACGTGCGCAAGGCGGTCTTCTATCCGGAAGAAGCCGGCATCAACTACATCACGGTGCGCGGCTTCACGCTGGAGCAGGCTGCACCCAACTGGGCCCCGCCGACCGCCGAACAGGTCGGCCTGATCGGCACCCATTGGTCCAAGGGCTGGATCATTGAAAACAACACGATTCGCTATTCTATCCGCGTCGGCCTGACCTTGGGCAAACACGGTGATGCATACGACAACACTTCGGCCAATTCCGCCGAGAGCTAGGTGGCTACGATTAAACGGGCTGACAGTCGCGGCTGGTTCAGGGAGAATATCGGCTCCCACATCGTCCGGAGCAACCAAATTCACCACTGCAAGCAGGCCGGCATGGTCGGCTCCCTGGGAGCCATTTTAGCACGATCAGCGGCAACACCATCCACGACATCAACCTGCGTGGAATGCTTGGTGGTGCTGAAATGGCGGGCATTAAATTTCACGCGCCCATCGATTGCCTGATCAAAAACAACTGGAGCATCACCACACCGTCGGTGCCGGAAAAAACCGTGCGCCACCGGCTTTGCCCGCGGCAACTTGAGGGAATCGGGCAAAATCAGCGGGAAAAACTAACGGCCAGCATGCCGTCGGCTGCTGCCGCATTGGCGCTCTACTCATCTTTTTAAGGTTAATCGACCGGCAAAACCATCACCTCTTCCAGCCCCTGCTCTACCAGGTCGCCACCGCCGGACTCTCCATGCCGGATATTGCCGAGCCGGTGCGTAGTATTTTCAAGGACCGCCGTGACGTCAATGTGCTGATGGCCGAAGTTGAGTCAATAGATGTGCAGCAGCAGCGCATCATGCTCAAAGATGCCGTACCGGTCGCCTACGATTATCTGGTGATCGGTCTGGGTATGGTTAACGCCTATTTCGGTCACAACCAATGGGCCCAACACAGTATTGGCCTGAAATCGCTGGACGAAGCCCGCCGCATCCTGGGTTCCTATGCTGAAGCATCATCGAGCAAGGCGACTGAAGATTTAAAACATCTGGGCGTCGAGGTCTTGACCAACGCAGCGGTCAAAGATGTCCGCGCGGGCCTGGTCGAACTTGACGGGCAGACTATTGAGGCGGAGTCCATCATCTGGACTGCAGGGGTCGAGGCCAACCCGGTCCTGCGCAGCATCCCGTCCGAGTTCGACCGCCGCGGCCGCATCAGCGTGGAGCAGGATACGTCCTTGCCCGGCTTTCCCGAGGTCTTTGTCATCGGTGATGTTGCCAACCTGACCGATGTCAAAGGCAAGCAAGTGCCCGGCGTCTCACCCGCCGCCATGCAAATGGGCCGCCACGCAGCGAAGATCATCCAACAGGAGTTGCAGCAATATCGCAAAATTCCGGTCAACGAACGCAAGCCTTTCACATATCTGGACAAAGGTTCCATGGCCACCATCGGTCGCAGCAAGGCGGTCGCGCAGGTGGGCGGCCTCAAGTTCTCCGGTCCCTTCACATGGGTGCTGTGGCTGGTGGTGCACTTGATCTTTCTGGTCGGCTTCCGCAACAAGGCCGCTGTCCTGCTCCAGTGGGCCTATGCCTACATCGGCTACCGCCCGGGCGCACGGGTCTTTGACCTGCCAAATGCAACACCGGCGGAGGAATTGAAAGCGACCGTTGACGTAAAGTTCTGAGCGCCGGCAGCAACGCGCGATTCACTTCGTGCTCCCGGCCCGCTCTGCGGTAAAAAATACCCTGCCGTTGCCTTTCGTCTTGTTCCTCAATCGCCCGCTTGCCAACTTGTGAGGCGACTCATGCAACCGATTATTCTCCAAGGCCGTCCGGCATTTTCCGATTTTCGTCTCACTGCGCTCCAGGACGCGCTCAACGATGCCATCAATGTGGCATCGCCGCAAACGCAGGTCCGAGCGCCAGAGTCCGATCAGTGCACATCGGATGTCATTGCATCCATCGACGCCGTCGAATGCTACTTCATCCAGTCCGAGGACCCCCTCGACGACCCGACCGCCGAACGCGCCTTCGCCCTGCTCTGTGCAGAGCGCCATTTCAGCCGCGCCGGAGAGGGCGGCTTCTTCGTCACTCCGCGCAAGGGCACCATCTCCCCCTGGTCATCCAAGGCCACCGATATTTTTCATAACTGCGCGCTGACGGACGTCCTCCGGGTCGAACGCGGGATTCACTTTGTCCTCACCACCGCAGCGGGCCTGGTATTGCGGATCGAGGACCTGGGCCTGGCCGTGCTCGCCCTGCATGACCGGATGACCGAGGCGGTTTACGAGGATGTCAGCGACTTTTTCCAACACCTGCAGCCGGCCCCGCTCCGCACCGTCCCGCTCATGGCCGCGGGCCCGGAGGCCCTAAAAAAGGCCAACGTGGACTGGGGCCTCGCCATGTCGCCGGAGGAAATCGATTACCTCGTCGCCGCCTACCGGCAGATGCGGCGCGACCCGACCGATGCCGAACTGGTCATGTTCTCGCAGGTCAACTCGGAGCACTGCCGCCACAAGATTTTCAATGCCGATTGGATCGTGGATGGCGAGCAGAGCGAGCGATCCCTCTTCAAAATGATCCGCAACACCCACGCCCTCAATCCCGGCGGCGTATTGGTGGCCTACTCCGACAACTCCGGCGTGCTCGCAGGATTTCCCGCCAACTGGTGGGAAGTTGACCAGCAGGACGGCAGCTTCCGCTACCGGAAAACCGCCACCCAACTGGATATTCTGTGCAAGGTGGAGACCCACAATCACCCCACCGCTATTTCCCCCTTCCCTGGTGCCGCCACTGGCGTGGGCGGGGAGATCCGTGACGAGGGTGCCACTGGAATCGGCGGACGCCCCAAGGCGGGCCTGGCCGCATTCATGGTCTCGAACCTGCAAGTGCCCGGCTACCCGCTCCCGTGGGAACAGCACATCGCCGAACACCCGGGCCGCATGGCCTCGCCCCTGGACATCATGATCGAAGGCCCGATCGGTGGCGCGGCTTTTGGCAATGAGTTCGGCCGCCCGCAGCTCTGCGGCCTGTTCCGCACCCTCCAGTTGCAGCACAACGGGCAACACCGCGGCTACCACAAGCCGATCATGGCCGCCGGCGGCATGGGCAACCTCAAGCGCGAGCACGTGGCTAAAAAAGATATCCCGCCCACCGCCCGCATTATTCAACTGGGCGGACCGGCCATGAAAATCGGTCTGGGCGGCGGCGCGGCCTCCTCCATCGGCGCCGGCTCGCAGTCGGAAGCACTCGACTTTGATTCCGTGCAACGCGGCAACCCGGAAATGGAACGCCGCTGCCAGCAGGTCATCGACGGCTGCATCGCACTCGGCGCGGACAACCCCATGCTTTCCATCCACGACATCGGCGCGGGTGGCCTCTCCAATGGCCTGCCGGAGCTAGTCGAGGCCACCGGCGGCATCTTCCACTTGCGTAACGTCCACAACGAAGACGCCTCCATGTCGCCCATGGAGATCTGGTGCAACGAGTCGCAGGAACGCTATGTCATGGCCGTCATGCCCGACCGTATCCAGGCCTTTGAAAAACTCTGCACCCGTGAGCGCTGTCCTTTCGCCATCGTGGGTGAGGCGACCAACGACGGACGCCTCGTCCTGGAAGACTCGCACTTCGAAAACAGACCCATCGACATGGAGATGAGTGTCCTGCTGGGCAAAACGCCGAAGCTGCTCAAGGACGTCACCCGTCTGATCGAAGATCACGCCGAGCTCGACGTATCGGATATTCAACTACATGAAGCCATTGACCGCGTGCTCCGCTTCCCCGCCGTGGCCAACAAGACCTTCCTCATTACCATCGCCGACCGCACCATCACCGGCATGGTCACCCGCGACCAAATGGTCGGCCCCTGGCAGACCCCGGTGGCCGACGTGGCTGTAACCTCAACCAGCATGGACAGCACCACCGGCGAAGCCATGGCCATGGGTGAGCGCACTCCGCTCGCCATCCTCAATGCCCCCGCCTCCGGACGCATCGCTATCGGCGAATGCCTCACCAATCTCGCTGCCGCCTGCGTCGGTGAGATCGGCAAGATCAAGCTCTCCGCCAACTGGATGGTCGCTGCCGGCGAACCGGGCGAAGATGCCAACCTGTATGACACCGTCAAAGCCGTCGGCATGGAACTCTGTCCCGCCCTCGGTATATGCATCCCTGTCGGCAAGGACTCCATGTCCATGCGCACCAGCTGGCAGGACAGCGCAGGCAAGGACCACAAACAGGTCTCCCCGCTCAGCCTCATGGTCACCGGATTCAGCAGCGTCGAAGACGTCCGCAAGACCGTCACCCCCGACCTCAAATCAGCCGACTCCGTGCTCCTACTCATCGACCTCGGCCAGGGTAAAAACCGTCTCGGCGGCAGCACGCTCGCCCAAGTCTATCACCAGATTGGCAATGAGGTGCCCGACCTCGATGACCCCAGGCAGTTCAAAAACTTCTTCGCCACTATCCAGCAGCTCCTAAGCGAGCAGCTTATCCTTAGCTACCACGACCGCTCCGACGGCGGATTACTCGCCACCGTAGCCGAGATGGCCTTTGCCGGCCGCAAAGGCATCAACCTTATCCTCGACAAATTAGCGGGAGAACAGCACTCCGTCGCTGCCGCAGACAACACGAACGGGTTCGGCATTCTCAGCGCCCTATTCTCGGAAGAACTCGGTGCCGTCATCGAAATCGACAAGAGCAAGCTGCTTGATGTCACCGCAATTTTGGCGCAGCATCAGTTATCCGAAATGTGTCATTTGATTGGCAACACCACGACGGAGCCCACTCTCAACATACAACTCAATAACCAACAAGTGTTCAGCGGGCGCCTGGCGACTCTGAATCGAGCCTGGTCTGAGCTGACCTACCACATGCAGGCCCGGCGCGACAACCCCGACTGCGCCCGCGAGGAATACGACAGCCTGCTCGACGAGGGCAACGCCGGCATCCTAATCCGCCCCAGCTTCGACGTCGCCGAGCTGGACAACCAACTCGCAAGCACCCGTAGCGCGCAGCTTCAGCCGGCGTCGGGCACTGGCACCACCTCAGGTCTCAGGTCTCAGGTCTCATCCCTCCCACATTTTGGCCGCCCGCGCATGGCCATCTTCCGCGAACAGGGCATCAATGGACAAAATGAGATGGCGTTTGCTTTTGCCCAGGCCGGTTTTGAATCCATCGATGTTCACATGACGGATCTCCTCGATGGCCGCCTCCACCTTCAGGACTTCGCCGGCCTCGTCGCCTGCGGCGGCTTCTCTTACGGTGACGTGCTCGGCGCCGGTGCCGGGTGGGCCAAGAGCATTCTCTATAACGCGAAACTCAAGGACATGTTCCAGGCCTTCTTCGAGCACCCCGATAGCTTTACGCTGGGCGTCTGCAACGGTTGCCAGATGATCGCCCAGCTCAAGGACATCATCCCCGGCGCCGAACACTGGCCCCGCTTTGTTCGCAACCGGTCCGAGCAGTTTGAGGCCCGCTACGCCAACGTCGAAGTCCTCAAGAGTCCGAGCCTCTTTTTCCAGGGTATGGAGGGCAGCTTCCTCCCTATCCCCGTTGCCCACGGCGAGGGCAAAGCCGACTTCTCCCAAACCGGCGACTTCGAGCAATGCCTCACTCACGACCTGATCAGCCTCCGCTACATCGACGCCAAAGGCGAGCCGACCGAGCAATACCCGCTCAACCCCAACGGCTCCCCTGCCGGCACCACCGCCTTCACCACCCCCGACGGTCGCGCCACCATCATGATGCCCCACCCCGAACGCTGCTTCCGCAGCGTCCAGATGAGCTACCGCCCCCCGAGCCAGTTTACCGGCGAAGCCGGCCCCTGGCTCAAGATGTTCCAGAACGCGCGAAGCGCACTCACCTGATCGGTCGGATCCGTCCGATCCCCAACCACCCAAATGCCCCGACTGCGGCGAACTCATGGCCCTACGCACCGCCCGCCAGGGCAATAATCAAGGCTCACAGTTCTGGGGCTGCACCGCCTATCCCAAATGCAAAGGCACCGCTCCTCTGGAATAAAAATAGATCCGGCGGATCCCCAAAAAAATGAACCTACGCTCGCCACCGGACGAAAAGATCGCCTGCTTTCGTCGCCTCTTTCGGGGGCGCCGCGATGTTTACCCGCAGCGCTTTGATAGCAAAAAAACCGGTAAGGCAGGCTACTCTCCCGCCTGCGCCAACGAGTGGATTCGCGGCATCTGCGAAAAGCCGCGCATCAAATGCGCCAACTGCCCGAACCAAAGTTGGCTGCCAGTCGAAGATTGGACCGTTCGTTGGCACCTCTCCGGTAAAGACTCCGACCACAAGCCTTTCGTCATGGGGCTCTACCCCATGCTGCCGGACGACAGCTGCTACCTGCTGGCAATCGACCTCGACGGTGCGGGTTGGCAGGACGATGCCACGGCGCTGAAAACCGTGCTAAAACAACAGCAGCTCCCTATCGCTTTGGAGCGCTCCCGCTCGGGAAAGGGCGCCCACCTCTGGCTCTTCTTCGAAGAAGCCATTCCCGCCAGCATCGCCCGATCCCTCGGAACCTTCCTGCTCAGCGAGGCCATGAACCTGCGTCCGGAAATCGGCCTGGCCTCCTACGACCGCATGTTCCCAAATCAGGACACCCTACCCAAAGGCGGCTTCGGCAACTTGATCGCCTTACCCCTGCAACAGGCTGCCCGCGAGCAGGGCAATACCTTGTTTCTTGATGACGACTTACAGCCCTGGCCCGACCAGTGGGCCTTTCTCGGCACACTTCCGCAAATACAACGCGCCACGGTCGAAGCCCTGGTGCAGACCGCCGCACGCAGTCACCGCACACTGCCCGTTCGAGCCGCCCCCAGCGATAGCTTTACGCTCCAACCCTGGACCGCGCCGCCCTCCCGCCGGACGACTCTTGAGCCGATAAACGATCCGCCCGAATTGCGTATCGATATCGTGCTGGCCGACGAAATCTATGTTCCCAAGTCGGCATTAGCTCCCGTGCTACAAAACCGCATCCTCCATCTCGCCGCTTTTCAAAATCCGGAATTTTATAAAGCCCAGGCCATGCGACTGCCGACGTTCGATAAACCGCGCATTATTGCCTGCGCGGAAATCCACCCGGAACATATCGCCCTCCCGCGTGGTTGTCTGGAAGAACTCCGTCGCCTACTGCACGACAACCAGGTGCGCTACCGCGTCATCGACCGCCGCACCAAAGGCAGCGCGCTGAAGCTGACTTTCCGCGGCCAACTCCGACCCGAACAACACAATGCCGCGCAAGCCCTCCTCAAACACGACACCGGCGTGCTCGCCGCCACCACCGCTTTCGGCAAAACCGTCCTCGCCGCCTGGTTGATCGCCAAACGGGGCGTCAGCACGCTCATCCTCGTGCACCGCAAACAGCTGATGGTTCAGTGGGCTGAAAGGCTGACGCAGTTCCTCAACCTCACGGAAAAGGAAATCGGACGCCTCGGCGGCGGACGCCGCAAGCTGAAAGGAAAAGTCGATATCGCACTCATGCAGAGCCTCGTGCGCAAAGGTGTGGTGGACGACCGGGTAGCTGACTACGGTCACGTCATCGTTGACGAATGCCACCACGTCTCCGCCCGGAATTTCGAGCTGGCGGCCCGACGGGCCAAGGCAAAGTTCTTCCTCGGCCTCTCGGCCACTGTCGAGCGCAAGGACGGGCACGAGCCCATCATCTTCATGCAATGCGGCCCCGTTCGCCACACCGTCGAAGCCAAAGATCAGGCCAAAGCCCGCCCCTTCCGCCACCAGGTGATCGTTCGCCCCACCGGATTCCGCCCCGTCAACGAACAGCAAGACGATGCCCGGGTGGAATTTCAGCAGCTCTGCGCAGCCATCACCGGAGACCCGCAGCGCAACCACATGATCCGCGACGACGTGGCCTGCGCCTACGCCGCAGGAAGGCATCCGCTGGTGTTGACCGAGCGCACCGAACACCTGGAGCGGCTCCGCCTGCTCTTGATCGAAACGAACCTGCCGGTGGTCGTCCTACACGGCGGCCTGAGCAAAAAAGACCGAGAAGCCGCCTTTACATTATTGGGTGGATCGGTCGGATCCGTCCAATCCACAGGAAACCTTCCCATCATCCTGGCGACCGGCCGCTTCATCGGCGAGGGCTTCGACCTGGCGAAACTCGACACTCTCTTTGTCACCCTGCCCGTTTCCTGGCGCGGCACCGTTGCCCAATATGCCGGACGGCTCCACCGCCACCATGCGGATAAGCACCTGGTGCAAATCTACGATTACGCCGATCTCGAAGCTCCCATGCTCGCCCGCATGTTTGACAAGCGCTGCGCCAGCTACGAATCAATCGGCTACTCGATTCTGCTGCCCGCCAGCGCACTGCCCGGCTGGCCCCAGAGCGTCCCGCTGCCGGTGGATCCCAGCTGGAAACGCCAATACGCGGTCAGCGTTAAACGCCTAATTCACGACGGCGTGGACGTCCCGCTGGCAGAACTTTTCCTCAAGGCTGCCGAGCCGCCCGCTGATGTGCCCCGCGCCCGCAGCGCCGCCGAAGCCTTCCTCTACCGCCGCCTCCAGTCCCTGGAGTCGACCAAAGAACGTTTCACGCTCAACGCCCGCCTACCCATACCCTTTAACAACGCCGGCCTGATGGAAGTGGACTTCCTCTTTCCCAAAGCCCGGCTCGTCGTCGAACTCGACGGGGACCAGCACCTCAACGACCCCGCAGCCTGGCGCATTGACCGCCGCAAAGACCGCCTCCTCCAAAGCCACGGCTACTTCATCCTCCGCTTCCTCGTGCGCGACCTCACCGGGGACCTACCCAGCGTGCTCGATGCCCTCCTCGCCACACTCGACTGCTGTCTATCGCGCGCTACCGGGGATCAAGCAAGGCATCAGGCGTTGCGCAATTGCATCCAGCGGACTTCCTCGCACCCAATAGGCCGGCCCGGATAGCTTTGCTGTGGCACGAAGGCGTGCAGCAGCGTAAAATCCGCCGCAAAAAGTTCATCAATCTCCGCTGCCGAAATCGGATGCGGCGGCCCCATGCCGTTGTAGTTTGGCACCTCGCGAAAAAAGAGTGCCCAAAAGTGCCCGCCTGGCTTCAGGGCGCGCTGGATTGATCGCGCATAGTCCCGGCGCTGGGCAGGCTCAATCGCACAGAGGCAGGTATGCTCCACCACCCAATCGAATGCTGCATCATACTCCTGCCCGAGTTGAAGCAGGTCGCCCAGCACATAGCCTTCATCGGCCGCGCGCGGAAAGGCGCGTGCTTTGCGGAGCGCGCCCGCTGCAATGTCCAACCCGGTAACTTCTGCTCCCTGCTGCGCCAGCAAGCGCACATCATGCCCCGCACCACAACCCGGCACCAAGACTTTACCCAAAATCCGCCGTTGCTGCAAAAACTCACGCAGTGGCGGGGCGGCATACCCCTTGTCCCAGGGCGTATCGCCGCTCTCGTAAGCACTGTTCCAGTCGCGTGACATCCCGTTTCAATCTAATATCCAGACACAAAAGTGGCCAGGCACCCTACGGCACACGAGGATCCAACGACCGCTGCTCCCTTCCGGGCCTGACGGGGTTTGTTGGTCCAGCGTTGCATAGGACCCGGCCAAGTATCAGCAGACAGATAGACCGCCGGTGCTTCAACCATAAATTTCATCTATTATTCAAGGCTGGATCTTTGATGTTCAGTGCTCAAGATCTCAATAATGCAGCCTGCAGTCACCCAACAGCGCAAAAAATTCTTCCCGGTCAACGAGCTCTTTCGCAGCTATCTGACAGAATACCAGCGCAGCATCGAACTGCCGGTAACTTACGAGGACATGCTCAAATATGAGGACTCCTTCCCGCAGTTGAACAAGCACGGTGAAGACACGCTGTGGCAGACCCTGATCTTTGAGGCCGTTTATGGCCGTGAACTTTACGAGGGCCTAAAGAAAATCTATGTCATCCTGCGCTCCGGTGGCGACGAATCGATCATGAGTAATCTCTACATCGACCGGGTGGATTTCTGCACCTTCGGCAACACCAAGCCGATGCGCGTGCGCGTGGTCAATCAATACAACGACAACCACGACTACTTTTATGTCAAAAAGGCTGATGCCTCACGGGTCTATGGGCTGGAACTGGAGGAGCTGCTGTCGCCCAACCACATCAACTTCCTGGTCTATCAGGACACCCTGATTGAGGAGCATATCATCGGAGTGCCGGGCGACGACTTCATCCGCGACTACATGACCCGCGGCGACTTGCACGAGGTGCGCCTGGCCAAGGAGTTTATCAAGTTCAACGAACGCTGCTTCGTCCGTCTGCTGGGCGACATGCGGGCGTACAACTATGTGGTCGAGGTGACCCCAGATTTTGAGCAAAACCAATACCGGGTGCGGGCGATCGACTTCGATCAGCAATGCTATGAGGGTAGGCGCACCCTTTACCTGCCCCAGTTCTTCAAAAACAACCTGCCTGTGGTCAAGCTCTGCACCGATCTGATTAACGTCGAGACCAGTGAGCAATATCAGCGCGAAGAGCGCAGCCTGATGAAGCGCCGCCTCAATTTTACCCTGCACCGGGTGCAGCATCTGCGCGAATGCATGTGCGCCGATAAAATTTCCAGTGAGGAAAAAATGCAGCAACTGCGCAAAGAACTCGCCACCATGCACGATGACTTCCGCTTTATGCTCTGCCAGTCGATGGGCGAAATCACCTTCCTCAATATTACAATCTGCCTGGGGCTCAAAGGCAAAGCCGCTTACTTCCCGCAGGGCGGTGCATGAAAGGATGAACTGCGGCACACAGCTGCCAGCACGCTTGACTTAAGTATGCCGCATCAGCTCTCTGCGGCGGAGCTGGAGCCACAGGTTCCATGCCTGCCCCTGCAGGATTTTTCGGGCCTGCTCGATCGAGCTGCGGCGGGCGGCGAGATTCTCGTTGGTGATGGTTGAGAGATCGTCCAGATTATACAGGTAAACATTTTCCAGCTGATCGACCCCGGAATCGATATCGCGGGGCATGGCAAGATCGATCAGAAAGAGCGGACGCTCGGGGCGGCTGCGCATGGCGGCACGGATGAGGGTCTGGTCCAGCAGCAAGCCCGGTGCCGCCGTGGAGGCGATCACGATGTCGAAGTGGTGCAGGTGTTCGGTGAAGTCCTGGAAGTCAATGGTGGCTCCCTTCAACCCGTGGGCCAGGCGGTGGGCATGTTCGTAGGTGCGGCTGCTGACGGAGATATCGGCCGCGCCGCGGCTCTTGAGTGCCTGCGCCGTTTTTTCGCCGACTTCGCCGCTGCCGAGCAGCAGCACGCGGCTCTGGTCGAGTTGGCCGAAGATGCGGCTGGCCAGATCGACGGCGACATTGCCGATGCTGATCTGTCCGCGTGAAATGCCGGTCTGGGTCCGGGCGGTTTTGGCGGCCTGGAAGCTTTTTTCAAATAGCCGGTTGAGCACAGGACCGGTATAGTTGCCGGCTTTCGCGGTTTCGTAGGCACGCTTCATCTGGCCCAGGATCTCGGTCTCGCCCACCATTTGAGAATCGAGTCCGGCACAAACTTCCAGCGTGTGCTGGAGCACATCCAAATTGGTATGCCAGAACGAATGCTGATCCAGCAGTTCACGGCTGACGCCCTGGACACGGCAGAGGCTGTCCCGTAATCTGGCTTCGCTGAGCTCACCCGGATTCGCGAGTCCATAAACCTCCAGCCGATTGCAGGTGTTGACCACCAGGCACTCGCGGATGGCCTCATCGTTCATCAAACTACGCTGGAGTAATTCGATTTTTTCCGGACTCAGCGCAAGTTGTTCCCGCACCTCGAGTGCTGCCTGGTGGTGTGTGCTGCCCAGCACGAACAATGCCTTTAATGAATCGTCCATCCCGGAGTGCACTTATTGGGTGATCACTGCTGAATCGACAGGCACAGCTCTGTCGCGACCGGATTGAAGCGGCCAGAGCGAGGCGATGGCCATCACAAACAAAATAATGCAGGCAATCGCATGCCGCCGGGTAACGAGTTTTTTCTGCATCCGCAAGACCACTACCACAACATAGCCGAGCCAGATCAGGCAGGTGGCGGCGAGTTTTAAAGCCGGCACCAGATCGAGATTGTTGATCCAGAAGACCGCGCCAAAAATGAGGGCCGCCGTCAGCACCAGCACACCGGTGACCAGCAGGCGTTTGGCCATCAAGTCGAGCTGCTGCACCGAGGGCAGGTAGCTATACACCCCCATGAACTGCTTCTGCTTTAAACCGTGCTGTTGGATCAGGAACATGATTGAAACCAGTGCCAGAATCGCGAAGACGCCGTAGCTGAAGATGGCCAGCGCGGCATGCAGCTCGATCCATGGATTACCGCCAAAAATTCCGGGCGGGTAGGTATGGTCCCAGGCGGGCACCAGCAGTGCCGTGCCGGAGAGCAGTGCCGCCAGCCCGGCGGTAAAAAAGCCCAGCAGCCGCAGCCGGAACGCCGGGCCGATAATAAAAAACAACAAGACCAGCGACCAGGCGATGAACTGCGCAATCTCGAAGCTGTTGCCCAATGGACAGGCTTTGATCTGCGCCCCCCGCAGGTTCAGGCCAAAGGTCTGGAGCAGGAAGCCAGCCGTCAGCAGTGCAAACATCACCGGCCGCGAATAAGGCCTGCGCAGCAACAGGGCCACCAGCCCCAGCAGAAAGGCGATACAATACATCACCGCCCCGGAGGCGATTGCCATCCGGTCCGTCATAGCGAGTTCACTCAACATGGCTGAAATGGAAAGAGTTTATTCTGGTGATGGGCGTTGTTTGTTTCGCTGCCGTTTTTGCGGCCGTCGGGTCAGCACTTTGACCGGCTGTTCTTTTGGCGGAATCACTTTCTTGCTTGCGGGCGGGCTCTTGCGGCGGGTGTTGGTCCGCTTGGCTGCAGGGCGGCCGGGGCGTGCGGAAGTTTTGCCAGGCTGGCCGGAGTCGTTTGCGGTGACCACGCGGAAATCGATCTGGCGTTTGAAGCGGTCCACCCGTTCGACCTGCACCATGATGTGCTGGCCGAGTGAATAGCAGTTGCGTTTGCGGCGGCCCACCAGGGCGGTGCCTTCGTTGTTGAGGTGGTAGAAGTCGTCGTCGAGGGTGGAAATATGGATCATGCCGAAGGCCAGTGAATCCGTCAGCTCGATAAAGAGGCCATGATTTTTTACGTCGGTAATGACGGCTTGAAAGTGCTGCTGCTTGTCCCGCTGCAACTGACGTTCGTAGAATTCAAGCAATTTGATTTTGACTGACTCGCGCTCGGCATCGACTGAGTTGCGCTCGGTGATACTGAGGTGCTCGCCGAGGGATTCGAGTTTGCTGGTACTGTAGCGCACCTCCGGATTATCGAGCGCGGAATCGGCCCCGGTTTTGTGCAGATAGTTGTCGATCACGCGGTGGACGACCAGGTCGGCGTAGCGGCGGATCGGCGAGGTAAAGTGGGTGTAATCCGGCTTGGCCAGACCGTAGTGGCCATCCGCGCTGGCGCGGTATTGTGCCTGCTTGAGGCTGCGCAGCACATTGACTTTAAGGGTGTAGCCCTGGGGGTGGTCTTTAAGTTTTTTGAGCAGCGCCGTCATTTCGCGCGGCTTGCTCAGGTTGCCGCAGGGCACGCCGAAGGTGATCATTGTCTCGCGCAGTTCGGCCAGCTTTTCCTCCTCCGGTTCGTCGTGCACGCGGTAGAGGGAGGGAAAGTTTTCGCGTTTCATGGCGCGGGCCACCTGCTCATTGGCAGCCAGCATAAACTCTTCCACCAACTGGTGGCTCTCATCATGGCTCTGTTTCTCGATGCGGTCGGCAAAGCCGTCTTCATCCACATAGATTTTTACTTCCGTCATTTCCAAATCCAGCGAACCCTTGCGGAAGCGCTTGCTGCGGAGCTGCGCAGCCAGTTGCCACAGCTGGCCGATGTGCGACTGGAGGGTGTGCATCTCCTGGTCGCTGAGTTCGCTGAGCGGCCGTCCGGTGGAGCCGGTCTGATGCTTGGGGGGCAGGAGAGTGGCGCGGATGGCATCAAAGTCCTGCTGCTGCATGAAGGCGTAGGCCTGCGCATAGGTCAGCCGTTTGTTGCTGCGGATCACGGTATTGGCAAAGGCCACGTCGGCGATCTCGGCTTTGTCGGTAAAGGTGATGAAGCAGGTCTTGGTCAGCCGGTCTTCCGCTTCGACCAGTGAGCAGAGGCCGTTGGAAAGTGCGTGGGGCAGCATCGGGATGACGGTGCCGACCAGGTAGGTGCTGTTACCCCGTTGCTGCGCTTCGACATCGAGCGGGCTGCCGGGTTTGACGTAGCCGCTGACGTCGGCGATGTGGATGCCCACCCGGAACTTGCCGTTGTCCAGTTCTTCCAGCGAGAGCGCATCGTCGAAGTCTTTGGCATCGTCCGGGTCGATGGTAAAGGTGAAGAGTTCCCGGCAGTCCAGGCGTTTGCCGATGTCCTGCTCCCGCACGCGGTCGGGGATGTTCTCCGTTTGTTTCTCGACCAGCGCGGGAAATTTCGGATTGAGGTCGTATTTATAGAGAATGGCTTTGAACTCGGCATCCGGTTCATGTGTCGCGCCCAGGACTTCGATGATCTCACCCTCCGGGTTGAGGTGGCGCTGCTTCCATTCCAGTAGCCGGACTACAACTTTATCGCCTTTTTTAGGGATGGGCCGGATCCCGGAGTTTTTCGGATCGGGCACCAGAAAGTCCTGAATGATGCGCGGATCGTCAGGGATGACGAAACTGGCGTGGCGGCCCTGATCGAGGGTGCCGACAATGTTTTCCCTGGCACGCTTGAGGATGCGGATCACCCGCACGCCGGGCTTGGCCTTGGGGTCGGCGGCGGGCCGCTGGCTGGTGCCACTCTTGCTGCCCCGGCGGAAAGGTCGCCGGGGACGCTCATTGATACGCGCCAGCACTTGATCGCCATGCATGGCCACGCCGGTATCTTCCGCCGAGACCGGGTAGCCTTCGGCCATTCCGAGGCCCGGATGAGCATCCGGCATCAGAGTGGCTGAGCCGCTTTGACGAAACAGAATGCGACCGCTGATGAGGTCGGCCTGCTCGGGAATACAGATCCGGTCTTTTTTGATCCGTGCAATTTCCCCCCGCTCCAGCATTTCATCCAGCAGGGCATGCATTTGCTTGATGCGGTCCTGGTCCAGCTTGAGCACGTTCATGATCTCCATCCGGCGCAGGGGAATGTAGTCATCCGCACCCAGCAACTGCAGGAGTTTCTGTCTTAAATTTAATTCACTCATATTTTTGGGGGTAAAAAAAGCGTGCTTCATCGCAAGCACGCTTCAGGGGAGTTTTCCACCTCTGCTGTGAGGGGACAACTAGGCTTGATGGGGCTTGCTGTCCTCGTTGTCCGTTCCAGCGTCGTTTGCGGGCGATGTTGTTGTGGCCTCATCCGTTGAGGCGGTCTGCTCCGGTTCGACTTCCTGCGGGGCGGTGGTGGCTGCAACCTCGGTTACAGGCTTGGGTTTAACCGGTTTTTTGACTACAGGCTCCTCATCCATCGCGGTGCGGATATCCTCTTCAATCTCACTGGTGGCTTTTTTAAATTCACGCAGTGATTTACCGAAGGAACGGAATAGATCCGGCAGACGTTTGGCCCCGAAAAAGAGCAGCACGACCAGGAAAATCAGGATAATTTCCCAGCTGGAAAGATTTTGCAGAAAGGCGAGTGTGGGCATGGCGTTTTCTAAGTTAAGTTGTATGTTGTTGTGCGGACAGATGGAGCATTATTCCTCGGATTCGCGGTAGATTTGCGCCAAGCGCGCTGCTTCCGCCGGGCTGGCAAGGACGACCGTATTGTTGATTTGCGGTTCCCCTTCAAGAATGTCGGCGATCCGCAGGCCCAGCGGCCTCTTGTTGAGTGCTTTGAGGATGCCTGTCTGTTTTCCTCCGCCATCCTTAACAATCAGAAAATCACCGGCGTCGAACTTGTTGCCGCTGCGCATGGTGGCCAAGCGACTGGAGCTGTTGACATGCACGATCGAAGCCTGCACAGCAGCGACCTCGTTGTCTGCTGCCATACTGCCCTCAGGTTGATTATCCTGGGTGATGCGAATGCCTGCGCCGCCACCGCAGGCAGTCAGCATGAGCAGCGCGAGCAGTGCCAGTAAGAGATTGGATCGGGATTTCATAGGATTATTTTTTGGATTGTTCGTGTTCACGCTTTATGCTGTCCATGCCTGGTTTTTCAAGATTGATGTCACCTTCAAAGAAACCATGCAACTGTCGAATCCGGGTCGGGTGGCGCATTTTTCGCAGTGCCTTGGCCTCGATTTGCCGGATTCGCTCGCGGGTGACTTTAAATTGACGACCGACTTCCTCCAGCGTGCGGGAGTAACCGTCGATCAAGCCGAAGCGCAGGGAGAGCACGCGGCGCTCACGCTCGGTCAACGAGTCAAGCACGTCCGTGATCTTTTCCCGCAGCAAACTGTAGGCCGTCATGTCGTAGGGGTTTTCCGCGCCCTTATCCTCAATGAAGTCACCAAAGTTGGTATCGTCGGAATCCCCGACCGGGCTTTGCAGTGAAATGGGCTGTTGCGCCATCTTCATGATGGACTGCACACGCTCCAGCGGCAGGCGCATTTCGTCGGCGACCTCCTCGGCGGTGGGCTCGTGCCCGAGTTCCTGCAGCAGTTGCTTCTGCACCTGCATCACCTTGTTCAAGGTTTCGATCATGTGGACCGGAATCCGGATGGTGCGGGCCTGGTCGGCAATCGAACGGGTGATGGCCTGACGGATCCACCAGGTGGCATAGGTCGAAAATTTATAGCCGCGGCGATACTCGAATTTTTCGACGGCCTTCATCAGGCCCATGTTGCCCTCCTGAATCAGGTCGAGAAAGGAAAGTCCACGGTTGGTGTATTTTTTCGCGATCGAGATTACCAGCCGCAGGTTGGCTTCGACCATTTCGGTCTTGGCCTTGTGGGCTTCGCGCAGGCCGGTGCGCACCTCCTGTATAATGTGGCGGAACTCGTCCGGATCCATCCTGAATTCAATTTTCAGCTCAGCGAGGCGCTGGTTGACCGCCTCGACATCAACTTTCTTGCGCCGCCGTGTGGCCACTTGCTTGGCGGCCTCCAGGTCGTCAAAAAGGTCGCAGATTTCGCGGTAACCCGGATTGAGATTATTCAGGAAGTCCTCGAAGCACTTCAGCTTCAGGCAATATTTCCGCAGCACCTTGTGCAAATCTTCCTCGTATTTTTTCATGCGGGTGCGGGCCCGCTTGGCGTTGGATTCGTTTGAGGCGTTCTGGTTGCTGTCCCAGGCGGCATAGATCCGCTCGCCGAGTTTGTGGGCTTCATCCAGCAGCTTGGGCAAACTATTGAAATAGGCTTCGCGGCTTTCGATCTTTTTGTCGAGCACCACCCGGTCGAAACGTTCCTCACGATTGAGGAGTTTATGGATGATGTTATTTTGAAATTCCAGCGTGAGCGCAGTGGAGAAAAGAGCATCCTGAGCGCGCAGCTCTGCTTTTTCAATACGCTTGGAAATGGCAACCTCCTCCTCGCGCGTCAACAGGGGCACCTGCCCCATCTGTTTGAGATACATCCGGACCGGGTCATCCAAAATATCATTCTGCGAACTGCGGACTTCTTTTTCCTCGGTTTCTTCCTGACGCGCCTTGAAGGCTGCAACCTCGGAATCGTCCAGGATCTCGACTTCCAGATTCTGCAGGATGGAGATCACATTTTCGATCTCGTCCGGGTTGTTGACGGAGTCCGGCAGTGCCTTGTTGATATCCTTGTAAGTGAGGAAACTCTGTTCCTTGGAGAGCCGGATCAGGTTGCGGATCCGCTCGTTCAGCTTTTCCTGCGCCTTGGTGCTGAGCTTGCGTTTGCGCACAACTTTCTTGGTAGCGGCAGCAAGCTCAACCTCAGCATCGCTGTGTTTCTGTGCTGCGGGTGGCTTGGCCGGTTTTTTCCCGGCAGACTTTTTGGCCACCTTTTTCGCCTTGGCTGGCTGCGCCGATTTTTTGGCAACGCTGGCACTGCCGGCCTGCTTCGCGCGGGCCGCCGGTTTGGCGGTTTTGTTGACGGCCTGCTTCAGCGTCTTCTTGGCGGGTGCCTTTTTGGCGGCCGTCTTTTTAGCCGGCGACTTTTTAGTGGCCGCTTTTTTGGCAGGCACTTTTTGAGCCGACGCTTTTTTTCGGGGGGCTGTCTTTGTTGCAGCTTTCTCTGCGGGTTTCTTTCTTGCGGCTGGCATAGTCTGTGATTGCTTAGTAGAGATCTGGATCGGCACTTTGTTTAGACTTCCAAGGGCTTGGAAAGTTCGGAAACGAGTTGCTTGCGTTGTTTCATCAGCTCAATGCTTTGTCCGGAATCAGCGTTGAGGATGATTTGTTCGAGTTCTTTAATGCGTGTTTCGTGGTGCTTGCGGCGTAGTTTATTCAGGCAGAGTTCAATATGTTTTTCGGGTTCTTCGACGTCGAGATCGCGGGAGTGAATGTCCGCCAACAGTTGACGGTCCCCGCTGCTGTCGAGTAATTTTTCAATGTCACCAGCGTCGTCGATCATGCCTTCGCGGAGTTCCGCGACGAGCCTGGAGAGCATGCGGGCAGCAGGCACTTCAGTATTAATCCATTCATAATCAATTATTTCTGAAATGTTTTTGGCTTGTTCGGGATGATGTAAAACGAGCCAAAGTAGCTCCCATGTGGCTTGTGTCAATAGCGGGTCTTTAGTTAGTGCCGCGCCGGGGTCCTCCTCTGCGCGCGGACGGGTGCGGCGGCGTTGCCGGAGAGACATATTGTAGTCCTTGAGGGCCGCCTGGGCATCGACTTTCAACAGGCGGGCCGCTGTCTGAATATAGTCCTCGCGGGCGACTTCCGAGGGCACATGGGCCAGCAGTTCAAAGACGTTGCGCAAAGCGATGCTTTTATCGTGAGTGCCGGCAGCGCGGTCATCCGGCAGGCTTTCGGCAATGCTGAGTTCGATGCCGGATTTGGCTTGTTGGCGCAGGGGCTCCAGCGCGGCGGCACCGTGTTGCCGCAGCAAATCATCGGGGTCAGCTTTTTCCGGCAGCAGCAGGAAGCGGAACTCCAGCCCGGCTTTGAAGGCCATAGGCAGGGCGCGCAGGGCGGCCTTGCGTCCGGCGGAGTCGCCGTCGAGCAGGCATTCCACCGTGGCGGGTTCGTAGCGGCTGAGCAGCGCGAGTTGCTCTTCGGTGATGGCGGTGCCCTGGGGGGCGACAGCGGTGTGCAGCCCAACCGTCCAGCAGCGGATCGCATCCAGCTGGCCTTCGACCAGCAGAAAACTGCCGCCCTCTTTCAAGTGGCTGCGCGCGTGATCAAGGCCGAACAAAATCCGGCCTTTATGGAAGATGGGGGTTTCCGGCGAGTTGACGTATTTGGCCTCGCGGGCGGGGTCGTCCTGCGGGGTCTGCTCCAGCTGCCGGGCGGTGAAGGCGACCACGCGGCCCTGCACGTCGCGGATCGGGATCATCAACCGGCCGCGGAAGCGGGATTTGAAGTTGGCGTGTGTGGACTCATGCTCGCGGGCAAAAAACAGCCCGGACTGGTGCATCGCGGGCAGGGCAATCCCCTTGGTCTGACAATAGCGGGCCAGAGCATCCGGGGCAATCGGCGCGTAGCCGATCTTGAACTCTAGCGCGGTTTCGTCCGAGAAGCCCCGCTGCTGCTGCCAATAATCGCGCACCGGTGCGGCTTCCCCGGATTCCATCAGCTGCCGGTGGAACCACTCGCAGGCCAGTTCATGCAGCTCGAAAATCTGCTTGCGCAGGGACATTTCCTCGCGCGAGGGGCCGCCTTCCTCGTATTCCAGCGTGATATTGAACTTTTTCGCGATAAATTCAATCGCCTCGTAGAATTCGAGGTTCTCCATCTTCATCACGAAGCTGAAGCAGTCGCCGCCCTCGCCGGTGCTGAAGCACTTGAAGAAGCCCCGGTCCGGATGCACGTAGAAGGAGGGGGTCTTTTCGGTGGTGAATGGGCTCAGCCCTTTCCAGGCGCGTCCCGCACGCTTGAGCTGCACGTAGGGCGAGACAATGTCCACCAAGTTGACTTGGTGCTTTATTGCTTCGATGGACCTTTGGGTGACTCTGGGCAAAATAAGCGGAGCGGTGCGAAAGTGGCCGGCGGGAAAGCCGGAGGCAGGTGATTGGATTTAGCGCAGGCGTGCGGCGGCTTGTCGGGCCTCGGGCACCAGCGGGTGGTTGGGGGCGATCTCGATGAAGCGCTGGTAGAGATTGCGCGCTACAACGTTATTGCGGCTGATGCGCTCGTGGGCGCGGGCGAGCGTCAGCGTAATTTCCGGGCTGGCCGGGAAGCGCTCATAAGCCGTCTCCAACTGGACCAGAAACACCTCCGGTGGACGGGAGCGTTGGGCAACTCTGAGGAAGTCGAGGGTGTAAGCGACTTCTGAGGGCGCGAGCCGGACGGCTTCCAGCGCGGCGGTATCCGCATTTTGTAATTGTCCATCGATCAGATTCGCCCGCGAGAGCCGGTTCCAGATCTCGGCCCGGTTATTAACGATACCGATGGCCGCCCAGTATTTACGGATGGCGGCTTTGTAATCGCGCTCGATCTCGGCGGCAGCGGCTTCGGACAGCAGTTCCTCCAGTGTTTTAGGCACCTCCGCCGGTGGTGTCTGCTCCGTCTGAAATGCCTCCGGATCCAGCGTCCCGTCAGTGGCGACGGCGGCATCCGTCTCAATGCTGAAACGGGTCGCAGGCGCAGTGTCGGCCTGGTCAAAGCTCACCGTCAGGCCTGGCTGGGGGTCTGCGGGCGTAATCTCGATGCTCGGGTCGAAGACAATGCCGGGACTCACTGGGGCTACTTCGACTGCCGGTGACTCCAGGGCGGGTTGGTTGGCCATGGCTTCGGCGGCGGCGAGATCCGCGACGACCTGAGTTTTGCTGCCCGGATCATCCGCTTGTTCGCCGCGTTCTGCCGGGTCCTCCGCGCCGGAGCTCTCCGGCCCGCTGGCAGCAGTTTCGGCGGCAGCGGCAGCGGCCTTGGCAGCGGCAGCTTGTTCGGCCTCGGCAGCGGCCTGTTTTTTGGCCTCGGCCTCGGCCTCGGCAGCAAGCTTCGCCTGCATCGCCTGCTGTGCTGCCCGCCAGCGCTTGATTTCGTCTTTGGCTTGTTGCCATTGGCTCTGCGCGACAGCACCAGGAAACTGGGTGTCCAGGCGGGCAATCGTGCCCTCTGCCGCTGGCCAGTTTTTTTGTTTGAGCTGGAGCTCAAGCAGTTCGAACAGGGCACTACGGGCCGCCGGTGTATCGCTATCCGCAGCCATTTCCAGCCACTGGCTGGCCTGCGCCTGATTGTCGAGCCGGGCAAACAGTTGGCCGATCGCGGCAGCCGTGGCAGCGGCGGGCTTTTCCCGCGCGGGATCGACGCCTTTGAGGTAGGCTTCCAGCGCGGCTTCGGTTTGCTCGTTTTCGGCGCGCTGGCGACCGAGTTCGAGCCACAACTCGCGGGTCATGGTGGCGGTGGAAAGCCTGGCCAGTTGCTCCAGCGTTGCATCGGTGGCTTGCCCCGCCGACTGCTGCGCTTGGTAGGTCGCATACAGCAGTTCGACATTCTCCGGCTGGAGTGCATAGGCCTGCTCCAGGAAGAATGCGGCCATGGTGTAGTCACCCTCCTCGGTGTGAATCCGCCCGATCAAGGCCAGAATTTCCGGGTCGTTGGGGTAATTCAGCGACAGTGCCTCCAGCAGCCGGATTGCTTCTGTGTAACTGCCACTTTGGGAGAGCTCCTGTGCCGCTGCGATTTGCTGTGCGCGCTGTTGTTCCGGATTACTGCAACCCGTCAGGCTGAGCCATGTCAAAACCAGCAGGATGAAGCAAAGATGTTTGAGAGTTGCGTTAAACATGACTGGGGATTGTGTGCAGAACGTGCACGTTGATTTTAATGGCAAAGGGTTTTTTCTACTTTCACGTCCCGAGTTTAACTGTCAAGTGGATAGGCTGGGGCTTTGCTGCTGCGTGGTGCTTGCCTTATTGTTGGGCGGTGTGCCGGGCTGGGCCATCGACCTGCCGCCGAAGGCGCCACTCGGCCTGGTATGGGAGGCGAATTTAGCGGGTCAGACCGATTACCAGCGCGAAGTGGAGGCCCTGCTGGTCCGGTATGAGGAGGTGACCGGGCACGCGCTGGTGCCCGGCGAACGGGCGCAGGTCGGCCTCAAGGTGAACACCCGCAGTGGCCCCGGCATGAGCACGCCGCCGGGGCTGGTGCGCGCCCTGATGGCCGCGCTGGCCGCACGCGGCTATGCACACGACGCGATACTGATCGTTGACGACTCGGCGCACAACTTGCGGGCCGCCGGGTTTCTGCCTGCCTTGAGCCGATCCGGCAAATCCGGTAAGCGCTTCGAAGGGGCGCGGGTGCTGGCACTGGACAGTGACGCGCATTACGATCCGGACTGGTTTTACGACAGCCCCCTGCCCTCCGCCTTCCAGCAGGACTCGCGGCTGATGCTGGAAGGTTCCTCCGGGCGCGACGCACTGGCGGAAGGTGCCGAAGCCCGTAAAAGTTATCTGCCGCTGCCGCTGCTCTTTGAGGTGGACTTTTGGATCAATCTGGCAGCTGCGGTGGATGACCCCGCGCTCGGCATCGACGGAGTGCTGGCCAACGCGACGCTGTGGAATGTCAGTAACAGCCGCCGTTTTCTGGTCAACCAGGCCACCGCCTCGGCCGCCGTGGCAGAGATTGCCGCCATACCCGAACTGGCGGAGCGGATGGTGCTTAACTTCGTCTCACTGGAAGCCTACCAGTTTATCGGCGGGCCGCGCTTTAACGCGATCTACACCCGTTCCGAGCCGCGGCTCTGGATGAGCAGTGATCCGGTCGCGCTCGACCGCTTGCTGTATGACCGGGTCAACACCATGCGGCGGCTGGAAGGCTTCCCCGAAATCGATCCCCTGCCCAAGCAGCTGCCCTTTGCCGCCAGTCTCGGACTCGGCCTGCATGAACGTTCCCGTATCCGCATCGATGCGCTGGCGCTGCAGCATCCACAACCCGAAGCACCGCGCGAGCCCCGGGAGCCACCCCGGTTTGAGGAGGCCCCCGACTGGTTGAAACGAATCACGCCCTGGTAGTTCCTCCCCGCAGCATGAGCCCGCTACCATCGCCGTGCCCGTGCGCCCAATCAAGGAGAGACTAGGGATTGACGACCTCGGCCCGGAAAAATGCCTGGCGCTGGCCCGAAAGTGCGTCCGGGATTTTGAAAATCACGGCGATGGTCTCTCCTGTGCCCTCAATGACGCCATCCTGAATCCGGGCACCATCGACCGCCAGTAGGTCGCCGGCGGGGACATCGGTCCAGCTACCGGTCAAATCACTGGTGTACGCAATCTTGTAAGCAGTCCCGGCAGAGGTGGAGATTTGTGGAATCACAATTTGCCCGCCGACTTTGATATCGCTGACCTTGCTCATGGCTACGGTGACAGCTGCCGGGCTGCAAACGAGATCGCCGTTTGCTTTGGTCACCGAGTAGGCCCGGCGGGTAAAGAGTGTATCGATCCCGGCCGCCGTCAGCTGGCTCTTATCGATGCTGATATTGGCGATATCGATTTCACGGAATTCACCGACGAGCTGATCGTCCGCAGCGGTTAGCACCAGGTAGCCGTGTGTCTGGGTATTGAGGTAATCCAGCACCGGAGAATTATGCACCACCACCCGGTCAATATCCTGGAGAAATTGATCACGGCCATTGAAGCGGAAGCTGAGGCTGGGATCGCTGAAGGCGCTGCGGTATCCCGGCGCGATCAGGCCCTCAATCGAGTCGAGCGCGGAGGAAAAGGCGCGCCGGAAATTGCTGGAGGAGGTCGAGGGTGCGGTAAAATCGATGACGGTTTCACCCGCAGTGCTGCCCACGCCGGGATTTTCGGCAGAACGGTTTTTGCCCAGCATGGAGGCGTGGATATCGCCGGAGATAATGAGCGCATCAGTGGCCGCCAGGAGGTCGATGATCCCCTGCCGAAACTGCGGGAAGCCGGCGACTTCATCGGCGTTTACCAGAAAATCGACCAGGAAATCGTTTGGAATCGTCTGCGGCACGACGGTGGTGGGCGTGCTGTCACCGCTGATCACCCCGCTGGTCGGCAGCGTCACACCTGCCGGCAGGTCACCGAGGTTGAGTTTGATTGGCGTGAAGGGCGAAGAGCTGCCGATGACGCGCCAGGTGCGTCCGGTGGATACCGAGGACAGCAGCGCCTGGCTCAGGTAATCGACTTGGGCGGGTTCGTAAAAGGCCTGGCTGCGACCGAGTGCACCACTGCTGGCGAGAAAGGTCTGGTAAACAAAGCCGGCATAAATCTGAAAGGTCGGATCCACCACCTGATAGCGCGCGCCGAAGTCAATAAAGTTGGCCGTCTTGCCCATCAGGAAGTGGGAGATGCCGCGCTCCATCCCGGCCAGCGCGGCGGTATCAAAGGGCTCGGGGAAGCCGCCCGCCGCAAAGAGCGTGTTGGTCCAGCGGGCACTCAGCTTGCCGCTGACCACGCTGCCGGCATAGCTGGCCGCATCGGTGGCGGGCGTTTGACTGGCGGGCAGGGCCGCCAGTTCGGACGCCGCCGCTGTTTGCACGATACCAGTCAGCACCTGCTTGAAGGTCGCACCGCCAAATTGAGGATTGGGCGTGTTGTATGCGGCATCATCAATATCAAAGTAGGGGTCAAACTGGTTGCGGACAAATTGAAAGGAGCCGGCGCCATTAACCGCTTCGACCACGCCCGCCGTATCAGCTTCAGGCAGGGCGATGCTGCCGGGAAAGGCATCTTCCGGAATCAAGTGGTCCGGTCGCATGGTGCGGTTGTCGGTCATGATCAGGTCGAGATTCTGCCCAAAGTTGAGTGCGCGGTAGATCGCGAGATTGGGATACAGGTCTGCCGGGTTGATGGCGATTTGATTGCCGGCGGCGTTCAGGCCGAGCTGGGAGGGGATAAACTCGAGCCAAACTTGCTCGGCGTTTTGTTTGCGGCTGACGTCCGCTTCATTCACCTTGCCGTCAAAGAAGGTGGCGGTGGCACCCCAGTTGTCGTCGGAGTATTCGTGGTCGTCCCAGATCACCACCCAGGGGAAAAGCTCGTGGGCTCGCTGAAGGTGGGGATCGCTGCGATAGGTTTTGTAGAGCTCGCGGTAGTTGGAGACGGACCTGGCGGCAAAGAAGTTGCCGAAATCAATCGCGCCTGCGGTGTCGCTAAAGCTAACCAAGCGGTCGGGCTGCGAGGTTTGAAAGGAAGGGTCCACCGTTGTTTCGTAAATGTAGTCGCCCAGGTGAACAACGAAATCGAGCTGTTCGGCTTCCTGATCGTTGAGATGCTTGAGTGTGTTGTAGTAGCGCCCGCTGTAGTCGGCGCAGTTGAACACCGCGAACTTGACCGGTCGGTTGGTCGCCGCTGCGGGTGCGGTCTTGGTGCGCCCAATCTTTGAGCGGTGACCGTCATAAGTGAATTGGTAGTAGTAAATGGTGTCCGGCTGCAGGTCTGTCACCTTAAGCTTCACACAGCCATCGTGGGCCGCTGGTGCGGTGAGGGGTCCCCCAGTGTAGAGGTTGTCGCCGCCAAGTTCCGCAGTGCTGCTGACATCGGCCAGTGTTGCCTCCGTGCTGAGTTTGAGCGTTACGCTGCGATCCTGGGAGCTGTCTCCATCGACGACACGCGTCCAGAGCGTAACTGAATTTTCAATCGGGTCGCCGGAGGCAACCGATTGCGGGAAAATGGTGCTGCTTTCTGCGGCCAGGCTGGCCCAGAAGCCCAGCACCAGACTGAACGCGATCGTGATGAATAAGTTGCGCATGCTGATATCAATAGTAAGTGAAATAATCGAAGCGAGTGGTTGGACCGCGCACAATTTTTCCCCCACAAACAATTTCTCAATCTCAAATTCCCCTTTTACCGGGGATACACAGAAAAGTTACATCCCCTTGACCGGAATGTGACCTGAGCACCATTATTAAATATAATCGCTACAACGTTAGCCGATCGAGTATTCTGCGTGCTTGACAGCAGGCCGAAGCAGATGCCTTCGGCTGGATGACGCAGGTGACGATGGACCGATTGCGAACCATCGGCCTGCTTCGGACCGGCTCAGAGTTCTGTGCGCCGCAAGGCGGCCACTGCTCTGGCGCGATGGCTGAGCTGGGCTTTGACGACCTCACCGAGTTCAGCGAAGCACTGGTCGTAGCCGTCGGGAATAAAAACGGGATCGTAGCCGAAGCCGCTGCTGCCGGTCGGGCGATGACTGATCCGGCCTTCGCAAGTGCCGTCGAAATGATGGATCCGCCCCTCGGGGTCGATCAAACAAAGGGCACAGCGGAAGCGCGCGGTTCGGCGGACGGTTGGCACTTCGGATAAGGCAACCAGGAGCTTTGCCACGTTTGCGGCATCCGTGGCCTGGGGGCCGGCATAGCGGGCGGAGTAGATGCCGGGCGCACCGTCGAGGGCATCGACTTCCAGGCCGGAATCGTCAGCCAGCAGCCAGGCCCCGGGCGGAGCCGCTGCGCGCAGGGCCCCGGCCTTGAGCTGTGCGTTGGCCGCAAAGGTCTGTCCGGTCTCCTCCACCGGCGGCATCCCGCCGCAGATTGCCGCCGAATGCACCTGAAAATCCGAGGTGCCCAGGAGTTGCGCAAATTCTTCGGCCTTATGCGCGTTGCCGCTGGCGAGGATGAGTTGCTTCATTTGGAAAGTCTGCCGTGGGTGAATACATCTTCGCCGAGTATGGCATGCCGGACGTTTTCCAGTCGAATGGCCTGCTCCATGCGGGTCGTCCGACGGTCTGAGCCGATGCCCCGGGCAGCGGAGTCGGCCATGAATTTTGGTGCTTGATAGATAAACAGGTAGTCCACCTTGCCGGACTCGATGACCTCCGTGGCGAGAGCCGGACCCGCTTCGAGATAAACCCCGCAAATGTTCTCCTGCGCACAACGGTGGCGGAAAGCTCCCCAATCAAGCTGGCCCGCATGCCCGGGCAGCTCCCAATAGGCAATACCGTTTTGAGTGGCCTCGGCCTTGCGCACCGGGTCGGCACTTTGCAGACACAGGATCACAGTGTTTTCTTTGTATTCATCTGCATAGAGCTTGGGCAGCGGCCAGCGGCCCAGGGTTTTCAAATGCCGGTCGAAGACGAAGCGTCGGGGGCAAAAGACCGTGTCCCCGCTCCGGCTGGTCAGGCTGGGGTCATCGTGCAGGACCGTATTTGCCCCCACCGCAATCGCCGGAAAATATCGCCGCCAACACATCACATCGGCCCGCGCGGCCGCGCCGGTTACCCACTGTGAGTGTCCCGCAGCAGCGGCGAACTTGCCGTCCAGGGTCATCGCCAGCTTGGCCGCCAGCAGCGGTGTGCCGGTCGTGATCCAGTGGTTGAAAATCAAATTCAGATCGGCGCAATCCTGCTCCAGCACACCGTGCGTGACCTCGATCCCGGCCTGGCGCAACAGCTCCAGCCCACGCCCGGCATGGGCCGGGTTCGGATCAGTCGCCCCGACGACGACCCGGCGGATCCCGGACTCGATAATCGCCTGGGTGCAGGCACCAGTGCGGCCGCAGGTGCTGCAAGGTTCCAGCGTGACATAGAGCGTCGCATCCGGAGCAGGTGCCCGCCCGAGGGCCGACAACGCGGCAACTTCCGCGTGCGGCTGGCCAGCGGCTTTATGCCAGCCTTCGGCCACCACTTCGTCGTTTTCGACGATCAGCGCACCCACCATGGGGTTCGGGTGGGTCTGCCCCCAGGCGCGGCGGGCGAGCCCGATGGCACGCGTCATGTAGGGCTCCAGTTGGGAAAATAGACTCATGGGCGCACGAAGGAGTTGCCCTGCTTCTCGGCGGCAACGGTGGTGGTGGGGCCGTGACCGGGGTAGATTTTGGTCGCGTCCGGCAGGGTGTAAATCTGCTCGCGGATGGATTGTTCCAACAGCGCAAAATCCCCGCCGGGCAAATCATAGCGCCCGATACTGCCGGCAAAAATGGCGTCGCCGACAATAGCCGCGGTCTGGTCGGCCAGATAGATCAGCACATTGCCCGGACAATGGCCCGGCACATGGCGCACTTCCAGCTGCCGCCCCAGCAGATCGAGCTGTTGCCCCTGGGTGATCCAATGATCGATCCCGACCGGCTTCAGCTCCAGGCCGGGCATGGCATAGCTGGCCATGCGGGAGGGTTGGGCAAACATCGCCTCGTCCTCGGCGTGCCCGTAAACCGGGATGCCCTGCTGCGCGAACTTCCAACCGTCCAGTATATGATCCCAGTGGCCGTGGGTTAAGATTAGGGCGACGATCTTGCAATCATTCCGCTCCGCCAGCTCCGTGGCCCAGGCATAGGCCTCAGCCGGTGCGTCGATCACCACGCACTCTTTGCGTTCCGGATCCAGCAAGCCAATGGCATTGGTGCCGATGGGGGGCAGCTCTTGTGTTTTAATAATCATGGTCCGCACGATGCAGCGTCACAGCGTTTCTTTCAACCTGTATTCGTGCGAATACATTCCCTCAACCGGAACGGCTCTCGCCGCTCCGCTACAGCGAGGTGCACGCACAAATATGTAACCGTTTTTTTACTCGTCAAAATGATACAAGTTTGACTGCCTGCGTGCGCAAAACGCGTTGAGATGCAGCCCGGCCTAAAAATATCCATCCACAGACTACCATGAGAATTGCGCTGGTCACCGAGACCTATCCACCAGAAGTCAATGGCGTCGCCATGACCAATCAACGTCTGGTGCGCGGGCTGATCGAGCTCGGGCACAGAATCCTGCTGGTCAAGCCGCGCCACAGTCCGGACGCATCCACACCCGCAGGCATGCCGCTGGCCGGCGGCGACTCCCTTACCGTGCATGAAGTTTTCGGTATTCCGCTCCCCAATTACGCCGGCCTGAAAATCGGCCTGCCAGCCCCCGGGCAACTGGAGCAGCGCTTCGAGGCCTACCAGCCGGATCTGGTCCACGTCGCCACCGAAGGCCCGCTGGGGTTTTCGGCACTGCGGGCAGCACGCAAGCTGGGTGTTCCGGTCAGTTCCACCTTTCACACCAACTTTCAGGATTACTGCGCGGATTATGGTGCCGCTTTTGCCGAGCGGGGCATGATGGCCTATTTACGCTGGTTCCACAACCAGTGCGCACTCACCACCGTGCCGGATCAGCAGTTGATTGAGCGCCTGGCGGCAGATGGCGTCGAGCACCTGGAGATGTTGGGGCGAGGTGCCGACACCGAACTGTTCAAGCCCGCCAGGCGCAGTCAGGCGCTGCGCACGGAATGGGGTGCCGCTGCCAGCACCCCGGTGGCGATTTACGTCGGCCGGGCGGCAGCCGAGAAAAACATCCCCCTGGCACTGACAGCCTGGCAACGCGCCCGCACGACCTGCCCGGACTTGAAAATGGTGGTGGTCGGCGATGGACCAGTGCGGCGCAAACTCGAAAAACAATGGCCGGAGGTGCACTTCGCCGGGATGCGCTACGACCAGGATCTCGCCACCCATTACGCATCGGCGGACTTGTTTGTGTTCGCCAGCGAAAGTGAAACCTTCGGCAATGTGGTGGTGGAGGCGCTCGCCAGTGGCCTGGTGGTGCTGACCTATGATTATGCCGCCGGGCGGCAATTTATCCGCCACGGTGAAAATGGCTTTCTTGCTCCGCTCGGCGACGAACCCGCGCTGTTTGCAGGTCTGGAGCAAATCCTGCAGCACCCGGAAGGATGGGAGGCGATTCGGCAAGCCGCCCGGCTGACCGCCCGGAATTACCCCTGGAGCACCACGATTCAACGCTTTGCACAACTGCTGCAACACGCCGCGCGTCCGGGAATCATTACCACAAATGTTCCGCTAGCCGCCAGGTGACGCGTGTCTTCCCTCGCCAGCCTGCACCGTAACCGCAACGTCTCTCGCCGCTCCGCTACGTTTCCCTGCAAGCAGATTTCAAACCACAAAAGCGTCTGCAAATTGACATTGCCACTGCACTGATAGAGGCTAGTTGTCAAAGAGCACCACTACCATCCTATGAATTATCCATTGCAGAAGGCCCTGAAATTACTCGCCGCTGGTCTTTGTCTCTGTCATGCCTCACATGTGCGGGCAGAGACCACCGCATCTGCCGCTGCGGGCTCCGACCTGGTGCGGGTGCAACAGGCTTATGCCTTATTTGAGTCCGGTCAACTGGACCGTGCGCTAATCGACTTCAACCAGCTGCTGGAGCACGACGCCAACAACCTGTCAGCGCGACTGGGGCAAGCTATGGTGCTGCAGCAACAACAACGCCATCAGGACGCCTTTAGTTCTTATGACTTCATCGTCCAGAATTATCCCGATCACGCCTTCGCCTGGAACGGTCGCGGGCTGGCGGCATTCAATCTGGACAATTTTGATGAAGCCCTGACCTCCTTTCAACGGGCGACCGCAGACCAGCCCGTCAATGGTTTCTTCTACGAATCACTGGCCTGGGCGTACTGGTGTCAGCGCGACTACTCCCAGGCCGCCATGGCCGCCAAGCAAGCCACCCTGATGTATCAGCAAAACGGCGAGACCGCAGTGTATCCGCTCCTGATTGCTTACTTCTCACAACTGGAACAAAGCCAGACGGAACAGGCGCGGCGCACCTTGCTTTACGCGTTGAACAATAAGCCGGCCAACAATGCCTGGCCGTCGCCGGTATTTGATTTTCTGGCCGGGGGGCTCAGCCTGACTGATTTGATTAGTTTTGTGACCGATTCGGCGCAGGAAACAGAAGCCCACACCTACATCGGCCTGTATCTGCGTGCGCAGGGCGAATTGCAGCAGGCAGCATCCCACCTGGACTGGGTCGCCACCAAAGGCAACAAGCGCGTCTTCGAGCATACCCTGGCCCGCTCGCTGCAAAATACGGAAAAAGTCGCGCAGCTGGATCAGTAATACAAACGCGCTGCTGACCATGTCCTTACTCCGCACTGCGAGACGGTTCCGCTTAAAAGTATGTCCACAGGCGGATGCTTTGATTGCCCGGCGGACGACGCCCTCCCAGGCAGCACGGCGGATCGGCTGCCTCATGCTGCTGGCAGCTGCACCACTCGCCGCCGATGATCTGCAGCAAGCGCGTATCTGGGAAAGCACGGACGGGCAAACCATCACCGCCCGCGTGCTGGAACTGCAAGCCGACTCCGCATCTGTCCGGATGCGGCGCTCCGATGGCCTGGTTTTCACCTTGGGCTTTGATCAATTTGCCGCACACGATGCACAGCGCCTGCAGCAAGCCGCCGCAGAGTTGCGGCGTTCAGCGCAGACGACGGACGACGCGCCGCAGCAGGAGCCACCAGAGACCGCCACTGCACCACTGCCGAAACGCTTCGAGCTGAAAAAAGTGCCTATGGTCGTCCAAAAGGGTAACTTCTGCGTGCCGGCCTCGGCGGCCATGATCGCGGGCTTTCATAGTATCGATACCGATCAGGATCAAATTGCCTTCCTCGCTTCGGCCCAGTCCATCGGCAACCAGGGCACCAACCCGCAAGACATGTTGCTGGCTATGCAAAAACTCGGCTTTAAAGGCCAGTCCGTTTACTGGAAAAACGCTGACGCGTTTCAACAGCACGTTTTGCCCCGTATCCGCGAGGCCCTGGTCCGGCAGGGGCCCATTTACGTCTCCTTCAAGCCTGGTGTATTCGGCGATTCCGGCCACGGCTGCGTAATTATTGGCTATCACGACCGCAAAGAACAACTCAGCTTCCATAACCCCTGGGGAAGTGTTTTTGAGAAGGACTACGCCGACGTAGCCACCCAGGCGCGCGGAATCGTGCTGATTGAAGCACCGGCTGCGGCCCCGATCGCGGGTGAAGCGTATGTCGAAAAGATCCGTCGCATGATTCCAACATTCAAGCTCCCGATCACCGAACTGCCTCAAATCCTGAGCAAAAACAATCAACCGCACAAACTCGTCTGGTGCAGCCGGCGCGACGCGCGGGATGATAAACGCTTTGCCGTCGACACCGCGCGCGATGACGGACGAAAAATCCTCGACCTGGCCTTTCACCGCAATCCTGCCGTGTTGATCCCGCGCAGTCAGCGCAATGGCGAAGTCAGCGCATACCTGTTTGTCACCCGCCCACCCAAAGGCGGTGGCAGTTTTATGGTGCGTGAAATCACCGCAGACGGTTGGTCCGAGCCGGAACTGGCCACGCTTGGCAGCCTGACCCGTTACTGGCCCACGCGCATCGAATCGCCCCACACGGATAAGGTAATTTGGGAACTTCCCATGATCGAGTTGCATCCGGACGATTGATCCTAAACAGTCCTGTGCATGAAATTTCTCGATAAGCTGGAACAACGCTTTGGCCATTTGGCCGTGCCGAATGTGATCCTGGTGCTGATAGTGGCCCAGCTTGTGATCTACGCCGCCATTATCGTCGGTCGGCTGGAATTGGCTTCGGTCATCCTGATCCCCAAGGCGGTGCTGGGTGGCGAATGGTGGCGCCTGTTTTCCTTCCTGCTCGCGCCGCCCTACCTGGCGGGCACCCTTTTTCAGGCGCTCTTCCTCGCCTTCTTCTGGTATATCCTCTGGTTCATGAGCCAGTCACTGGAAGCCGCATGGGGAATTTTCCGCGTCAACCTGTATCTGCTGGCAACGATTGGCTTTGCCATCACCGGCGCATTTTTCGGGCAGTTGATTTCCCCTTCGAGCCTGGTCTTTGTCTCCACGACCTTTCTCTACTACAGCGTCTTTTTCGCCTTCGCCACACTCCATCCCAACATCCAGTTCCTGATGTTTTTCGTCATCCCGATGAAGGTCAAATGGCTGGCCTGGATTATCCTCGGCAGCGGCGTGCTCTACTTTTTGTCGCTGCCCAGTATCGGCCAGCGTATCGCCTTTGCCGCCCCCTTCTGCAGCTACCTGCTCTTTTTCAAAGATGCGCTGGCACAATCGCTGGCAGCTAAAAAACGCCGGGCGAAATTCGAGGCCGAGCGACGCACCACGGCCGACGACGCACGCCACACCTGCGCGAGCTGCGGCGCCAGCGACAAGAGCCACCCCGAGCGCGAGTTCCGCTACAAGACCGCAGGCGACGATGTCGTCTGCGTCTGCGAAGCATGCCGGAAAAAGTGACAGGCGCCCCGGCAAGGCAATGACTCCCGCTGCCCTCCTCCTTTCAGCTCAGTCGGGTAGCGCCTACTGCGCCCGCCGACCCGCGAACGCTTCAAGTCATGACGCAGCTCCAGCACTTCAATCCTGCATCAGCGCAGAGCGTCCGCCATCGACACACAGGGTGGTGCCCGCAATGAATCCGGCATACCCGGAGGCCAGAAAGGCGCACAGCGCACCGATTTCATCCACCGTCCCAATGCGCCCGACCGGATGCCGCGCATTGGTTCGCGCACGCTCGACAGCAGGATCGGGAAAACTGTCGAACCAGATTTGATTCCCGGCGGTGTCGATAAAACCCGGCGCCACGCCCACCGTGCGGATGGATGGCCCCCATTCGATGGCGAGGGATTGCACCAGGCCCAGCAAACCCGCCTTGGCGATGTTGTAGGGAAAGCAACCAGGGATGCTGTGCCAGGCATGATTGGATCCAATCACGATAATCACCCCATGACTGCGCTCCAGGTGGGGCCGTGCCGCCCGCGCCAGACGCCAGTGGGCCGCGAGATCCAGCTCCATACACTCGTCCCAATCCTCGTCGCCGGCCAGAGCCGCGCCTTTGAAGACATTGCGCCCGGCATTGGACACAAGGAGATCCAGACCACCCAACTCACCGACCGACATTTCAATCAGACCTTGGTGACTGCCACGCTCGACCACATCGCCTTGCAGATACACCGCCCTGCGCCCCTCAGCCTCGACGCTGGCAAGGAAGGCCCGCGCCCCGGGGGAATCCACCGCACGACGGCCGCACCCGGCCACATTACATCCAGCCTGAGCCAAGGCGCGGGCGATGCCTGCTCCGATGCCGCTGGTCACGCCGCTGATGAAGGCGCACTTGCCGTCGAGGTCGATGGAAAGACTCATGGGTGTTTAAACATAGAAATTCTCCTTCCCCCGAAGTTCGCGGATTCCCGGGTGCCTTTCAAGCTGCTCCTCAATCAGGTCGACGCCCAGCCCTGGACGGTCGGACAAGTGCAGGAAGCCATTACGAATGTCCAGCGGATGAGTGATCACCTCATCGCGCCAAGGCACATCGTTGACCATGAATTCGCAGCGGAAGAAATTGGGAATCGTGGCACAAACATGGGCACTGGCCAGGGTGCTCAACGGTCCATTCGGATTGTGCGGCGCGACCAGCACCCCATACGCCTCCGCCATCGTCGCGATTCTTTTCATTTCGGAAGGCCCTCCGCAACGGGTGATGTCGGGCATGATCACATCGCAAATGTGCTGCTCCAGCACCGGGCGGAAGTTGTGGCGGGTGTAGTGACGCTCGCCGACGCAAATCGGAACTTTCGACGGCAGCCGGTCCCGGAAGGCACGCAAAGTCCGGGCACTCTCCGGGCCAGCTGGCTCCTCATACCAAGTCACGCCCAACGGAGCTAAGCGCTCGGCCATTTTGACCGCAACCTCGAAGTTCAGCATGGCGTGGGTTTCGATCATCATGTCGAGTTCCGGACCGACGGCATCACGCACTGCCTTGGTTATTTCGTAGGCGGTGTCCTGCTGCTCGGAAGTCAGGCTCAGGTTGGTGTCAAGATCTTCGCCATAGAGATAGTTGGTGTGCGCAAAGGGATCGAACTTGAGACCTCTAAAGCCAAGTTCTTTGACGCGCTTGGCCTGTTTGGCGTAGGACTCGCCCGAAAGGTCGCCTCCGGTAAACCAGTAGTTTGCATACAGCCGAATCCGCTCACGAAACGCACCGCCCAGCAGTTGATAACAGGGCGTACCGAGCACCTTGCCCTTAAGGTCGAGCAAGGCCATGTCCAGCCCGCTGATGGCACACATGGAGGCACCGAAGGGGCCGATCCAGTTCAGGTCGCGGTAAAGTTTCTGCCAGATGAAATCCGTGCGCATGGGGTCCAACCCAATGACTCGTTCCCCCACATGCCTTGCAGCTGCTTCAATGATAGGGCTGCCCGGCCAGTTGGTGGCTTCACCGACACCGGTATGACCGGTATCCGTGATCACCTTGATCATCACCCAGTTGTATTTAACGCCCTCAACGAGCCAGACTTTTACTGTATCAATCTTCATCGCCTACATGATGCCGAATTTATTCCATGCCTCTTGGGCACCCATACCACCCTTGATGGCATTAAAGACTTCTTTCTCTCCCCGAGCTTTCTCCAGTGCTTTAACCAGCACCTCCTCTTCCACCTCCTTCGGGATCACACAAACTCCATCGAGATCTCCAAAAATTATATCTCCAGGACGTATCCGAACCCCGCTCATTTCGATTACACATCGAAAATCAATAACCTTACCCCTGGGGCGCTGATCCTGCGCGTAGCGTCCATAAGAAAATGTCGGGAAGTTCAGTTCCAAAATACCTTTTGTGTCCCTTGAGTAGCCGTTTACGACAGCACCAACAGCCCCACGATTACGTGCTGCCGTGCTCATGAGCTCGCCCCAAAGGGCGTAGCTTGGCGAAGCGCCGGTACAGATGTAGACCTCGTTTTGGCGCAAGTCGTCCAGCGCCCGCAACATCAATCCGAAGGGTTGATTGAGATCACTACCCGCCCGGCCCGGACCCTCGCTGGCACTAAAATCGTCAGCCTCAAGAACCGGCATTGCACGCCCCACAATGGTCATGTCATGACGAAGGGGCTGAATCTGCGGCGGCAAAAATTGGCGCTGAAGGCCCATTATGTCCATGACATCCCCGACTACCGCCGTGAAGAGTTCTCGACGGCAGAGTTCAAAGCGTTCCAGATCAGAATGCGGTATTTTCATTCGAATGAGACATACGTTTTTTTATATCGCCGTCCCAACTCCAGCGCATCGGCTCGATTGAAATGGACGGTTCGGTCTGTTTCCAATCTGGGTGCATCCAGACCGGTAGTTTCCACGAATGCACAATTCCCAGATCGGTTCGGAGGTCTTTGATCAGTTGCGTCAAGCGATCTTG
>Ga0100390_10000327_pt1 | contig 44800 bp, 47 predicted proteins | sample CryGeymeta201514_FD_81540 | JGI IMG/M metagenome (GOLD analysis project Ga0100390, IMG submission 81540) | Groundwater microbial communities from Crystal Geyser aquifers in Utah, USA - Crystal Geyser metaG 2015-14 | ecosystem: Environmental > Aquatic > Deep subsurface > Groundwater | place... | reverse complement strand
TTCTGGCGATCAGCAGCAGGTCAATCTCCTGAATGCGCATCTTGATGCTATCACCACAGGCGATATGCAGAACGTATGGAATTTTTATAGCCAGATCAAAGTGCTTCTGAAAGATTATGGGTCTAATGAACAAGTTAATCGGATACTTTCTCAACTCAATGTCCATCTCATGGACAGACTCACTGTCGAGAAAAATAAAACGAAAATCGCTTCCAAACAATTCAAGGAAGATTTTCTCGACCAATATCTCACTGGAGAGATCCAAGACATCACGAGTCAGCTTTCATGCACTGGACGATACAATACGCTGGACAATATCAGTTTTGCGTACAACTTTCCAACAGCTCTTACGATAGCAACCCGATACAGAGAAGCAAATTGTGGCTATTATCTGCCCGCCAACGGCAATGGGCCATTTCAGATTCTGAGCAAGGATTACGGAACCTGAACCATCACGGAAGAGATTTTCACCAAATCCGTACAAGATTTCATCGAATTCTCCCAAGCGAAATACCAGCAATACAAGACAAGACTCTGAATCAATCTCACGTACACCGGCTTCGATCGGACAGGACTCGTAAACCATGCAGGACTCTATAATGGATGAATAATTTCATGAGCGATAGTGAATGCGAACAATCCTCATTATCTCCGAGACGGCTATGGCGTGGAATTCAGCGGAGCATTGAGATATGGCCTGATGCCTAAGTTCCTCAAAACACTAGAACGAGAGATAACTAATCAATATTAAAATTACTATGTACGAACGACTTCAATTCGCCGAAGATAAAAATTGATTAAAATTGTTGAAAATCGTTAAAAATTGCAGGAACCATTTTTATCCACCTTTATCAAGTTTTATCCATTTTTAACCATCTTGTCATGCAATTAGGAAAATATCGTCATTACAAATGATCCATCTGCGAAGTCATCGGCATCGCTAAACACAGCGAGACCCTGGAAGATATGGTCGTTTATAAACATTACGATGCAGTGAAATGAGAAAAAGAGATGACACTTCGAGTGAGACCGAGAGCACAATTTGAAAATGATGTAGAAGTAGACCCCGCTAAAGACGGGGCAGGTGGAAAAATGGTGAAGAGATTTACACTAATTTCAACTAACAGTTAACAACTAATAACTAACAGTGAATGGAAAATTTTTTAATCTTTTAATATTTTAATTTTTTAATTAGATATTTATGCAGCTCAAAGAAATTCTTGATTTCGTTGACAAAGTTGATGCACATTTTCTACAAAAACATCCTGATATGGACAAGGAAAGGCAATCTCTATGGAGATCCGTCAAACTGACTGAGGAAATCGGTGAGCTCAACGAACAGCTTATGGGACATTATGGACATGTGAGAGAAGAAAAACTTGAGAAATTTTCGCAAGAGCATCTAGAGCATGAAGTTGCAGACGTAATTATTTCTACCATAATGATAGCTAAATCATTGGATGTTGATCTTGATAGGGCGCTTACTAATAAAATGGCGATAGTCAAAGAAAGACTTGGAATCGAATAAATCCTTCATTTCATAATTTTTAAAATTTCTATGCCGAAGAAATCAGTCGAGAAATTACTACAGAATAATTTTGAGAATAAAATCGCTTTCCAGTGAGTGAGAACTCACAATCTCAAAAATATCGATATCGAATTGCCCAAGAATAAACTCATTGTGGTGACAGGGGTTTCATGAAGCTGAAAATCTTCCTTCGCCTTCGATACGATCTACAAAGAAGGTCAGTATAGATATATAGAATCTTTATCAAGCTACTTGAGACAATTTTTCAATCTCGGAGAAAGACCAGACTTGGATCACTGCAGCGGGCTCTCCCCTGCCATCGCCATAGAGCAAAACAAGAAAGCTGGAAACTCAAGAAGTTCAGTCTGAACCTTGACGGAGATTGATGATTATCTCAGATTGCTGTTTGCAAAACTAGGTGATAGCTATTGTTATAACTGCGGCAGAGAAATCAAACCGCAGACGATCCAACAGATCATGAACTTCATCAAAGAAGAATATATGAGTCAGAAAATTTATTTGTTGCAAGAGTCGGGGCATTTTGATGAGAAGGAAGACCTGACTGAATTTGTGAAAAAAAATAGGAACAAAGTAGAAAAAGGGAAATGATTCACCAGATACCTAATAGTCAGTAGCCAGCAGTCGATAGCCGATAGCAAAGAGCTAAAGACTAAAGACTATTGACTAAAGACTGATCTTGACCCCATTGAATATTTCTACCTTGAGACGCCGAATATCCCCAAGGACTATTTTCCAGTGGATATCTTCTGAATCTATGACCGCGTCACTGTGGAAGATCAGAAATTACCGAGATTACAGGAAGATATCATCAAGATATTATGAGAATCCAAAAAATTCTGAATATACATTGCCGAGGGCAACGGTGACGCGTGACAAGTAACGAGTAACGCGAAAAAATGAAAAAAGAAAAACTCGAAACTCGAAACTCGTGACTCGACACTGGCAAATGCCGCTGGCATTTGTTGGTTCACCGACAAGATGTATTGTCCTGAATGTAATGTCACTTATCCTGAATTCACGTCTCAGCATTTTTCAGCGAATAGGCAGGAATGAGCGTGTCCGCATTGTCATGGAATCGGCGAAATATTGCAGGTAGACTTTGATAAAATCCTTGATCCCTACAGCCCATATATGAAAGCGATCTTACCGCGAAGGGATAGCAATTTTGGACAATCGATATTGTTGAAGCTTGCACAGAAATATAGCATCGATGACGATAAAACCCGGAAAGATCTCCCGGAATGGTTTCAGCATGTGGTATTGTTTTGAGATGATGAATTGTTGAGGGTACAGGTGGGAGGTAAGCGAGCGAGTCTGCACTACAAGTGAGTGGAAGAAGTCATCAAAGAACAATATGCAAAGGGTCTTTTGACCGTTGATTTCCAAGCGATGCTGGATATGAAAGTGTGCGCAGAATGTGGTGGAGCAAAGTTAAAGAAAGAAAGTCTCAACGTTTTTCTGAGCCTGAAAGGCTCAGAAAAGGCGCATAGGGGCATAGGCAACAAAGGTGCAAAGGAAGTGTTATCAGAAACCTCTGTACCCATACACCTATCAAACCTATCCACCTTTAAGTATAACATTTCCAATCTCCAACAAATGCCCTTGAATGACTTGATAGCATTCTTGGATGCATATAGAGAGCACAATACAAAAGACAAAATACTTCTAGGGAGGATTATGAATCCTCTAGCCGATAGAACCAAAACGATTCAGGATTTATGATTGGGATTTCTGAGTCTGAGCAGAGGAATCGATACATTATCCGGTTGAGAAATCCAAAGATTGAGACTCGCAAAACAACTCGGGAATAAATTGACTTGAATAATTTATGTGCTTGATGAACCGACAATCGGACTTGATGACAGAGAAATCAAAAGAGCTATCGTTGCGATCCAGAGACTCAAAGAAATGGGAAACACGATCATCGTCGTGGAACATAATGAAGAATTCATCAAAGCAGCAGATCGGATTACTGAGATAGGACCTGGCTCCGGAGACTTCGGCGGGAAATTGTTATTTAACGGTCCGTATGATGATTTTATAAAATCTTGAACCTTGACTGCGCAATATATCACGGGGAAGAAAAAAGTGACCCTGGACGGCTGGGGTGAGCATACGCCAAGCAATAATTATGTGCATATCAGGAAAGCATCAAAATATAATCTTGCCGACATCAATGTCAAAATCAGACTGGGAAGTTTTACCATCATCACCGGTCCTTCGGGAGCAGGTAAAACGACGTTGATGTATACTACCCTCTTCAGATTTTTGAATGACAAGCAGAAATTCGTGCAAAGTTATATCAGGATCCAACTCTTGAAAAAATGACGAAGCCGACAGGAAATCCTCGCTGCACCAGTCATGAAAAGAGAAGAATACACACACTACGAATCACTCGCATTGCAGGAATTCTATAAGGATATCGCGGTAGATACTATCACCGGTCACGAAGAAATCAAAAATGTTATCTATGTCGATCAGACAAGTATTGGAAGAACTCCTAGGTCATGTCCTGCAACATTTATATGAACATTTGATCATATCAGAAAACTTTTTGCCTGAACGACAGAAAGTAAATATCTATGATTCACCGCGAGTTATTTCTCTTTCAACTCCAACAAGTGAGCATGCCAGGCATGTGACGGCTATGGATATAAAAAAATAGAATTACAATTTTTGCCTGATACCTACATCCCTTGCGAATTATGTAATGGCAAAAGATATAAAAATGAAATCCTCGCCATCAAGCGGAGAGGCCATAGCATCACGGAGATTTTGTGAATGTATATTTCTGACGCATTGGAACTCTTCAAGGAAATCGATCATATCAGAGAAGAATTGCAACTGATGGTGGATATCGGACTTGGGTATCTGAGGATGGGACAACCGGCGCATATGCTATCATGATGAGAAAGCCAAAGATTGAAGCTGGTCAAGCATCTTTTGAAATCCTACAAATGACATTCGGTCTACTTCTTGGATGAACCGACGGTGGGACTGCATTTTGCTGATATAGAAAAACTGCTCAGAGTGATCAAAGAATTTTTGGATAAGGGTGATACGGTTCTGATGATTGAACATGATAAAAATATCACCAAGTTCGCCGATGAAATCATCAGATTGGATAATGGAAAAGTTGTTAATTAAATTCTAAATTTTAAATGATAAATGTTAAATTCCAATGCACATCAGATTCGCAAAAAAAATGAGAGGAAAAAAAACTTTCGCTCATAGTAAAGAAAAACTATTCACCCTTCTATGCGGGATTGGCGTGCAAAGAAATAGGTGCAGCTTTCAAAGATTTTCCTATCAAACCGAAATATTTCGTGGCAGAAGAAAAAGGCGAGATCAGGTGATTTGCTGGGTTTATGGCATCCCGGATCGATTATTGTGTCTACGATATCTGCCGAGTGAATGTGGAACCAAAGTATCAATGACAAGGTATAGGCTCTCAACTTATAAAAAAAATCATCAAAACGATCAAATCATATCAAGGCATACACAAGGCCAGCATGGTAATGCTTACAGCATGTAAGCCGAAATTCTACGAAAAGTTCGGTTTTAAAACGGTATCCAGATATAAGAGAGATGATTGTCTGATGGTGTTAAAAATTTCTAAATAATAGTCATTTTATATTCTGAACTTAAAAACATGAAAATATTTCTTTTCGGTGGAGCGAGAACGAAAGAAGATGGGCATTCGGACGTCGAACCGCTTATGAAGCTTATAGAAAAAGTCATCCACGAACTTAAACCTAAGCAGATTTTTCATGTTCCCTTCGCTAGGACGACTATATCTCAGATCGAACGAGCAGACGGTCGATTTGCCAAGCATATAAACTTGGACGGAATAGAATACCTTGATGCAAACGATGAAGGAGCTCTCGAGAAGGCAGATTCCTCTGTTGTTTTTTTGAGCTGAGGCAGCAAGACCAGCAATCTTCTGAAGGAGATCAAAGCCAATCCCGCTTTGGAACAGGTAATCAGAAATGCAACATATATTATAAGCGAATCTGCGGGCTCAAAAGTTTTATGAAGCTACCTCAGGACCGAAAAGGATGAAATGGTTGAATGACTCGAGGTCATCAAAAATACTGTCATAGAACCGCATTATAGGGAAAAAAATAGACAAGCATTGCTGGAACAGGAGATGGAAGAAACTCATACAAAGTATGGCATCGGTGTAGATGTTGAAACAGCGATGGTATTTGATGTAGAAAATTTCCCTGAGAAGTATACAGTTATAGGTAACGGAATTGTGGAAGTGAAAACTAATAATAACTTTTAAATCCTAATTTCCCCCTCATGAAAAAACTTCTCACTATCGGACTTTTGATGACTGTGGTCATTCTTACAGGATGCAGCAAAACTGAAACAACTGACGACACAACAGCTGTCGTCATCCCTGATGGCTGTACTAATCGGTTTGACGGATGTAATAATTGCAGTGTAGAAGACGGGAAACCATTGGCTTGCACGAAAATGTTCTGCGAGACCCCGGCAGAAGCAAAATGCACTGAATTTGTACCAGTTGATGAAAAAGAGGATGTAGAAACTCCTGTCATCCCAGAGAATTGTGTTTCTTGGTACGATGGGTGCAATAATTGCAGCGTAAAAGATGGCAAAGCTGATGCTTGTACTATGATGTATTGTGAAACTCCGCAAACACCGAAATGCTTAAAATTTAAATAATAGGATATGAAAACCGTCCTCACTTTCTGAACATTTGATATCGTACATCCCGGGCATGTATATTTTCTCCAACAAGCGAAAGCTCACGGAGATAAATTGGTCACCATCATCGCCAGAGATCAAAATGTAGCGAAATTCAAAGGTAAAGCTCCTTTGCGCCATGAGAAAAAAAGGATGCAAGATATCAAGGATCTGAATATCGCTGATCTAGTAGAACTCGGGCATAAAAGCGACTATTTTCTCGTCATCAAAAAACATAAACCTGATGTCGTCGTGCTGTGATATGATCAGACATATCTAGTGGAGGAACTTAGTAAATTTTTGTATAATCACGGCCACAAAACTGAAGTAATCACCATAAAGGCCTTTAAACCAAAAGAGCACAAAAGCTCAATAATCAAAAAGAAGATGAAATCGTAAGTTGTCTCCTTTCGCCTCGCGTCATTGCAAGGAGCATCGCGACGTGGCAATCTGCGGAATATTCAGACTCGTTAGATTGCCGCACTTCGTTCGCAATGACAGACTCATCTGATGACTGTTGTCTTTCTTAATACTAATTTAGTTGACTTTTATTTTTAAAGTACTATACTCACAGGTGTGCCAAAAAATTTTACCCTATTTTAGGCAATGGACATCAGAAATTTTAGGAAAAACAAGTTCAACCAGAAGAAATTTTTGACGACATTTATCGTCGTTTTGATCGTGATATTCTTTTTTTACAAAATCAAAAATTTTTTCTTTAATCCTCCGCAGGAACAAATCTGGACCGGTGATATATTTAGCGGTCAACAGCTCTCCTCATACAAGAAATGAGATAAGATAAGATTTGCAGGAAGCTTGTCGGTCGACAATCATTTCCCTCTCTATACACATACTATCATCAGAGGTCCTGATGTCATATGACTAAAAAGTACGACCATTAATCTCAACAACTACGTATGAGATATTGAAATTGTAGGCGAAATCATTGATTTTGATAAAAACTTACCGATAGTGGATGTAGCTATCGTCAAACTCGCTAAACCATGACTCGTTATCAAAGGAAATACCTATCTTTTTATCAAAGATCTTTTGTATCTTGATTTCAATGACCAGCTACAGCTCTCTGCTAACAAATCAGGGAAGAACATTACTATCTATTTCAACAAAGCACCGGTATTTGACGTGGAACGCTTTTTGTGCAGTAAGATACTGCAGGATAAAGACTGTAATTATATCATCGAAGGTTATCTTAGCTCTCAGAAAGAATTTTTTAATACGGAAGCATGATACACCTTTTACAAACATGCCGACAAGACCTGGGCAGTATTTGATGGGAATATATTCTGATATATGTTTAAAAATATAGAAGATGACATGATCTTGGACATCTCTAATATGGTAAAGATAGTGAACAAAGATTTTGTCGTAGAGAATAAGAAGGATTTGATCAAAGAGAAATGTGCGAATGCTGATGATATTCTCAAAACTATCGGATTTTCCAAGGTAGGTTTCAACGACCCGTATTTCCTTATGATCAGCGTAGAAGGTACGACCTCACACAGAAAACCATGCACCTGTAACATCACATTTGATCTGCGGAATGAATGGACGCCTACGGAAGTGAATTTTGAAACTGAATAAAAAAAACGGTGAACGGATAACGTAGAACGTCTGCCGCGTACCGTTTACCATGTAACGTATACCGTATTTTACTTTACCTTAATAATTTTCACTTCTTTTCTTCAGGTCGCCAATCTCATCTTGACCGTTTCACCTGATTTTTTACCGAAGACGGCCACACCCAAAGGCGATTCCGGAGATATTTCCAACTGCGAAGCGTCATTGACCTTAGCTTCTCATGATCACACGATTATCACATCGTATTCTTTATCATCCTCTATCTTTACTGTCACTTTGGAACCGAAATCAACTACATCGCCCTTTTTCCTCTTATCCTCTTCAATAATCTCTACATTTTCCAACAATTCTTCAATTTCATTGATTCTGCTCTGGATGAAATCCTTATCTTCCAATGCTGATTTATATTCGAAGTTTTCTGAAAGATCTCCCATGGCTTTAGCCTCAGATAATCTTTCCAGCACTGCAGGAAGTTTGGTTGTCTCAAACTCATTCAACTGTTGGACTAAATCTTCATATCATTCTTTGGTAAGGAAATTTGTTTTCATGGATAATAAATATTGGATAAAACTTGATAAAAGTTGATAAAAGTTGACCCCGCAATATCTTATAGCATGGTTGATAAAAATGGTTATAACAATTTTCAACAATTTTTATCTATCTTTATCAATTTTTAACTACTTCTTGGAAAGCCTTTCCTTGAAATGTTGGAAAGCATGATTGACTAGGTCTAATAAGATTTTGAATCCTTCTTTCTTGTAGATGAAATCTTCGCCGTCATATTTGAAAATGAAGTCAGCATCATATTTTTTCGAGTCTTCATGGTAAGTAATCGTATACTTGATAGCCACTTCTGCATCATCTTTTCTGCTAAACACTTTCTTTAGATAAGAATCCAACTTGCCCACAATATTTTTTCAGACAATCTCTTGGGTAAACTTCTTATCTTGTTCGGACACGTTATTAAATTTCGGTAACAATTGCACGTGAGCTAGAAGTTCTGTCATGAAGATAGTTTAATAGCTAAATCAGTACAGGGAATATAGTAAATGGCTTTGGAAATTCAACACGAATGATAGGCTGATAGATTTGATAGAATTCCTATGTATCTATGACTCTATGATACCATTATTCTAACTTTTGGAGGAACTGTTGCTTGATATTGTTATTCTTCTGATCCTGCTTGATAAGCACATAACTTTTCCTAATCAATTCCCTGATATCATTGTAATAGATCAAGCCTAGGACATTGCTTAATGTCGCCCGCTTATAAACACCTATATAGCCCTCTTTTTCTGTAATGTTGAGTATCGAAGGATCCCCGCCGAATTGCATGAGAAAATAGGTGACATCTTTATCCATCTGTCATTTGATGTTTTCCACATTTCTCAATTGCGTTGTTCCCAACTGTTGTTTGAGCTTTAACTGGTTGATAGGGATCCCTGTTTCTTCGCTAACCTCCCTCAACGCAGCTGTCTGGAGAGATTCTCATTGCTGAACCTTTCCTTTGGGGGCGACCCGTTCTATTTTTTTGGAAACTGCCAGTCTTTTGATCAACAGATATCTCGGTTCTCCATTCGGCTCCAAATAATACACTATTCATCACGCGCTTTGAATAACATCTCACATATAATTAATTTAAAGCTAAAAGTAAAAAGTGATTGGTCCGTCATTGCGAACCCCGCACTTCTGCGGGACAGGCTCCGTGTGGTTTTAATCCTGAGGAACAATCTAGACTGTAAACGGTTAGATTGCTTCCCCCGAATAGTCGGGGTCGCAATGACAACCGTTATGCTAAATTTTCAGGGATTATATCGGACTCGCTGAATCTGAAAACTTTTTTGAACACCCAGCCCGCCGGTCATGTAGCCGCAAGCATCGTATTGAGCGGTGCATTTGCTGCGTCTATCCTATTATTTGTTACATTTTCTGTGGCGCCCTCTGGCAGATTAAAATCGTCTATCGCGACATTCTGACCCTTGGAACTTAGTGTCTTGGTCTTTGATGCTAATGCCTTTTCTTTCTTGTTCTCCGATTCATTGGCAGCAAGACTCTCTTTATTGAGCTCTGCATCAACCAGTCATTTTTCAAGATATTTGTCTGCATTCTCTTTCTGTAATGCATCGTTTTCTGCGACAGCTTTCTGCATCTCTTTTTTGCTGATTGAAGCCTCTTGATTTTTTTCTGGTTTTGGCACCTCCGGAGTCTGCTTCTTGACCTTCTCATCAAGCTTTTTGAGCATGTCATCCACTCCCAATGGTATATTGCTCTTTTCTATATTTTTACCCATATCGTCTGATTATTTATGTAAAGAGTGTACTAATTTTCTTAATATTTTTACATTTTTTTTGTAATCCACTCTTGTAGGACCGATGATACTGACTACGCAATCGTAGTCCTCTACTGCCAATTTGGTATAGAGGCAGGAAATCACCGTATCCTTGTCTTCGATGAAAGTATAATAAATCTGGTCCCTTTTCATGATCTTGCTATCGATGAATCTTACGAGTCTCTTCTCTTCGATGAAACGGATTATATTTTTGGTCGCATGATATTCATCTACCATATCATCTCTGAGAAGGTTATTGATACCGAGATAATAATATTGATCATTTCTTACGAATCCTACTACTACCCCATCAGCGAGATTTCCGATGGTTTCCACAAGGTATTTGACTCACTTGCGCACATCAGTGACTCCGGCATCAGTTTCTTCTTCTTTGACAGCGAGATATCATTCGATATATTGTGAAAGTCCTTGAACAGTCGGGATTCTTCATGATGAATTGTAGGGCTGGTAGACCATGCCTGACTTTTCCAGTTGATTGAGATATTTTCTGAGTGTCGATGGCGCAAACTGGGTATCTCCTGAGGCATGCAAAAATTTGGAACCGACCGGTTCTCCTTTGAAGATATAGCTATCTATTACTACGTCCAAAAGCGCTAGTAACTTGGAATCCACTGCCATGAAAAGAGTTAAGAATGAAGGAGAAACAATTTTTCCTCCTTTTTTTAAAGGAGGGGGTGCCCTTTAGGGTGGAGGATTTTTAAAATCCCTCTGTCCATGCGGACTTCTCCCTTGACAAAGGGAGACATAATTGATACATTTTTACTATACATATTTGCCTGCTTTAAGCAAGAGAAATTAATAAAAAAAATCGTTAGCTAGGCCAACGATAATTATATTTTTTTGTTTTAAAATGCTAGTTCTTGACTGAGTTTTACCATAGGTATAGTTCTCGCATCCATAAAAAATATTTACATATTTTTTATGGCGGTCGAACTAAGTTCCTTTTGCCGCAACATCCTATTGATAGACATTCTGGTGGGTGTCGCATTGCAAAATTCGTCGGCGGTGAGCAGAAGCAGTCATTTGATTCCTTGCATGATATACGTCAGATTGTAGTCGTTGTCCCAGATTTTTTGGTGTATTTTGTGTTCGCCGACACGTTCCAATCATTTTTTGGATATGAAATAATGTACGTCATGATCCGTAGATAATTCATGTTTTCTCGATGCATCATACTCCAACTTGTGGATCTGATTTGTACTCTGATTATCCAGCAAGGCCAGATATTCTTTGAGCGCATCGATATTTTGATACACATTTTTGATTTTATAATAATGAAGATATTTGAGGAGTTCTCTCACTTCATCTTTGAGATATCAGGCAACATCAACATCTTGAAGCTGCAACATTATATGTTCTATGAGTGTTTCCTTTTTTGTCGTACTCATACGTATTCCGTATTAGGGGTAAAGCAATTATACCATCACATGTAATTTGATCTTATGTTTTTCCTTGACGTAATTGAGAAGGTGGATGTCGTGAGTGATCAACAATACGGTGTTGCCCATGAGGTTAGTCTGAATGAGCAAATCTGCAATCTGCTGGGTATGCCCCCAGTCGAGATTTCCGGTTGGTTCGTCGGCAATCACAAATTCCGGTTCATGGATAAGCGCTCTTGCGATGCATACTTTCTGTTTCTCTCCGGCGCTTAAAAATTTCACCGGAGTATTTACGAGTTTCTGTAAACCAAGCTTTGTTTTCATGGCATCGAATTTGCTTTCGATGATGTTCTCTCCAAGGCCGTATATTTTTAATGGATACGTGATGTTCTCTTTCACGCTCAATTGTTCCATGAGTTTATAATCCTGAAATACTATTCAGATTTTTCTTCTATAAAGCTGTAATTCTTCATCTGAATATTTGGAGATGTCTTCTTTCTTGTGATAGATAGCTTTTTGCGGAGCTCTGAGTTCGCCTATCAGCAGTCTCGCAATTGTTGATTTTCCTGTGCCTGATTTTCCCATGATCACGAGAAAATCGTTCTTATAGAGAGCGAGATTGAATTTGCTGAAAAGAAGATATGGATTTTCTGGATATCCTCGTGTGAGGTCCTTGATGTCTATCAAGAGATTATGTTCCATCTGGTCCATGAAATAATAGTGAAAGGAGTAAACTTAGTTAATTTAGTAAACTGAGATGGCTGCATACCTTATGGCTAAGTTTACACAGTTTTACTCAGTTTACCCAGTTTTACTGACATTATAAGTATACTCGCGAATCGTAATATTTCAAAAAATAAGCGTTTCATCGACCTTTAAGTGTTGACAAGAAGCCCGAAAATGGTTAAAAATGGATAAAAATGGATAAAAATCGTTAAAACTAGGCTTAAAATAAGCCAAAATCTGGTTGAAAAGCTGGACTGAAAAGATAAACAATGGGTAAACGCTTCGCTGATAAACAATAGATAAACAATGAACAAGTTTATCGCATGAAGTGCCTTTATCGCGAATGAAATGAGCCTTTATCGCTCGCTTTGCGAGCTTTTATCATTTATATTTTGAATTTCATGTTGGATACCAAAATCGCATTAAAAGAGCTTGAAAAGTTGAATAACGCACCTCAAACGACGGAACGATTCCAGAAATATCTCTGAAAATCTTGAGCTTTGAATGAAGAATTCAAGACTATGGGAGCACTTTCTTTTGAGGAGAAAAAGAAGATGGGATCTGTTCTTTCAGAAGCCAAAACTACTCTTACCGATGCCTATGAAAGCAAAGAAAGGAAGCTGAGCATGGAAGGGATAAACCAAAAGCTGAATGAAGATCTGATTGATATTTCTCTTGACGGGAAGCCTCTTGATCAGGGGTCGTATTCGGTCTTGGCGCTGGTCAGAAGAGAGATTGAAGAAGTGTATAAATGAATGTGATTTATCATCGATTACGGACACGAAATCGTGACCAAATATGAAAACTTTGAATCCGTGAATATCCCGCTGACACATCCGGCTACGGAAATGCACGATACCATCTATCTCAAAGATACTGATCCAAGCGGGCTACCGCTCATCCTCAGAACTCACAATTCTGCGCACCAAGTGGAAGATATCATGAAGTACGGCGTGCCATTGAAATTGGGATCTCCAGGAAGAGTGTATAGATTTGAAAATATGGATGCTTCACACGATACGATGTTCCGGTATGCAGAATGACTGGTCATAGATAAAAACGTCAGCATAGCAAACTTCAAAGACACGATGAAAAAAATACTCTCATGAATCTTATGAAAGGCCACAGAAATCAGAATGAGACCGAGTTATTTCCCTTTTGTCGAGCCAGGTTTCGAGATTGACGCACAATGCACTATCTGCGGAGGGAAATGATGCAGCTTGTGTAAACAATCATGATGGATAGAGCTTGTAGGAGCTGGAATGGTGCATCCAAATGTGATCACTAATGCAGGTCTTGACCCCAAAGAATGGTCAGGATTTGCACGGGGAATAGGAGTCAGCAGACTTGCTGCGCTTCGCTATGGCATCAAGGATATCAGATATTTCACCAATGGGGATTTGAGATTTGCGAAAAGCTTTAGTTAATTGACAAACCCACCTAAATCCTCCCTTGTCAGGGCGGACTTGAAGGCATCTTGTTTAATTATATGTAAACGAACATAAAATATAAATATATTATTCCTTTGGCCTGCCCTGACAAGGGAAGGTCGGGAAGGGTTTGTTTATTCTTTTATAACTTTATAAATTACGCATGACACAAGCAAAAAGAAAACAAAAAGTAGATGATACTCATCGGGATTACTATAAGAATAACCCGGATTATATCCCAGTAAATGTACCTATAGAAGAGTTTATAGCAGTCTTGGAAAAGAGCATCAAGAAGGCTAAGAAAACTACAAAATCTTAAAATAACTTTTAACCTTATAACCCCATTATTATGGCAAATATCCAGCAGGATGCGCATGCGCATCATCATCACCATGATGGCGATCATGAATGCTGCGGCGAGGGCAAATGTAAGGACGATGGAAAATGTAAATGTAAGTAGTTGCCAAATGCATATATGAAAAATCTCCCAACCGGGAGATTTTTTTTGAAAGAAGTATTTTGTAAGTTAAAATTCTCCTAGAATATAGTGCAACCTCAGTTAAACGGTCGCTTCGTCTTTTACTTCAAGCAAATTATTCCTCAGAGCGATTCTTAATTTATAAGACCTTTTTCTTAATCTTTGTTTGATTTTATTTATATTTAGATTTTCTGATTGAATACTCATTTTTATTTTTCCATTTGATTTAAGATGCTGCAATGCTTGTAAAATCAAATGATAAAGAAATTCGATTCTTCTTCCTTGATAATTAGCACCACTAATTCTATTTATTAGAACGCTCTCCGGAAAAATTATAAGATCGTATTTCTCATCGCCCAAATCAGTCCGGCTTCCATACATGTCAAAGGTTTTTGATTTGAATTCTTTTGGCAAATGTTTTGGATCAATATCAGAAAGTGTAATATTTTCTTTTTTAACACCTAATTTTACTAACAATCTCTCTAAAAATGCAGAACCGGAGCCAATGGATAGTAGCGTTTTAGAATCGTCGGATATCAAATCATTAATATCTGTTTTAGTAATCAATCTTGTATTCACGTGCCGACTCGGAGCGAAATAGAAATAAGAATTACCCTCTGGAGTGTGAATATCATCACCATTTTTGAATTCAGAAAATAATTCTATTTCTAATTTCTTAATGGTTTCTAAATATTTTTTCTTATTTTCCGTATGCCTTTTTTCTTTTTCCATCTTGGCGACAAAAGAATGAAAATATATATATCTCTTACAATTTCTCTGCTTGCTCAATGACTTTTTTCATCACTTCTACGCATTGGAGAGGATACTTACCGACTGCGGTTTCTCCTGAGAGCATGACGTAGTCGGCTCATTCACGTACTGCGTAAAAAATATCGCTCACTTCTGCTCTGGTAGGAATCGGATTGGTGATCATCGTCTCCAACATCTGCGTCGCGACGATGACGGGCTTATTTTTTTCTTTGCATTTTTTGATGATGTTCATCTGATGAACGGGAATAGTTTCGAGCGGTAATTCGGTTCATAAGTCCCCTCTCGCCACCATGATCATATCGCTCGCATCGATGATCTCATCGAGATTGCCGATTCATTCTTGGTTTTCTATCTTGGCCATGATTTTGATCTGGCTTCAATTATTTTGCTTGAGAAAATCTCTGAGTCACTGAATATCTTTTCCGCTTCTCGTGAAACTCATTGCTATGTGAGAGAATCCGTTCTTGGTAGCAAACAACGTGTCATCAAAATCCTGTGGTGTGAGCGTCGGCAAATCGCAATGGATGCCTGGCAGATTCACGTGTCTCCTTGAGCCTACGGTGAATGAAATTAATGCCTCCACAACCAATGACTCTGATCATTTTTCTATAACTTTTACATCAAAGAGTCCGGAATCAATTTTTATGATTGAATCTGTCTGTGCATCGTTTATTAATTTAGGATAGTCACAGAAAAGATCACGATCCCCTCTTTTATTTTCTTTGACCACGATCCTGAATTTTTCTCCGATAGTGTAAGAAATCGGCGTCGTGAGAACTCAGGTTCTTATCTGCGGTCAGCTTGTATCCAAGAGAAGATCGAATTTTCCACCAAGTTTTTTTTCTACTTCATGGATATTATTTGCATCTTTGAGCGCGCTTTCTTGATCGTAATGCGGAAAATTGAATCTCAAAATCCTCACTCCATCATTGTAGAGCTTGGTCAGCATCTTTGTGTTGTTGATTGCAGGTCACATGGTGACGAGGATGTTGGTCATGGAAGAAATAAAAATTGTTAAAACTTGTTAAAGATTGTTAAAACTTGTAGTGCCATTTTATCCATTTTCATCGATTTTTATCCATTTTTATCAAAGAGCGATTAGCGAATTTCGTACATCTTCTTTTGATCTAAGTATTCGATTGCCATCTTTATCTTCGGTTCTTCGCTCGCATAGAGAACATAGATGATATCTCATTTTTTCACTGCATCCCCTGTCTTCTTGCGGAGATACAATCACGCTTTGAGATCTATCGGTGCGCCCAACGTTCTTGCAACCACATTGAGTACTTTCATATCTATCGATTTCACTCTTCCGTCTTTTTCAGCTTTGATTTCTTTTTTGATTTTTGCAAGTTCAAGCTGTTCAGATTTTATGTTTGGATTGCCGTGTTGTGCCTTGATGATCTCCTGCATCTTTCCCCATGCCTTGCCAGATTTCAATGTCTTCAATGCCAGCTCATCAGCAGCTTTTCCTTTGGCCATGCCGACAAGTTCTATAATTCTCGCTGCTAGGAATAATGCTTTATTCTGGAGATCCATAGGTCTGAGTTCGTGCTGTTGTAATACTCTCAATACTTCTCTCACTTGTAGAATGGCGCCGATTCCAGCTCCGATGGGTTCAATCGCATCAGTGATTTCTACATGTACTTTCATTCATAATTTCTGTCCCACATATATAAACTGTTTTTTTAGTTTATTCGCTGTTTTCATGTCAGGTACTTTCGCTGTAGGTCCCATAGGGATATCGATAAGCGAATGATTGATGCCCATAGCATATTTTTTAGCCATAATGCTGACAATAGTTCTGGAGTACGATTGCATGGAGAGCGGATACGCAGCTTTGATGAGTTTTTCATCAGCTGGTGCCAGATCCAATCCCCCGCCCCAAACTAAACAGGTATTATGTTTTCTTACTAATTCTTCGATTTGTTTCTTTGAAAAAGAGATATCCATCAGCACGCTTACGCATTCACCAGTTGCGGCTGGCGTAGTGATTGCTTTGGAAAATGTTTTCGGCATTTTGATACCCAGTGATGTCAATAGCGGAATCATGATCATAGTTGTTTCATTGCCTGGGACTCCTCACATACAATGTTTGTCTGCTACGACTCCTGGGAAATGGAGCATTTCACCAGTTTGGGCCATGGCTTTTGCCATGATGTACAATTCATGATCTGTCGCTGGGTAGAAAAATCCTAACGCTGAATAATACGTCGTAAGCGTATCGGTGAAACGATTGGTAGCGATATCTTTCATGATAGAAAATGTTTCTTTTTCATTTAATTTCACTCCCTTGAGCGCCTTCTTGAGGGCTTCTACAGAAAGTGAACTATTTGAAGTAAAAGCTACAGCAACCATTTTCCCAGCTTCTATCTTGTATTTTTGCACTACATCTTTGAGAATTCCCACCTCTCCACGTTTGATATAGCTATGACTCAGATCCGCATCTACGACAATCTCTTCCCCTTCGTAGATGAGAGATATTTTATCCATACTGTTTATTCCATGATCCCGAGCCTCCTGCTCATTGAGCAATGCTGTAAACGAATCTCCTTCCTGGATATCGATGAGTCTTGTTCTTACGTGGAAAGCCTGCCTAACTGGCAGGTAAACCTGCTTTGGTGATGTCTGTGTTTTTTTTGGATTCATAAGATATATTTATATATAAAGGTTTTTGAACTATATATAATTATACCCAAAATAGAAAATTTTGCAAATTTTTAGACACTTTTAAAGAAAATTTACAAGCAGATTTTTCAAGCAAATTTTTTATACTAAAAATCGTCTCGATTAGTCGGGACGAAAATGGAAATATATGATATAGTTGCAAATTAAAGGTCCCCCGCCGTACGGCGGGGTAGTAATGGCGAAAATACGCCTAAATTCTTTTAAGTAAGTTCGAAGATAGTGGTTAGCTACTTCAGTACCAGACTCGCAATTGCATAAAATTTTGGTGTTAGTGAAACAATAAATCCTGAATGAAATTCCTATATGGTAAAATTCATCCGATAACACTCTTTCGAGATGATTATCTTATATATATTTACTATCAAATGTCAAGTCTTTTGCGGGTCTGTAATGATGATAATTCTTACCTGCATTTAGGCGGAATTTTTGTATTCTTCCCGTACTTTTTCCAATGTTTCCTCATCAATAACTGATTTCAATGTTTCCTTAACACTTTTGGATCCATATTGAGAAAACAACTTTTTTAAGATATCTTCCTGCGGGACGCCATTCGCAGCGGCATCATAATAGTCAGGTACTATTTTTTCTGGGTTTTTTGGTAATTCAAAGACATATTTCCCTTTTTTATTGACTCTCGCAGACAAAACATCTCTTTTCATTCATCATGATAATCAAATCTTTCTGGCATTGTATATTATGCCCTGATCCTTGCTGTCTTTAAACGCAATAGTGGCATTCCCAAAATCATCAATTCTGACGATTTGGCAAGGATATTCTTCTCATTTTATAAATGGAGATGGCATTTTTATGACATGCACTATGTTCTTGGCAGTGACTTTTTTTACTTTATTTCTTTCTGCTTTAAGATTGGAAATAATGCTACCACCAAATTCCTCTGCCAACTGTTGTCTGCTTTTGTGTTTCTCAGGATCATTTCTGTTGATACGCTCATTATTCTCCCTTTCCGATTCGCCATACCGCTCAGCTATTCTCGGATCTCAAGCCGGAAGATTATAAAGAAGATATTCTTTGTAAGCATAATCAGCATCTCCGCTTACGCCTCGCGGGTATCATTTTTTATCTGCATATCTAGCAGTGTTTGTACTTCTGTTGTGTTTGCTTCTCATGATGATATATTAATTGATAAATCATTTGTTTACCTCTTTTTCTCAGTGGGAAATTCAAGAATTTCTCATAAATCACTGCTTGTCTTGGTTTTTCCAAGTATGGTATTGCGGAGTTTGTATAATTCACAAGGAGGTAATTCATCAATGATGGCAACCATCTGATGGAATTTGATGTTTGATTGCCACCCTTTAATCTTTTGTCGAATTTCATTACGTTCAGAAGTTCAGCGATACCGCGCACGATCAATAATCTCCTCAATAAACTCTTTTTCTGCGGGATTAAGCTTATCAAATGCCCCCAAAAATTTTGCCACATCATTTTGTATTTTTTCTTTACGTTCTTTTTCCTTCAACTCCTCTGCAGAATGCTCTACTTCTCCTGTAAATCCAGATATGTCATACTTTTCTGTACTGTTCATAGCTATATCTATAAAAATATAAAATAATTAATTGCTTTCTACTCTCTCAGCCCCGCTAAGTGGCTCATACGGGGTCATTAATTTGATTCAGCCCTCTCTGAATGTCTCAAATCTTTATTCTCTTTCTTTTCAAAGAACTCAATAGCCTGAGCCAATTCTTCGTGATCTTTGGCATATTCGTGGATATCTACTCATGCCTTGTATGCTTCGCATGCTTGTACTAATGCTGTCGCACCTTTCTGTGTTCCGCCTGGATGCGCATGACATCCTGCTCCCATCGTGGTAATGAAATCAACATTTCCCATCACATCAATAAATGGTTTGAGTAATGTGGGGTTGAGACCTCAGGAAATAATTGGGCAACATTTTTTGATGCCTCTTCGAGAGTCATCCTGTAAAACTTTTTCATGCATAGTATCTAAGATAATATTTTTTACAAAATCTTGATCTGTCTCTGGAACTGTGCCTCGTGATTGATGAAAGAGATGCCCGTCTGCGACTAAATTCAAAATATTGTGCGCTGCTGTCACATCTTCTTCTGGAGTTCCTGCCATCTTTCCTACACCTGCAGTTCCTGTATGAATACCTGATGCGCCGGCCAATCTTGCAAATTTGGAGAGCACCAAAACGTTGTAGCCGATTGGGTTCTCTGGTCTAGTAAATGCACCGTGACCAGCTCTATGAAAGTGTATAAATACGTCAGGATATTTTCTTCTGAGTGTCTGTACTGCCATCCAACCTGCGGTTGTCCCATCAATAAGGAAAGCATAAGAACCCTTTTCCATACCTGAATTTCTGACCATCTCGCATCTTGCTATCATGGTATCATAATCTGCTGCTGATACGTTGAATGAATGCACTTTCTTATGTCCTGTTTCTTTGACCGCTTTGGCCATAGCTTCTTTCACATGAATAACCATCTTTTCATACGGACAAAAATCCTGATCTGCCTGCGGTTCATCGTTCTTGACGAAGTCTCCTCCACCTACTCGGAAATCGTAGGCGACTTCTGCATATTCTGCTGAAGTTAATCACATCTTTGGTTTGACGATAGTTCCGAGAATTGGTCTGTCGAATACTTGTAAATATTCTCTCATATCATCAAGCGTATAACTTGGTCCATCATATTGCTCAAGCATGGCTGCCGGATATCGCATGTCCAATAATTTGAGTGCGCTCACTTCTTTCATTCAGAAAATATTTCCTGCGATATAGGTCATGATATTCTGGACGTTTCCTCCTCTATCTCGCAATCTTCGTGGATAAGCAATCCAGACGAGTGATTTTTCAAGATCAACTTTGTACACGAGCGAATTCATTTCGCGAGAAAATGGCGTTTCGGTCTTCACTGCGAAATTGGTTCCGGTTGAAGATTCTGCTGATACTTCACAAGCTGCTTGGAGAAGATTTAATTTCCCTCCTGCAACTAGGTGGAAGCAGCAAAGCATATATTCACCATTTTTTGGATCTTTGAGGTCTAGATTGACGTATGCAGCTTGGTGCGAATTGAGTGATTGAATCATTTCTTGAAGTGTCATTTTTGTTTATATTTAGACGGGTAAAATACGATATAGTAATTATAGCCAAAATGGCAAATTTTGCAAATTTTGGCCTATCTTTTGGTGGTATCCCATATTTTGAGGATCCCTGATTCTTGGAAGGCTTTTTTCATCCTTTCTCTCAATGCTTTCGTCTCTTCTCAAACTTCAAAATCCCTAAATGTCATACCATACCAATTTTTGTCATCCTGACTATTATGATATTCATCTGCTGCCTTGGTCATCTTATCTGCCTCTGGCGAATGAGCGACCCTATATTCTTCATATTTTTTAAATCACTTGCATGCATCCATAGGATATCCCAGAAGTAATCATAATCGTATATCGTCCATTTCTTTGAACTTTGGGTTGATGACCTTCTTTACCTCCACATCGCCAAATACCTCAGGATATTTTTTTATGACTTCTTCTACAAGTTTTGGATTGTAGACAAAGACTTCTCATTTGGCGTCTGGAACTATTTCGAAACCAAAATTTTTAAATAATTGATATGTTTTTTCTCTCTGATCCTTGGTGACTTTGCTTTCGTCGGTAAACACATCCCAAACAACTGGTTTCTCGCCTAAAAACAAGGCCTGAATATTCATGATACTGTTTCTTGGGATACCAGCATGATATATTGCTTTTCTACTGTTCTCTCTATATCATTCATCGTCATCAAAACTTTCTCATAATAATATTCTTTCAAATATCTCTGTAAATTTCCCAAATTTCTCCGCACCGTCTTTTCGTTTTACGATATCTTCATTCAAGTTTAAATCTTTTCTCAAATCATCAGAAGCGGTAGCAGTAACGCCCCCATGGCTATTTGTTGGTGTGGATAATGATCAAGTAAATTCTTCCATGAAGATATAAACGAATTAAATACCATTAGTTTTTGCAAATTTATGCTACATTCTTTTCGTCGGAAGCGTTTTCGAATTCTTTCATCTTAGTTTCTGCGCCTACCTGGCTTTCCATGCTTTCCATATTCATGCTGAAAGCCTGATTTCTCTGCCAAGCCATCTTATTATCGCTTTTTTTATTCAGTTTCTCTAATTTACTTTCGTAATCTCCAAGCATATCCAAATCTATCATAGGGAAAGAATCAGACTTTGGAGATTTAAAACATTGAAAAAACTTTAAATAAGTGTTATCTGCTGGTGGCATATTCCGATAGTTTTTCTTATCTACAATGTAAGGACAAAAAGCCATTTCAAAGAAATATCTTTCCTTATTATTCTCCTGTTTTGTCTTATCTCGCGGATTCGTTTGAGGGTGATAGGTAATTCTCTTCTCTTTGATATCTTTCATTTCTTTTATCGTCTCTCTTCATTTTTTAAGTTCATCTCTCGTATACCGATTGGCGGCATTATGGACGAGATCGCATAGTTGGAAATATTCAGGAGGTGTCTGTCAGATTTCTTCGAATCCTTCTCCTTTGGGGAAATGCATAAAATCAATTAAAATCTCTTGTGTAAACATATTCTGCACCGCTACTTTCTCAAAATGACTCGGATCGATACCGGCGAGATAATCAGCCTTCACGTCTGTATCTAATTTTGTTTGAAGATTCTTTTTCATGTCATCAAGATTCTCGCTCTTTATGAGAATCTGTTTACGTCATTCATCACCTCGAGATTCCACCTTCTGAGTAAAATCACTTAATTTGGGTAATTTCAACAAAGGGATTTCTTCACGACATGTTTTTTTATTTTCTTCATTGGCAAGATAATAAATTCACTTTACAATATCTTTTTTGAGAAATTTTTCTGTTTCTAAAGTTCATTTTGTGAGATTATAATATACCGTCAGATCCTTATCGCCGACTTTACCTTTGATCTCCACTATTCTATCCCCATCATCTTCTTGGATTGCATCACTTTTTTCGATTCTGAGTGAAGTCAGTAAATTTTCTTTATCTCAGTTATCCAGCGAGAAATTCATACATGATCTGAGCATATCTATACAAGTTGAAACTGCTTGCATTTTGATTGTCGGATTCCATACGTTAAGAACTTCTCACTCTGCATGGTTAAATTCATTTTGTATCAATTTTAATTTTGGGTCCAATCTCTTCCTATCCTTCGCAGAAACGTCAGATTTTAATCTTCATGTCTCTCCGTCAAAGAACTTCTCATCACCCTTACAAATATTTTTAATCATATTCCCCATCGTTGGATCATATTTTTTCTTGATATTATCTCTGTATTCATTGTCTTTCAGACTTTCATCTTTGACGAGAGTAGTAAGATTGCTCTCTTTCTCGGTTATATATCCTTGGATAACATCTGTCCCGATGATTTTACTTTTCTCTTTGTCCAAAGCATCTTTGGGAGTATTTTTTGTCTTATCGAGCATATGCGCGACCTTTTCGATATACTTCAACAAATCCTTATCCCAGAATTTTTGGAGTCGAGAATCGTTTTTGTAGATATTATATAATCTGACTGCCAAGTCATCGAATTCTGCGCCATATTTCTGGTCCAATCATTTTTCTTTGGCCATCTTCAACAATTCCATTCTTTCCAATTGTCTCTGCAATGCCTCCTTGCCTCATGCATTCTTGATATCTTCTTCGCTTGCTGCATTTACTTTCATTGTCGCTGCAGCCCTGGCCTTTAACATATCTTGCGTGTTGATATATCATTCTTGTTTCGCTCTAGCGAGAAAAGCGATCAAGTCTTCGTCGAATTCGAACAATTCCAAATTGACTGCGGCCTGATTGATATTGACCTTTTCAAATCATCCTGCCGAAAAAATTTTATCTTTTTTCGCCTGTATCGACTCTTTCTGATTTCTCAAAAATCCTCCGAATAAAGACATGTCTTCCATAAAGTCAAGCTTATCTATGGTTGGTTGATCCATATTCATCACGTATTGCTGGTCGAATTCATCCATATGCGCTCTGAGAAATTTCTGCTTATTCACGTCGTTAAATTTATTTATTTGCTTCTCTATACCCTCCGATTCCAATCCTTTTGATTTCTGTAGCATTTCTCAAATCTTTATGTTGTACTCAATATTTTTCGTTTTATCATGAGCTTTTTTTGCTGCTATATATGCTGCTTCATCGCAAATTCAAAATTTTGCTGCCAGCTTGGGCATCATCTTCTTCCAATCATCGCCATATACTCCCTCAACAATCTGCCAGACTTGCTTTTTCTCCTGCTTGGGTGTATTCTCTAACTGTTTTATCTCTGCTTTTTCTACCATTGTAATGAATTTAAAATATTAAATGTTTAATTTTTAATGAGATGCCTGCTCCACCTCGCTGTACAGCGTGGGACTTGCGCTGGCATGACTTTCACTTCGTGAGGTTCGCATTAAGTTTCTTCATTTGACTTTATGGACCTTATGAACCTTCGACCTTTGACTAATGTGCCATTCGTGGATAGTACTTTTTGACTGCCTTTTTCAAATCCTTTGGTTTGATGATGCCAAACTGCGTAATGATTCCCGTGATGAATTTGGCCGGCACCATATCGAATGCATAGTTGATAATCTCCAATCATTTTGGAGCTTCCGGCCATACTTCTTTGCCGGATCTTTCTTCTATTTCTATTTTTTTCTCCATATCGACCTTGGTCAAACTTCCCACGACGTAGACGGGGATTTTGGAATGCCATGCAGATAACGCGATCGCAAAACTTCCTATCTTGTTGTACACACTACCGTCAAGTTTAATATTGTCGCAACCGAGGATTATCATATCGATATCTACATGAGATTCATACATGTTGTCCACAAAAAATGGTGCGGCATCATCGACGATCATCGTATCAGGCACGCCTGCTTTCACAAGCTCTGTGGATGTTCTCCTTCATTGATACAAAGGCCTCGTTTCGGTATTGTAGACGTGGATTTTCTTTCCTGCTTTTCGTGCAGTGGTAAGCACTTTTACGACCGATCATGAATGGCAATGCGTCACGATATTGTAGCCGTTTTTGATAATCTTCGCTCAAATCGCCGGTCTGAGTTCTTCTTCTTTTTCTATCTCTGCGATGTATTCTTCACCTGCCTCTGAAAGTTTTTTTTGTAATTGAATAATATCCTTGGACTTGGTACTTTCTACTTGGTACTTTGTGCTAATTAGCTTTAGACCGTTGAATAACATCGGCTCCGTAGCTCTTGCATTCTTGAGGAGCATACTTGCCTTCGCCAGAAAAATCTTCAATTCTGACAAAGAGTTGAATTTTTGTTTCTTCAATTCTTGAGCGAGAATCTGAATTCAAGCTTTGGCGATATTTGTTGCTCACTGGATGGTGATTGACTTGATATCTTCGACAACTTGTTTGATTTTGGCAAGTTTATCCATCATTATTTTGAAAATGATAAATTTATTGATTGTAGATTGAGCGTAAGAATAAATCAAAATTTGCATAATTGTCTTCCAAGAAATCGAAGTCCATAGGCTCAGCATCCTTGGTTGTATATACTTTCACTCTTTTGAATTTTTGATGTTCTTCGACTTCTATATATCTGATTTGTCTGTCGAATAAAATTACTCATCTTTTTTTGACATCGGGTTCGTTTTCGTTGGTGAATCCTATCTGCGTGCAATGCCCGTTAGGATTGATGATTTCGGTTAGTTTGTAACCGTCAAAACTTAAAGCCATGGTTGGATGATAAATGGATAAAAACATATCTGTATCTATAACGCTTTAATTGTATCCGACAAGCCTTGAAATTGCAAAAAAACCCTGCTCCGGCAGGGTCTTTTCCTTGACTTTTATGACTTTGTATATGATGGGTGTTGAATTATATCTTCTTGACTGCAATCTTACCAGTTTCATCTATGCCCTTGATGCTTACTTTGATGACCTGTCCGATCTTGAAATGGTTGCTCAATGGAGTAACGTGTCTTTCTCCGAGGTTGGATATGTGGCAAAGTCCCATCTTTTTCTTTGGAAGTTCTACGAAGAGTCCGTAATCCTCTACTCTAGAAATTCTCGCGTCAAATGTCTGTCCGATTTCCAAATCAGTAACGATCTCTTTGATAATCTCAACCACCTGGTCGATGATTTCCTGGTTTTGATGTGTGATATAGCATGTTCCATCATCTTCGAAATCAATCTTCACCTTGTCATGTTCATCGATAATTTTGTTGATCACATCTCCTCATTTTCCGATAACTTCTTTGATTTTTCCAGGATCGACTTTCATGACGAAGATTTTTGGCGCATATGTTCCTATGTGATCTCTTGGTTTATCGATGGTCTTGAGCATAAAATCCATGATCTCTTTGTATCCTTCGATAGATCTATCGATAGTTTCAAACACGATATCCATCGGGATTCCTTTGAGTTTTGTGTCCAATTGGATGGCAGTCACTCCGTCTACGGTACCTGCAACTTTGAAATCCATATCTCCCGTGAAATCTTCTGTCGCCATCAAATCGTTGAGGACCATATGTTTTGTAATTTTATCTTTGTCATCGTGTTCTGTCATAAGTCCCATAGCAATTCCTGCAACTGGTTTTTTGATTGGCACTCATGCATCCATCAATGACAGCGTAGAACCGCAGACTGAACCCATAGAAGTCGAGCCTCCTGAGCCCAAACATTCAGATACTAATCTGATAGAATATGGGAAAACTGTCTTGTCTGGTATCATTCTTTCCAATGCTTTTTCTGCTAACTTTCCATGTCAGATTTCTCTTCTTCCTGTTCCTCTCATAGCTTTTGCTTCATGCACAGAAAATCCTGGGAAGTTGTAATGATGGAAATATCTTTGTTTTACATTATCATTTTCCATATCTTCGAGTACGAGATAATCCTTGGGACCTCACAAAGTAACTGTTGTAAGCACTTGTGTATCTCCTCTCCAGAATAATCCTGTTCCATGGACTCTTGGTAGCATTCCTACCTCACAATACAAAGATCTGATATCTTTTTCTTTGCGGTCGTCGATTCTTTTCCCGGTTTCCAATGTACGTTCGCGGATGTAGTGTTTTACAATATTGAAGGTAGCTATTTTCACTTTGCTTTCAGTAAAGTCAGCTTGCTCTGCATCTGCAATCTTGTCTTTGCATAATTCGATTGCTTCTTTTTCAAATCCTGAATAAATATCATTGAATCAAACTTTTGTGTTTCCTGCTAATGCGGATAATTTTTCCTGATTGAAAACATTACTCAGGTATGCGATAACTTCTTCTGATGGTTTATTGAAGACGACTTCTTTTTTGTTTATCGTCAATTTTTTTAGGAAGTCTGCCTGCATATCGCACGATTGATCGATGGCCTTCTGTCAGAGTTCAAAAGCTTTTTTGAGGATATCTGCTGGCACCTCGTTAGCTTCAGATTCGATCATATTGATTGATCATTTTTTTCCTGAGACAAGCAGATTGAGTTCAGCTTTTGCAAGTTCTGCATTGGTCGGATTGACGATGTATTTACCATCTAGATACGCAATCTGTGCGGCACCTACTGGCCCCTCAAATGGCAAACCAGCAGCTATGATAGAAACTGATGCTCCGATGATGGTCATCACGCCAAGTGGATGTTCATGGTCTAATGCTAAAGGTGTTACGGAGACGACAACGTCATTGATCATGCCTTTTGGAAACATAGGTCTGAGTGCTCTGTCTGCGAGTCTCCCATACAAGATGACCGTATCAGTAGGTCTGCCTTCTCTTCTTCTGTAGACTGCTCCGCCGATTCTTCATGCAGCAGAATAACTGTCTCTAAAATCTAGCGTCAAAGGAAGAAAATCTGCCTCTGTTTTTGGGTTGTTCACTTCCATCACGGTGGAAATCAAAAGCACGTCTTCACAGAATTTAACGGTGATGGAACTATCAGCTTGCACCGCTAATTTCCCTGTTTCAAACGATAATTGCTTACCTTCTCGATCGAAGGATTTTTGGTGGAGTTTAAACTCCTTTTTTTTGGTCATGAAAATTGAATGTGAAAAAATAAAGTGAATAATTGAGAAATTTGAAGGAGAAATTGTAGAGACTTAGAAACTACATTAACTATTCTACTAACGTAATTTCTAAGTTCCTAAATTTCTTTATACCTAAATTTCACATGTGATTATACTGTTATGGTAATTCTTTTCAACCCATGCTGAAGTATGGCATTCCGTTCAAAAAAATCCCGTAATTTCTGGAAAAGATCACTTACTTTGTACTTTCTACTTTGTACTTTCTACTATTATTTATCTCTGATAAGGGAAAATAATCCATTCATCCGTAATCTTTTCCACAAAAAAGTCAGCCTGGATCTTTGCTCACTCTTTGAGATAAATCACAGCTATCTTGGTATTTGGGCGATCGAATTTGTAGTTGGAGAAAATGTAAGTGATGGTATTTCAACTATCGATGAGATCATCGACAATCAATACTTTGAACTGTGAAAAATCCTTGATGATTTTGGTCATGTCCTGAATCTCCCTTCATCACTGCTTACTCTCGATATTGACCATCTCGATGCTTTTTACCCCGATGAGATCAGCAAGAAAATAGGCAGAAAGCAGTCCGCCTCTTGTGATAGAAACGACGATATCAGGCTTGAACCCGCTATGGACGATCTGATCAGCGAGCGTGATGCATCTCTTCTGCAAATCTTCGTAGCTTACTTTGATTTTACTAGTCATTTTCCCTTGATGAGTGATAAATGACACATTTACGAATATATTGATGACAGTATAGTGCATCAGTGGTCGAAATCAAATAAAAAAAAATACCCTCCGGCAACAAACCGAAGAGCATTTTTTTGTTGAAATTATTATCATTCGACCGACCCTGCTACACCTTATAGCAGGGCAAGGTCGAAATTATTTTGTCTTTGCAGAATTACCTGCCGCTTTAACTGCGTTTTCCGCTGCTTCGACAGCCGCTAGAACCTCAGCTGGTGTAGCATTGGCATTTGCATTTTTGACTTTTGCTGCTACCTGAAGACCAGCATTTTGGGCAACTGCCTCGATAACTGTGTCCTGAGCAGCTGAATCTGTCATAGCGCTCATTACTTGTATCACTGCTTCTGCTGCGGGAGTAATTATCGCTCCCACTATCTGACCAGCTGTATAAGTATCATCTACTGCATTATTGACTTGCTGCTCTGTAGTAGTGATAGCATTTTCGATAGTTACCGTTTCCGTAGCAGTAACGTTAGCTGACTGGATTTCAAGTACCGGCTCAACTGCTGCAGTCACATGCTCATCAAAATATTTTGTAAATTCTGATCTGATCAACGTATTTTCTAAGTTGGCGATTTTTCCAGGTGGGTCTCGAGAAAATCCACAATCTCTATCATTTGGGCAGCTTTTTTCACAAATACCGTTATCCTTACATCCGCCGCCGCTACCTCATCATTGAGTGCACCATGTCAATCCATAATGCGAACAGCATTCTTGTTCTGTCCATAATGCATAGCACTCTAGGTGAAATTCTGATCCATCACAACCATCTCTTTCCCAATCGCAATAACCAGCTCCACCACCTCATCATCACTGACAGTCTGGATCATTTGGACAGAAATTTCCGTTTGGATCACAACTACATATTCCATCAGAAGGGACATCACATGGTGGAACCTTGCATATCGGAATTTCACATCGATCTATACTATCACATTTTCCGCCGCCGCCTCATCAATGATCACACAAGCTGAGATCAAGAGGAATGGCTTTGCGAGTATTAATTAATATCTGCCGAGACGTCTCAAACGGGATATATACGGCTGCCATATATTCTTTTGATAAAATCTGTCTTCCCATGGTTGGATCTATAACTCCATTTACTGTCACTGCATCTAATTCATTTTGCACTTTAGCAAGATCTGTCTCTCTCTGAGCTTGGAAAACATTCTCCATATCAGCCACCAATAAGGTATCGTTCATCACTTCATTTACTTTTTGCTGAGTATTTTTCAAGGTGTCTTTGACCAAATTATCAAGTTTGAGTTGATGTTCTGGTTGTAATCTGAGTCTCCGATCAAATCTCAAATATCCGAGGATACCTGCACAGCTTTTATTCTGTCCAGCTGCTACGCCGCCTCATCACTGACATCGTGTACAATCTTTACATTCGGCTTGACTGCAAACAGGAGAAGTTGTGCATGGTCCGGGCCCTTCACAGTTAACGGCAGATTGGCACACATTAGTATCACATTGCAACAATCCATCACCGCCGTCTGCAAGCTGAGCTGAAGTTCTGAGCTGAATTAAAACTATAACCACCGCTACAACGATCACTGAGCCGACAAGCACCATGAGCTTGTGAGCCATTTTCATTTTTTTACCATTTGTTTTACCATGATGAAAATATAAAATATAAAAAATAAAAAATACTTAAGACGATTGATTTTTAACAAAATTTCCACATTATGCAAGTTCTCATGGTATATTATTCCAATTATTGCCTGTGTTTTAACATATATGCTATTGATATTTTTACTTTTTATGTGGGGATCACATTATTTTTGTCCTACAATTTTCTTTGACTTTAAAAATGAAAATCAGTAGAGATTAACAAATATCAAACCCACCCCGATACTTGCCCCATCTTTAGCAAAGGCTGAAAGAAAGAGGCCGAAATCTGTTCCCTTAAGTTCCCTCTTTATGTAAAGAGGGGGGACCCGCAGGGTGGGAGATTTAGATAAACATATTTGCTATGCACTACCATTATAAAGATTATCTCAAAGAATATTCTCAACACAATAGGAAGGCACCAACCAAATCTGAAGGACTAGTCCGACATTGTATTTTAAAAAAAGATAAAATGTGACACAGATTCCTTAGACAAAAACCCATAAATGATTTTATAGTAAATTAAAATAGGATTTAGGAAGTTATATATTGTTACTATATAGTTCATTACAACAAAATTGTCGTCACTGTGTTCCTAAATTTATGTGTAATTCACTATATTTTGGATTTCTATTGTCCTAAACTAAAACTTTGAATTGAGATAGATTGAGTAAGTCACGAAAATAATGGAAAATATGATGATAAGAGAACCGATATACTTAATTCTTTATGAATAAAGATTATAAGATACCAAGACCATGATGTGATTAAAAATTTAGAATGAGTGTTTTCCCATATTCAAAGTACTCTCTCTGAAAGAGAAAAAGAACTCCTGATTGAGAAAACAAAATCCCCCGCCTTCGGCACCCCCTTCCAGTAAAGGGGGAACTCCTCTGCTAGCCTCCTCGTTTAAATTCCCTCTTTATGTAAAGAGGGGGGACCCGCAGGGTGGGAGATTCAAGTAAATATTTTTACGAAAGAAAATCGTTATGCTCTTCTTCAGACTCGTTATTTTTTTTACCTAGATATTCTTTCACAACCTCGAGCAGAGCCTCGTTGAGAATTGATATTTTGTCTTTATCCAGATTAGCTGTTTTTTCTGTCTCAGATTTTCTTCCTGCCAGATGTTTCTCTTTCATGTGAAGGATCCTGGTCACTTGTTTGCTCGGATTAGTCACATTCTCAAATGGGAATTCAATTTCATGTTCAAGCCTGATCATCAGGTTTCACCTGCTGAAAAGTTTGTCCCGTCATGAATTCTGCGTATGCGACACTGTCTGTATCTTTTCCCGGTCAAAAAAATCAGTCTTGTATTTTGTCAGTCTTTCTCGCATAAACAAGGTAATACCTTCTTTGGAAAGCACAAGTCAGTCTAGATAGAGATTGAGGAAATCGATTACAAATTTTACAAAAAAACCTATTCAAACTATCCCAAATATCCGCGGTAAGAACAGCCGTGTGATATACGAAGATAATAATAAATAAATTATGTACAGTGCGAGCAAAAAGAAGATGATTCTCACCGTCTGCTTGATATAAACACTTCAATTATGTCAAATAATGTGCTGAATATCCTCAACATTAATGTATTTTTTTATAATCTCTTTTCTGATCATAAATTAGTCCGTAAGGTCTATAAAGTCTATAAAGTCCGTAAAGTCTTAAAGTCGACCTGATGGACCTGAAGACCTTCGACTTGATGGACTATTATTTTTTTATAGCATCGATTTTTTTCTGCTTTTCCAAGAATTTTTCCATCCTTCCTTTGATGACTTTCTTAACTACCTTATCCTTGTTGTACACAGGATGGCATTGATAGCATGTTTCCACTTTGATCGGTCAAGGGATCGTGGTATTTATGGTGAATTTGGCTCCGCATATACAAGTAACTTCTACGTCTTTGAAATACTTTCCGTGAATGTCTTTTTTCATTACAACTAATTAAAAGATTAAAAGATTTTGAAGATTAAAAAATTAATTTTTTAGTATTTTAATGTTTTAATTTTTTAATTTATCCAGCTGAGCTGGATAAATGCGACGTTACCCCGAATGGTCGGGGTCGGCGTCTTATTTATCTCGTGAACGCATGATGTAATGGCTTATAATCGAATATCTCTTCCTTTTTGAATCGATGAGCGATCTCTTTTTCTGCTTCTTCCACGCTGCCAGATGCATGTACAAGATTTGGCACACCTATATCAACTTCATCTGCGTAATCAAATGACATATGAGCATAATCTCATCTGATTGTCCCAGGAGCTGCGGCTTTAGGCTCTGTAGAGCCCACTAATTTACGAACGTATTCTACTGCTTCCACTCATTCAAATATAATAGCGATCACAGGCATTTTCATCATGGTATTAAGCTGGCGATTAAACGCTTTTTCACCACGCCTGGAAATCATTGTGCCGATGGTTTCATAATGGTAATGAAAAAAATCTTTGCTAGGTTGCAGCATTTTCATCGCAGCAATATGCAATCCTGTTCTTTCAAAACGAGAGATGATCTCTCCTACGATGGAACGTCCTACGCTATCTGGTTTAAGTACTACAAGTGTTCTTTGAATTTTTGCCATTTTTCACATATACAAAAAAATAAACGTTTGATGAGTATTATTGTTTTCCTGAATGTTTTCAAGACGAAGATTTTTCTGAATTTAGGTGAAAAACTACTTGAATTATGCGGGGAAATGTATATATCAGGCTAACATTCCTGAGGAACCAGGAGATTTTTCTTAACTTTAAATGGGGAATCGTCTAACGGCAGGACAACGGACTTTGACTCCGTTTATCTAGGTTCGAATCCTAGTTCCCCAAAAATTGCACTTTGGACTAAAGCCCAAAATGAAATGCTTCCCAAAAGGTTTAAAATGCGGGGTAGAGAAACGGTATCTCGTTGGGCTCATAACCCGAAGATAGGTGGTTCGACTCCATCCCCCGCAAATTAAGTTGTTAGAGATTAGAACGGCCTTATAGCCTTTAGTTGTTAGCAAAAATAAGGACTAAGGTCTAAGGACTACCAACTAAGGATTATCTATGGGACATCGTCTAACGGTAGGACAACAGACTCTGACTCTGTTTATCTAGGTTCGAATCCTAGCGTCCCAAAGAAACGATAAAACGACCAAACGCTTAAGCGCTTAAACGTTTCAACATTTTGCATGCCGGGGTGATGGAATTGGCAGACATGCTTGGCTTAGAACCAAGTGCCGTAAGGTGTGCAGGTTCAAGTCCTGTCCCCGGTAAATTACTTTAAGAAACAGAGGGTACGTTTTCGTGTGGAAAATGGGTTGACAATTGATGTTACATTATTATATACGACTTGTTATTTTTTCGCACAGTCAAGACTGCATAGTTACTACCACAACAATTCCTCATTACATTTCGGACTTATTTGGGTAGTAAACTATATAAGCCATTCCGAGGTAGCTCAGTTGGTAGAGCAAATGGCTGTTAACCATTGGGTCGTGGGTTCGAGTCCCTCCCTCGGAGAAGTAAAGTTTTAATCTCAATAATAAATCAAAGATGCCTATCATCAAATCCGCGAAGAAAGCAATGAGAAGATCAGCCGTATTGCACGAAAGAAATTCTGAATTCAAACTCAGAATGAAAATGGCGATAAAGAAATTTATCAAGAATGTTGCTAAATGAGAAGCCGTATCATTCGACGATCTCAAAAAGGTATATAAGTTCGTTGATAAATGTGCTAAGGTCTGAGTGATCAAGAAGAAGACTGCTGCGAGAAAAAAATCAAGAATCTCTCGCTTGTTCAACACCGTACAGAAAAAAGCCTAATCAAAAAAAGCTTTTTTTCTGCCGACTTAGCTCAACTGGTAGAGCAATCGCCTTGTAAGCGATAGGTTATCGGTTCAATTCCGATAGTCGGCTCCAGAAATACAATAAAGTACAAAAACATACGGGTGATTAGCTCAGTTGGCTAGAGCATCTGCCTTACAAGCAGAGGGTCATAGGTTCGAGTCCTATATCACCCACCATTACTACCTGGAGTGGTAGTTCAGCTGGTTAGAACGCCCGCCTGTCACGCGGGAGGTCGAGGGTTCGAGTCCCTTCCATTCCGCCACTTAATCGTGGTCTCATCGTCTAACGGTTAGGACAGGGGACTTTCAATCCTCCAATCGGGGTTCGATTCCCCGTGGGACCGAATTAAAAAAACTAATGATTCACTGTACATACTCATGGGTCTATAGCTCAGTTGGTCAGAGCAAGCGGCTCATAACCGCTGGGTCGCTGGTTCGAGCCCAGCTAGGCCCAATTAAAAATGCGGACGTAACTCAATTGGCTAGAGTCACAGCCTTCCAAGCTGTTGGTTGCGGGTTCGAGTCCCGTCGTCCGCTCCAGAAAAAAATTTCAAGCTTGTGTTTGAGATTTTTTTTATTTGAAAAACCCCGCCGTATAGCGGGGTGGAAAATATGTGAATAGTTTTTTTATACTTGTGGAGGAACAACGGCTACTGGTGCAGGAGTTGACGCTGGCGCTACTTGAGGTGTTTGTGCTGGCGTTTGTGGCGCCGCTTCTTGTGGTCATGCAGCATTTTGGACTCATGCGACGACCTTACCGCCGACATTCTGTGCTTCAGAGACAGCTCATCCTACCATTCCTTGAGCGGTAGAAGTTATGCCGCTAAGTGCTCATCCGATCTGGCCGAATATTCCTGTAGCTTGTGGAGCTGGTGTAGCTCATGCTGCTGGTTGCACTGGTGGCACTGGTGCTTGTCCTGTAATAGGATCAGCATTTCCTGAAACTTTGGCTATAAGTTTTACAATTCATTTTATGACTTTTTCCAAAAGTCCTTCCTTCAGAGCAGCTGGTACTTGTTGCACAGGAATCTGCACTTCCGCGACCGGCTGTACTGGAGGTATAGGAATTTGCACTGGTTGTACCGATGCCTGTACTTGCTGTGGAACTGTTTGCGCAGCAACAGTGGCATCTCATACAAGATTGTATGGATTTCAAGGCGTTTGTGCTGGGATCTGCGCTTGTATAGGATCCATTTTTTTGTTTTGTTTACGAGATTAAATATACTTAATACAACTCTATTGTAATCATTTTCGCCGAAAACGCAAATTTTTGAGGACCAAAATACAGAAAAACTTGTATTTTCCTCAAAAAATTATACAGTATAGGCAGTTTTTAGCCTTTTTGGCCCCAAAATCATCCCATGACGGAACTCATCTACCACGGAAATGGAGAAAGAATAGATACGCGATTGACTACACAATTCCCTTACTCTAGGAATTTTTTTCATCATATCATCGAAAGAGAAGGCATCAAAGTCGAAAGTCAAAAGTCCCCGAATTGATCGGGACAGGCTCCAGTCGAAGGTCAAAGAGGAAAGGTAATTAAAAAATCACATAAGCTGAGCGAAGGCGAAGTCATTTTCATCGATGATGTCACAAGATATCTTTCCTCTGCCATTCTTGATGAGGCACCAAATATCGATATCCCTATCGTTTTGGAGAAAGAAGATTATCTCGTCATCAATAAACTGAAATGAGTTTTGGCGCATCCAAACAGTGTTTGGGATGTAGGGCAGCCATCAGTGGTCTGATTTTTATATCACAGATACAAAGATCTTCCGAGTATTTGAAATTTTATCAGAGCAGGACTTCTTCATAGACTCGATAAAGAAACAGATGGATTGATGATAGTTGCAAAGACGGAAAAGGGGCTTGCTCACTTCAAAAAACTCTTCCAGGAAAAATCTGAAAAAGCATCAGAAATATCTGAGAAACATCAATGAACGTCTACTGACCACGAATTTCATAATCATCTGTCATCTTCTGAATCTTATCATCCGGAGTCTTTCGGTTTAAGAAAATTTTATCGCGCAACATGTTATCTCACGGATGCAGGAAAAAAATTTCTTGATGGAATCAAAAAAATCCCCCCGGTGCTATGACCGGGGCAAGCCTTCTATATTAAAGAACTTGTAATCGCGAAAGTACCGCACACGGAGCCGAAAATGTGAATTACGAAAATAATGAAAGTGTCAGAGGCGCATAGGCTGATAGGTACAAAGGAAGATGTCGTTGATTTGGAATTGGAAATTTTAACGTGAAGAACTCACCAGATCAGATATCATCTCGCCCATCACGGATTGCCTATCGTCGGCGATTATCTGTATGGGAAAGATGACCCCGACGTTTCGGTGCCGATGGGATTGACCGCATGGAAATTGATATTTGAAGATGTGGACGGAAAAAAAATTTCTCTAGAAATTTAAAAAAAGCCGGCGCAATAAGCCCGGCTTTATGTTGTTGATGTTGATTACTTATTTTCCGTACAATTGCCTATTGGCATCATCCAAATACATAGTGTGAATGGTTGCTATTTTATTACGTTTAACCCCGAGCGGGAATTCCCATGATCCGGGCCCGTAATCTCCGTAATTTTTTACCGGAGGACCAAATAGTACCAAGCCATCTTCACTAGCACAGATGATTGTATAAAAGGCCATGATATCAGGGAATTCTGAACCTTTTTTCTTCACCATCCTTTCAACAGCTTTCTCTCTTTTTCTCAATGGCGCTGCGTCATTGTATCTTTCTTCTTCCGGTACCTTGCTGTTGTAGTCGTCCTTGTAAGAAGAAAATGGTAGTAACTTAATCGCAGGAACGTTTTCATGATACATCACCAAATCCGGTTGTCCTTTTGGATGAAATGTTTCGTACATCCATGAGGAAATCAATCCTTTGATGTCATCATTCATGTTCCCCTGAATCGTCGGCCTGCCTATCAATATCTCTGCGTCACGATTTAACATGATAGCAAATGCCATGGCGCTAAAAAGATAATTCGTCGATTGTGGTTGGCCTTGTAGTTCAGGCACGATGAAAGTAGTACCTAGTTCTAATGCCTTTCCCAAAATGTCATTTTGAAGCGTCTCTGTAGCCATGAATAATTTGTTCATAGAACTCTTTTCATACGAAATCCCCTTATACAAGGGAAGAAATCTGAGTCCTACACCGAATAAGCCGTCGTCATAAACAACAACATGACGATATGCATCATCTTCACGCAAATCATACGATGACATGTCCGGTGAATTATAAGCCGACCCTTCATGTGCGAAAGAAAACACTTTTGCTATGTGCAGCAAACGAGCCGATTCCGGGCAATCAGCATAACGAAACGTGTACACTGGTTTTGGAATCATTATACCTTCCGACCCTTTACGTACGAATGTTTCTCCGAGCCTTTGTGCCTTGGTAGCTAATTCGTTTTCCACTTCATCAATATCAATGTTCAGCAACTCTATAAGAGTTTTTAAGCGCAATTCTTTTTTTAAAATAAGTTGCACTAGGTTTTCATAGTTAATGTTCAAGTCCATAATTTTCCTTTCTTTTTTTGGTTTAACTTTCTTTTTATTAATTATTTCTTTTTTTTAGAGGGAATGAATATAATAATATATTAGCTAATGTCAATGTTTCATTTTTTTCAATGTTTCATTTTTTTCAATGGAAAAACGCCACACCCTCACGGGCATGACGTCTTTTCTCTATCGTGAATAGAATAATTATTCAGCTTTCTTGGCTTTTGTCGTCTTCTTTGGAGCCTCGGCTTTTTCTTCTGCGGCTTTCTTTGGAGCCTCGGCTTTTGCAGCTTTAGCTTCTTTTTCAGCAGCTGGCTTTCTTGCAATCTTCTTAGATTCTTTAGGAGCTTTTTCAAGCATCTTTTCTGCCTTATCTGCCGTATCTTTATCTTCAGTCAACTTCTTCAAAACATCACCCAATCCCTTAGTCTTAGGTTTTCTTTCTTCAAAGGATTTGGAGATTTGCTGGCGACCTGGAGATTCGTTTGATTTATCTGTTTCTCTCTCCAAATCTCCCTTGATCTCCTTATCTCCTCCTTTTTCCTCTCCAGCTTTCTTTGTGCTTTCTATTTTCAACTTTGTACTTGTTTGTTTATCGTCGCCCTCGAGAAGACCCTTCATACTCAATCCGATTTTTCTGTTTTTTGAATCAAGGAGAATGATTTTCGCTTTAACTATCTGTCCGAGTTTTACGACTTCATTTGGATTCTGGATAGATCTCTGAGACAATTCGCTCAAGTGAACCAATCCATTGATATCACCGAACACTCTCACGAATACTCCATAAGGAACAAATCTGATGACTTCACCTTCGATGATATCGCCCACTTTGTGCACCTTTGGCAATGCGATCCGCGGATCATCTTTTAATTTCTTGCTGGATAATGAAATCTTTCCATTTTCAAGTCCGATAACTTTGACTGATATCTTATCACCGATTTTTCCGAGTTGATCGATATTGTTGACGTGTCCATAGGTGATTTCTGAGATATGAACCAATCCTTCTACCGTACCTCCGATAGTAACGAAAAGTCCATATGAAGATGTTCCGCTTACTACTCCGTCGAATACTTTTCCTACTTCGAGTTGAGAAAGCACTGCTTCTCTTTCTTCTTTAAGCGCTTCTCTTTCCGACAAGATGATTCTCTTTTCTTCTTCGTCGATATTTATGATTCTTACTTTGAGTTCTTTGCCGATGAGTTCAAGAAGTTTTTTAAAAATGATTTCTTGATCTCCATCTTCTACTCTAGGGTAATGGATAGGAGCCAATTGAGACAATGGAACGAATCCTTTGATACCATGCATGTCCACGAGCAATCCACCAAGATTGGCTTCTGTGGGTGTCACGCTGATAATCTCATCAGCTTCAAATTTTTTGATGATAGATTTCCAGATATCGTATTGAAGCAATTTTGTGATAGATACGATGTAATGTCCATCTTCATGTCTGATATTTGTATTGACAATTTCTAGTTCGATTTCTCTTCCAGGAGCAAGATCATACCCTGATCTTTCAAGTTCTTTCACTTCCTTTGAAAGGATGATACCTGTGAATGCGCAGTCTGCACAATCAACTAAAATTCCGTTTTCGATTTTTTTGAGTACGACTCACTTCACCTTATATCCTTCCTTGATAATAGGAAGTTTAAGATCAGCTAAATTAAATTCTGCCATTACAATGTAAAACGTTAGAGAATAAAAAAATGTTAACTTGGTCAACTTGGTTAACTGGGTTAACTGGGTTAACTTAGCTAAGTTTTACTAAGTTCACCGTTTTTACCAAGTTTTACTAAATTTTGTTATACTTTGAGGTCTAATTTTTTTGAAACTGTTGAGTACGTATCAAGACTTTTATCTTTGAGGTACTTTAAAAATTTTCTTCTTTTTGCAACTTTCTTCAAAAGACTTCTCTTAGCATCATAATCTTTTTTGTGCGCACCCAAATGTGCTTGAAGTTGCTCGATTTCTGCACTAAGTAATCCAGCTTGTACTTCTGGAGACCCTGTGTCTTTGTCATGTCTTTGAAATACTAAATCCCCCTGTTTTGCGGGAACTTTTTTCTCAACCTTTTTGGCTGCCCCGCCTTTTGCGGGATTTCCTTTGGTCGTTTTGTTCTTTTCTGCCATGATAATAAATAATAAAAAAGATAAAAAGCGGATGCAAAACTTACAGATGGCTATTCCGTCTAGCAATGCTTTCCAAAATAGTTTTTAGTCTTTAGCCGATAGTCTTTAGCTATTTGTTTTTTTAGCTAAGGACTAAGATGCCGTAAGGCCGTTACTAAAGTCTAACGACTGAATATACCCCCGACAGGGCTCGAACCTGTATTTACTCCTTAGGAGAGAGTCGTTCTATCCTGTTGAACTACAGGAGCGAAAAAGGCATAAAGTAGGCGCCAAGAACTTCCTCAGAAGTTTACCTCGACCGCCATGGCTTGCATGGATGTGAGATGGATACTGTAAAGTATAACGCCGATCTTTATCCAACAGTTACGTTAGACAAAAAAAAGTCGCTCTATCAAGCGGTGCTGTGGTTTTAGGATTTTTGGAGGGGAAATCAAGGGGAAAATAGGGGGAAAATAGGGGGAGCTAAATCATTCCTTCTACCTCGTCCAATCACTTCACAATTTTCCCTTCCAATTCTTTAATCTGACTAATCAATACTTTAGGATTTTCGTATTTGACTGCAGTATATTCTATTTTTTTATACTTGGAGATGCTGAGGTCGTAATTATTTTTCTTGATTTCTTCCTTATTTACTCGAAACCATTTGTCTCACTTCGCAGGTTGTTTGTCATACTTGCGGTCAGTGACACAAGCTTGGTATTTGGTTAATATATCCGGGATATCATTATCATTTGTCGGTGTTCTCTTATCATCTAAACTATATCCATCAGCTGATACATCATAGAACCATACTTTATTTGTCTCGTCACCTTTGGTGAAAATTAATACGGCTGTGCTCACTCCAGCGTAAGGCTTAAAAACTCCAGATGGCAGACTAATTACTGCTTTGAGGTCAGTATTTTCTATGAGAAGCTCTCTGAGTTTTTTGTGAGCGTTGGATGAGCCAAAAAGAACTCCATCAGGAACAATCACTCCGCATCTTCCACCGACCACGAGTTTTTGGTACATCAGCTCAACAAAGAGTAATTCGGTTTTGGCAGTTCATAAGGTAAAGTCATCACTCACATCTCCCTTGTCGATACTCCCCTTGAATGGCGGATTCATAAGGATTACATCAAATTCTGGAGCATGAGAAAATTGTTTTCCCAACGTATCCTGATATTTGATATTTGGTGTAGAAATTCCGTGCATGATACAATTCATCAATGCAATTCTGACCATCGTACTATCAAAATCAAACCCCGTCAATCAGTCAGACTTTAATCTCTTTCGGTCTTTTGCGTCAAGCAAATCTGCCGGATAATGCGTCTCTGATTCGTCCTCAAAGATTGCATCTTTACTCGTATTGCTCTGTAAAATATGTTTATAGGTGTTGATCAAAAATCCTGCCGTTCCTGCGGCTAAATCAGCAACTTTGTCATGTTTGCTTGGATTCACAATATCAACGATCATTTGAATAATATGTCTTGGCGTACGAAACTGACCATTTTTACCAGCGCTCGCTATTTCATTAAGCAGATACTCGTAAATATCTCCTGATGTGTCATCGTTTTGTTGAGTTATATGCAAATCTTCTAATATCGTCACTGCTGTCACGAGCATACTCGCCTTGGGAATAAGGAAATTAGCGTCTTTGAGGTTACCTGCGAATCATTCTTCTGTATGTAATGTTTTGATAAATGGAAAGACAATATCTCTGACATAACTAAACATTTCTTCAGCTGGCATTTGAATTCGACGACTTCGTCTCAATTCTTCTTTATCGTATTTTTTATTATTAATTTCAAATTTTCCAATAAACTTTGGTTCATATTTGAAACTAGAAACTCTGCTTGCTTTGAGTACGTTCTGCTTATCAAGCTCATCCAATCTTTTCATAAAAATAAGGAAAGATATCTGCTCTATGGCAGTCAATGGATTGGAAATTCCACCTGATCGGAAGGTATTCCATAGGGAATTAATCTGTGATTTAAGCGTTGAATTAAGCATCTTTTTTGAAAGTTAAAATAAAATCATATATTTCTTTTAAGGTAAATTTTCCTCTTTGTTCCGAATTTAATACAGGATCTAACTCAGTTTTTATTTGTTGTTGTAGAATATCAAATGCATCGTCAATAGTATATGCCAAATCACCAATTTTCTGACATATAAGTGGCCTGATAGATTCAAATTCGAATCCCCTCTCTCTAGCATACCAGACATCAAAAAAATCTCTAATTGCAGGATATTCACGTGTCAATGCAGCTCTCGTCTTTTCGGCGAATATTTCATTCAAATCCATCACTTGTATAGTATGATTTTGGAAAAAAATATTTTCAAATATAGGATGTTTAAAAATTGCTCTTATGTTTTTGGAGATAGGTGCAAGTAATAATATTGGCTCGAATCTTATATCTATTTTGATCATTTGAGGGGAATTATCAATAAACGAATTGTATAAAAATTTAAAACGTCATTGCCTATATGTGTTATATTTGGTCTGTTCTCCAGAGAGCGTTAGTCAAATATTTTTAAACATATCAGAGGAAAATAATTGCTTATATTGTTCTAATAATCTTCGTCTTGGATTTTTTCACAAATTACCGATCACAACGAAATCCAAATCCTCCGACAATCTGTAATAGTCATAGTAAATTTTATTTAAACAGGTTCATCATTTGAAAATCAATTCCGGATGATGTTTTCCGAGATAAATGAGAATAATCGTCAGTAAAAAATCTTTTTCTAATTTATATATATCAAATTTTGCCTCATGCTCGCGCAGCATTGGTTCGAGTAGCTTCCAATCAATGTCTTCATAACCATCCAGTACTTGGGAGAGTTCTATTGTCATAGTATAATTTTTTTGATAATAAATGCCCTGATATTTTGGTAAGGATATTTTCTCAATAATGTTTCAAGCTGTTGCTTGTTTATTGATCTTTTGTAGATTTCTTTAAGTTCAGCAAGCTTGTTCATATTTTCCTTACAATATTCAATAAACGCCCTTTCTATATTCATAATACTATAATATATTCATCTATCATATTTTAAATCAAAACCATATATCACTTCATTTTTTACTTTTTTGAATGAAAAATCTGTAGTATAGATTACTTTATCTCCATAAAATATAGTAGAATATATCGTATACTGATTAGCTATTTGTGTCGTAAATCCATAGAGATTGTACACAGCGAGTCATCCAAACATATAATTAGTTTTTCCACAATACGTTGCGCCAATGATCCATGGCGTAGGTCATTTTTCATATTGAAGATTGAGATACGACTCATCTCTTTTGATTACAGCAAGTATTCATTTCCTGGTAAGGTCATAGATAGTATATTGTTCTGGCAGCTTTTGCAAAAAATCATCCAAGAACTCTTTGGTAAGTATGGCCTTGTTTAATAAGTTAAACTTTTGTTTAATATCCAACATTTTTATAGATATTATATAAATATTTTATAGATATTCGCATTATTTTGCTAATAACTATATAATTATTTTATAGTTATTTAACTAAATAACACAATAATTATAAAAAAAATAGTGTTTTTTGCAAGAGATTTATATATTTCAACTAAAACCCGATAAGCTCATTTTTTCTAAAATATAAAAAAATCCAGTCTAGAACTGGAAATTTACAATATAATCGGAGTTCTAATATTCTTCATCTCTTTTCCGTGGGAAAACCAAATTACGGATCGGTTTCGCATATGTTGCAGGCCAATCCTCTGCTCTTTCATAAGGATCATTTCGATGCTTCTTAATCTCCTCTCCTATACACAAAAAGAGAAATCTGCCTAAATGTTCTACCAAATTTATAGATAATACTATACCTGAAATCATTTGTTTTTCATCAAATATGAGTTTTTTATCTTTCTTTCATTTATGAACAACCTCACATAGTTGTTTGTATATTTTCACATATTTTTTTCATCAAAAAAATCTTTATTTTCTATCGTGCCTCATAGTCCAAGATAAATCTCTTTTTTGTAGAAATCACCATGTTTTAATGATAAGGATATTTTATCCTCTATACTTATATGTTCATTTCAATGTTCTTCCTTTTTATGTTTTCTAAGAGCTTGAATTTCTTCCTTATTAACTAATTTTTTAAAGCAGAGTTTAATTATGCTCTCCATCACCATTCTTAGATGGACATGAGCTGATTCATAATAACCACTCATAATATGTTTGAGAGCGATCGTTATTTCTTCTACAGAAAAATTTAGAGTCATCACTGTGTCATCGTCGAATCAAAAATCCTTCTGATGATTAGTAAATAGTTCCATGAGCGCTTCATAGCCATGAATTGCATAAAGAAGGTTATTTTTAAGATTACCGTTTTTTTCCAAACTTAATGAATTCTGCAATTTCCCTAGGGCAGCAATGGATTTGAAAAAGATTTCTTGCTCCTTATCATACATATCAAAAATACCAGGATATGACTTTAGTTGGTCCTTATGCTTGTCATGGAATAATTTAATTTTTAGTTTTTGCAATCGGTTCATATTTAATTAATTCAACTAAACCTGATATAACTTTTCTTTTTCCTCAATAATCCTCTCCAATTCCATGATCACACCATCCAAATTGTTTTCTATCTCTTCGTTGGTAAATCTTATGACCTCTATCCCGTAATCTCTGATTATCACATCTCTCATCTGGTCATATTCAACTTGGTCATTATGATATCATCCATCGAGTTCTATTCACAACAATAATTTGGAACAGTAGAAGTCCAAGATAAACGATCAGACTACTTTTTGTCTTCTAAATTTATATCAGAGAAACTTTTTATTTTTTAAAATAAGATGCCAGAATATCCCCTCCGTCTTGGTTGATTTTTTTCTGTTCTGTCTGGCGAATTTGGTCAGACTGGTATTGTAAGGGACAAAAGGAAGCTCTTGATCTTGCATGATTGATTGGGATGCGGATAAAACAAAAATCCCCTGCTCTCGTAATAACCCCACCACCCGACACTTCAGGGTCCCCCTCTCCTTTCAGGGAGGCAAGACCCCCTCCAGCTCCCCTTATCAGGGGAGAAAACAACCTCTCCACCATGGGTTCGCCATGGTCCCCCTCTCCTATCAGAGAGGAATATTCTCCCCGGAGGGGAAGTTCCTCTCTTCTCTGAAGAGAGGCGGTTACCTCCCTGTTAGGGAAGGTCGTTCGGATTTTCCGAACGGGTGGAGTTGTTAAAACTCTCCTGCATCTCTGCCTGATACAAGTCCTCCAGCTTCGCGAGGGCAAGCTTATGGGATGATTTTTGAGATTCTATCTGAGTGATAATGTCGGCAAATTTTTGTTGGAAAGGAAGCGGTGGAAGCGGAATTTCAAT
>Ga0100390_10000297_pt1 | contig 47177 bp, 38 predicted proteins | sample CryGeymeta201514_FD_81540 | JGI IMG/M metagenome (GOLD analysis project Ga0100390, IMG submission 81540) | Groundwater microbial communities from Crystal Geyser aquifers in Utah, USA - Crystal Geyser metaG 2015-14 | ecosystem: Environmental > Aquatic > Deep subsurface > Groundwater | place... | reverse complement strand
TGGCGGGTGAATGATGCGAAAACAGCACGATAAATTTTCGGAAAAAGTTTTGCTGCTCAACAGATTACAGATCTGATTCGCGTCTATTCGCGTACATTCGCGGTTCCAACTCATCTTTTAAGGTTCATCGCCCGACTACTGCGCAGTGGGGGCGATTGCAGCCTTGCGGGTGGCCCCCGTGGCGTGTCCGCTCGCCGGACGCCGTTGCGGGTCGGCTAGAGCATTCTGCGGTATTGAAACACGCTAAGCCCCGAGATTTTCGTAAAATTCGAGACACTCGGCGAGCGGCTTGATGCCATCGGACGGGGTGAGATCACATTTGCAAACAGTAGCGACCGCGAGCCCTTGTTTAAGGGAAAGCTCCATCGGCTTATTGTGATACAGCCCTTCCAGAAAACCTGCGGCGAAGGCATGATCGACCCCGGCCGATCCCACCCGCTGCCCCGCCGGGAGCAGATGACCGCTGATGCAGCTAAACGCACCATCGACCCCAAGGTGCACCGCCGCAGCACCGGCACATATGATGACGGCCGAGCGCAGGCCAAGGTCGAGCAGTTTCTGAGCGGCTACCCGAGCCAAGTCCGGGTCCAACTGCCCCTCAGTGCTTAGCTCGATACCCATCAACTCCTCCACCAAACGGTCGTTGGTAATCAGGTAGTCCGCTTCCGCTAGAGTCCCGGCATAATCCGCAATAGTGGAGTTGCGTTCGATCGGGGCAATTTCGACCACTGTAATAATCTTTTGTTTACGGGCATCACGCACCAACTGCGCGGCACCCGTGCGCCCATATTCAGGATTATGGGTATCCAACTTACCCAGCGCACCCAGCGAACCCAGAAACAGCATCCTGGGCTTTACGGCACGCAGCTTCACATCTTTGCGGGAAAAGGTATCGCCGATCCCGGAAAAATGGAAACAGGTATGGCGACCGGTGGATTCCACGGTATAGACATCCGTATAGCCGGTGCTGCTCCCTTCGACCGCAATAATCTGAGAGGTATCAATCCGGTGACTGTGGCAGCACTCGAGGATCAGCTTTCCATCCAGATCCTGTCCCACCTTGGCAGCAGCATAAAGCGGGAAATCCACCTGGAGATTGGCCAGGTTTATGAGCGTATTTAACGGTGCTCCCCCATTACTCATACACTCGCGCTTCACACCTGCACTGCTGCGCTCCCGCGGGTAATGATCCACCACCTTGTGATAATCGACCACGAAGGTACCGACGGCCATGAAGGGCGGCAGCGGGATGGAAGGATTTTCTTCAGGATTCAGCATCGCTTGTCTTGGCGGTCAAAAAGGAGAGCAGCACCACCCAAATGGACACGGCCAGTATCGCCATCGGCACCTGCAGTTCGGGTGGAAAGAAATAGACGAGGTAGGCCATCGGGATCCAGAAGGCCCAATTGGAAATCAGTACCGGCAGCATTTGTGTGCCCCAAAATGTGCGGAAGGGCGACATCAGCTCAAACACCGGCTTCCAGACAAACCCGTTGTTTTTCCACAGGTAGAGAATCGCCTGATAAGGGTTGGCGAAGAGCACCGTCCAGATGAATTGATCAAACAGAACTTTCGCCGTCAGTTCCCGAAAGGAATTGCCCGCACCGAAGACCTCAACTTGCCAGGCATAACGGTAATACTGGGTCACCCCCATTACCCCGAATACCAGGAAGTTAAAAGTGCCGTTGACCGTATTGGCGCGGGTCCAGCGTTTTTCCGTGCTGGTCAAGACTTTGACACATTCCACCAATACGCCCACCGCGAGGCCCATCCCAATGGAGGCAAAATAGACGCCGGTGCGATTTTGAAACGCGGTTATCGCATCAAAAATCCCGCGGGAGGCGGGTAACAGATAATATAAAGCAGCGATGCCAATCATGACGGCCCATATCAGCAGTGCCGGCTTGAACGTTTTTTTCGCGGCATTGACACCGATGCGCAAACTGGAATCGATCATATCGTCCCAGTCCGGTGGATCGACCGGGATGGCGGCACCTGTGTTCCAGTCCACACCGGTAACTGCCAGACGATTCCGGCCCCGGAAATGGCGCCGCCGCTGGGGCTCGGAGTTATCGAAATAAGATCCGTCGGCGACGAGACTTTGGTGAATAATAAACATAAAAAATTGTGCGCTTTATGATGCAGGAGCAATCGAACTGCGGTGAAGAAGGTGACCGTCTTTTCTGCGGCGGCGAAAATCCAGCACCCCAGAAAACAGATTGTAGCAGAACTAACGCCAATCAGTGAGAACAGAGCTAAATCTTAATGTTTTTCAGCTATAACCTCAGGCGTGCTTGAGCGCGACGAAGTGCTCGCCCTTCCCCTGGTTCACCCGGGCCTGATCAAAGGTGACGACACTGAATCAAGCGCACACAAGTCTGAACCATTAAGAACGCATTCCCCCGCAACACCAGATGATGCCAGCTCGAAAAAAAGCATTAATCCGCAGCCGACGGGGTGGCCGGCTTCACCGTTTTTTTCGTGGCCACCTTCTTCGCAGTTTTTTTCGTAGCGGTTTTTTTCACCGTTTTTTTGGCCGTTTTTTTGGCCGCCTTTTTTGTCGCTTTTTTCGTCGCTTTTTTCGTCGCTTTTTTGGCTACTGATTTTTTTACCGGAGTGGACAAAGTGGGCTTGGCAGCTTCCTCCTTTTTAGAGGAAGCTTTCGGCTTGGGTTGCAACGCCTCCGGGCGTGGCGACTCGGTTGACTTGAGCAGCGGTGGTGCTGCCGCATCCCGCCGGCCTGACTGGCTGGACTGCGGCGCCGGGCGCAATTGCACTTGCTGCGATTTCTCTTGTTCCTGCGGGGCAGTGGTCTCCTGCGGCTTCGCCTCACCGCCTGCATGCGCGGACTTGTTGCGGTTGCGGCCACCACGGCGGCGGCGGCGCTTGTTCTTGCCCTGTCCTTCGGTGGGCGGATGACCCGGCTGCGAATTATCCTGACCTTGCGCCGGGCCACGCTGTTCCGCTTGTTTCACCGGCGGGCGGTCCGGCTGCTGCGGGCGTTTGGCGGGGGGCCGGTCCGGCTGGTCAGAGCGCTGGGGATGGGCCTCAATAGCTGCGATGGCGGCGGCGGTCTTGTCCTCCAGCTCCGCGTCGGTGTAGGGAATCGTGCGTTCGATCTGCTGTCGCTTCTCGGTGGGGATGCTGGGTTGCTCCGGCGGGAAGTATTCCTTGGGCGGCAGCACAACTGCGGCGTAGGGGTCGAGCGGCAACGGAGTCTTCGGCAGGGCAGCTTCACCCGTTGCTGCCAGGCGGGGGTGGAGCACGATCTCGGCGGGCACATTGACAGCCTTCGGATCGATCAGTTGTTCGATAGTGCGGGTGACATCCGCCAGGTTGATATGCGCCTGGGCGATCGCCTCATCGCCCACCCTGGCACCGGAGAGCCGGGTGTTTTGCCGCAGCAGGCAGTTGGTGATGCGCAAGCCGGCATCACGCGCCTGATCGAACAGCGCCTGGTTCATCCCGCGGAGTCCGCCCTCGATCAGCGCATTGGCCGCGCTGGCCGGATGGCCGTGCTTGTTGGCCGTGATCACATTGATGAGCTGACCGCGGAAGCGCAGCAGATTCGGCAGCGCGAGCCGCGTCATCATGACCGGCCCGAGCAGGCCGATTTTGAGAATAGCTTCGAGGTTGCCGGGCGGTAATTTGTCAAATGCGGTCCCCGGGGTCACATCGATCGCGTGAATCAGGATATCGAGACGCTGCTCCGTCTCCAGAATCTGTTCCAAAATCGACACGACGGCGGCGAGATCCGTCAGATCCACCGCGTGCCCTTTAAACTGGGGGTCGGCGTAGGTGACCTTGGAGAAATTATTACCGATGCCGTGAACGCGGCAGCCCTGCTGGACCAGCGTTTGAACGATGCGGAGGCCGAGCGGGGTTTCCGCCCCGGTCACAATTGCGGTATCCATAGAATTTAGAAAAGTGGCTGCTCATTTGCGGAGAACTCCCGGCGCGGGGTTCGTCAATGACACGGTGAGCGAGCAGGAGCACAGCGCATCGTGCCCCGTCACGCTTTGCAATAATATTTCATCGCGAAATGCGACTCAGCTGTGCGCGGACCAGCCCGGCAATCCTTTGCATGGCGGGCACCGGTGCAAGTTCCCTGAAAGGCGCGACTGCAGCGGTGGCCTTGGCCAGCTCCGCTTCGAAGACCTCCACCACTTCCTCAAAGATCGGGAAATCATGCAAGCGCTGGGTAAACTCCGCCGCGACGGTGCTGTCGCCGGACTTGAAACGGGCCAGCAACCCGTCGCGCTCAGCAGGCGTCACCTTTTCCAGCAGCAGCAACAGCGGCAAGGTGAATTTCCCTTTTTCGAGATCGGTGCCGAGGGTCTTGCCGATCATCGACTCCTCGGCGTAGAGGTCCACCAGGTCATCAAAAATCTGATAAGCAATACCGAGGTGACGGCCAAAGCGGCCGGCAGCCTCACTGAAGTCCGGCGAATAACCGCCGACTTTAGCCCCCAGCGCACAGGCGACTTCAAACAGCTCAGCGGTCTTGAGCTGAATCACGCGAAAGTAAAAATCGCGGCTGTAGTTGACCTCGCCGCGCTGGTAGGTCTGCGCGATCTCCCCGGCACAGACGCGGGCGGTCGCCTGGGCGACGACGCGGCAGACCTCGGTCGTTTCAAATTCGGCGGCCAGTTTCAACGCGTGCGAAAACAGCACATCACCGATCAAGACGGCGGCAGCGGGGCCGAATTTTCTGGCCGCCGTCTGCTGGCGGTGGCGGGTATCCGCCTCATCCAGAATATCGTCGTGCACCAGTGTCGCAAGATGGACCAATTCGATGATCGATCCCAGCCGCACCAGCTCCGCCGGGCGGTTGGCTGCCGGGCCCTGCCAGCCGCCGTAAGCCACCAGCATCGGCCGCAGCCGCTTGCCACTATGGCTGAAAACGTAGCGCACGTGCTCCTGCACTTCCGGCTCCAACTGTGCGATCTGTGACTGGAGAAAAAGGTCCAGCTCGTCCAGATAGGGCTTCACCGGATTGTAAACCTCGCTAAATCCGGCGGCAGCGACTTGATCAACTTCTGACTGGGAGCGTGAGTTCAATTGAGGGGAATCAATTTCTTGAAATCGTCTTCGGAGACCACCACCGGATCTTGAGTGACCCGTTCGGTAAGCCCGACAAAGCTGGCTTGAGCCTTAATCCACAAGGGACTTGCCGCGATTTCAGACATATTGAATTGAGTATTGGTCAGAATCAAAAACAAGCCTTCACCAATCACAAGAAAGGCCTCCGCCTCAATTCCGCTGGCATCCGATACAAATTCGTAATCACCGATTTCATAATGATTGGAAAAGCGCGAAAGCGACTCCTTTTTGAGCCGCGCCGTATCCTGCTTGAATTTGATCAGGTATTCATTCCGGCGCTTGCCTTTATACCAGCAAAGGTAGAGCAGCTTATCCACCAACTGAACGATCGAAAACTCGTCGAATACGGGTTGCTGATAAATTTCATTCATTTCGGCAGACGATTTCAATATCTGCCCTGTCGCCTCTCTTCGTTTCATATGATTAAATTTCCGTAGTATTACATTATCTGACCGCAAGCACCTGTAAGTGCAGGCATGCACCTGGTTGAAAACATCGATCAACCTGCTTTAGAGAGGTGATTAGCGAATAATGCCTAGTAATCAAATACCAACCCACATTTAAGCATAAAAATCAAGCACTCCAACACAAGCCCTTAAAATTAGTCCACCAGTCGGAAGTCACTTGCCAAGGAAGCGAGTTATCCGCTACATTGCACATTATGAACCGCGCAACTGCCACTTCTTTCCTGATGCTGCTGAGCCTCCTGTTCTGGAGTGCCTGCCAGTCCATTTCCAATACAGCGGTGCCGGATGCAGCGCGGGCGTCCACAGCCCGGTTGGGCGACTTTATGTGGGAGCTGGCAGCGTTGCGCGGCGAAACGGTGGCGGCGGCTGAAGGACAACCCACCCCGCACCTGGTTTTTCTGGAAGCGGAGCAGCGCCTGGCCGGTTCAGCTGGCTGCAACCGCATCATGGGGCAGTATTCGCTCAGCGAGGACGGGGGACTCGAATTCGGACCGCTGGCGACCACTATGATGGCCTGCCCGCAGATGGATACGGAGGCCGCTTTTTTGGCCGCCTTGAGCGAGGTCCGCAGCTTTACGCTGCAACAGGAGAGTCTGCTTTTACAGGATGAAACCGGACGCACGTTAGCCAGGCTGGGCGCACGGCCGCTCGAAATGTAGCCCGCGTGCCCACCCACCAGCTAGACCGAACCAAGCGGCGCGGAGCAGAGCCCTTACCAGTCACCGCCAAGGGAGAGATAGAGGTTGACCCGTTGTTCCAGCAACTGCCGCTGGATACTGATGGCCTGGGCTTTGCGGGAGGCCACCCGCTGCTGCAGATCGAGGACATCGAAGAGCGGGACCTCGCCTTCTTTATAGCGCAATTGCACGGTCTTGAGGGCCTTGCCGGCCTCGTCGGCTGCTTTGAAGACCTGCACCGAACGACGGTCCAGAGTGCTGCCCTGGTCGAGGAAACGCTCCACTTCACTGAATGCCTCCAGCGCGAATTGGGCGAAATTGGCGACGGCCTGCTTTTGCTCGGCGGTGGCGATGGCCACGCCGGCTTTGCGGGCACCGCCATCGAGCAGGGGTGCGACGATATTGCCCAGCGCCTGCCAGGCGACGTTCGCGGGGTCGAGCACCTCGTCCAGATCACTGGAGCTGCCGCCGACCGAACCGGTCAGGCTGAAGCTGGGCAGCCGGGCCGCGCGGGTTCGCGCGGTTTCCTCGAAGGCGGCGGCCACGGTCCGCTCGGCGGCCCGCAGGTCGGGTCGGCGTTCCAGCAGTTCCGAGGGCAGTCCGGACGGGGGGACCGGCGGTAGTCCGGGATACGTTTCCGCCAGTTCCAGATCTGCCGCCGGGTAACGTCCGAGCAGCAGTTCGAGTGCGCGCAGTGCTTCCCGGCGCGCGAGTTGGACTTCCTCCAGCTGGGCGCGCGTGAGTGCGAGGTCCGATTCCGAGAGGGCCACATCCTGGGAATTGGCCGAGCCGTTCTCATACTGGGTGCGCACGATACGATTGACCGATTCCAGGGTCTGAATATTTTCCAGCGATAGATTTTCCTGTAGGCGGCTCTCGACCGCCACAAAGTAGGCGCGGGCCGTAGCGGCGGCGATGGCGAGGCGCGAGGCGGCCAGCCGGGCCTCGGCTGCTTCGGCTCCGGCCAGTGCGCTGCGGCGCCCGGCGGAAAGCCCGCCCCAGATGTCGATTTCCCAGCTCACGACGGCGTTGATCCCCATTTGACCGTTCTCGCTGTCGTTTTCGAAGAGTCCGCTCCAGCCGCCGTCAGCCCCGCCGGTGAGGCTGGGTTCCAGGCGGGCACCGGCCTTGACCGCGAGGGCCCTGGCCCGCTCCACTGCGGCCGCAGTGGCCTGCAAGTCACGGTTGTTGCGCTGCGCTTCCTCGACCAGTGCATTGAGCTGAGGGCTGTTGAAACGCGCGAGCCAGTCAATTTCGACCGGCCCCGGCTGCGCCGGACTGCGGTAGCTCTCCGGCGTGGCTGGCGTCTGCTCCCCAAGCGACGCGGCCTGCCGGCTGCCGGTCTTCTCTTTCGTTTGGACCATGGAGCAAGCGCTCAGAACAAGCGCGAGCACCGGAAGTGCGAGATATGGGTATGGGCGTAGCATCATCAAAGTGGGCGATTAATCGTTGGTGTGAATACCGAAGAAACAGGCGTAAAGCGTGGGGATCACCACCAGGGTGAGCAGGGTGGCAAAGGTGAGGCCGAAGACGATGACCACCGCCATCGACTGAAAGAAGGCATCAAAAAAGAGCGGCATCACACCGAGCACCGTGGTCAAGGTGCCCATCATAACGGGGCGCACGCGGCTGCCAGCGGCGTGGATCAGCGCCTTGCCCCGGCCCGTGGCGACCTGGGTCTCCATGTCCATTTGGTCAACCAGCACGATGGCGTTCTTGATCAGGAGCCCCGAGAGGGACAAGAGGCCAAGAATCCCCATGAAGTCGAGCGGCAAGCCGGTGCCAACCAGACCGGCCACCACCCCGATGAGCGAGAGCGGCACCACCAGCCAGATCAGCAGCGGCTGGCGGATGCGGCGGAAGAGCACGACCACCACCAACACCATAGCCATAAAGCCGAGCGGAATGGTCGAAGCCAGATCGCCCTGCGATTCGGAAGAGTCACCAAACTCCCCGCCCCACTCCAGGCGGTAGCCGTCAGGCAAAGTGATCGCTTCAATCTGCGGACGCAATCGGGCGAGCAAAGTCGAGGCCAACTCGCCGCCGCTCGGGTCAGACTGGACCTTGATCTTCCAAATCCGGTTCTCCCGTTTGAGAATGCCATCGCGCCAGTCCGTCTTGAAGCCTTCGACCAATTCCTCGACCGGCACAGCCTGTCCGCTGACCGGGCTGAGCACCTGCACGTTATAGAGCGAAGCCGGATCCGCACGCTCCGACTCCGGGGCACGGGCGATGATCGGCAGCAGGCGGTCGCCCTCCCGATAGAGTCCGACTGATTTGCCCTCCGAATGCTGCAACAGGGCCTCGGATAAATCCTGCCGGGTGATGCCGGAGCGCTGCGCGCGCGTGGCCGCGAAGACCGGTTCGATATAGCTCACCGGCTGGCGCCAGTCGGTCTTGATCGAGATCGCCTGCTGATCCCCGACCATGACTGCCAGGGCCTCAGCCGCCAATCGACGCAGGACGGCCGGATCGGGGCCGGAAAATTCCGCCTCGATCTTGGAGCCGCCGCCGGGCCCGAGAGAGAAACGCCAGACCTTGGCCTGCGCCTCGGGATAGCTGCGGTCAAGATGCGCCTGCACCTTCGGCAAAAGCGTCTGCGCCTGCTTATAATCTTCGAGGCGCAACAAAAATTGAGCGTAGGATGCGTTCGGCGACTCGGGGCCGTAAACCAGCATGTAGCGCAGCCCGCCGGAACCGATCAGCGACTGCACTCCGACCACGCCCTCCTGCTCCAGCAGGTAGCGCTCCACCTCCATCGCCTGGGCCTGCGTGCGCCAAATATCGTTACCCTCGGGCAGCCAGAAATCCACCACCATCTGCGGCGTGGTCGAGTTTGGGAAAAAGCTTTGCTTGGCAAATTGAAAGGCCCACAGCGCCACCATAAAGAGCGCCGCCGTGCCGACCAGCACGAACCAGCGAAAGTTCAGAGCGCGCTGCATCCACCGCGCGTAGAGATTGGGCTTCGATTCAGCACTTGCATCCGCCGTGCTCTCCGGCACCCGAAATCCGAGGTAGCAGAACAGCGGAGTCAGGGTGATCGCGAGGAACCAGCTGCAGAGCAGGGAGATCATGATCACCCAGAACAAATGGTTGGTGTATTCCGCGGTTGATCCAGGCGCGAACCCGATCGGAGCAAACGCGATGATGCCCACCAGGGTGCCTCCGAACAAGGGCCACTGCGTCTGTGTGACCACCTCCTTGGCGATCTCCATTTTCGCGCGCCCCTGCTGCACGCCCACCAGAATGCCCTCGGTCACCACGATGGCGTTGTCCACCATCATACCGAGCGCAATGATCAAGGCACCCAGCGAGATGCGGTGCATCGGGATGCCGGATACATTCATGATGGCCAGCGTGGCCGCCACCGTCAGCAAGAGAATGATGCCGATCACCGCCGCCGAACGGTAGCCCATGAAGAGGAGCAGGGTGACGATCACGATGAACAGGGCCGCCACCACGTTGACCGCGAAATTGCTGATCGCCGCATCGACCACCTTGCCCTGTTGGTAAAACTCGTGCAGCTCGATGCCCACCGGGCGGCGGCTGATCGCATCCGCAATGCGCGCCTCCACTGCGCTGCCGACCTCGACCACATTAGCGCCCTGCACGTTGGCCACCCCCAGCGCAATCGCCGGCTGGCCATCGTAGCGCACCAGCCGCGCGGGCGGGTCCTGGTAGTCGCGGTAAATCGTCGCGATATCACCCAGATAGACCATGCCGCCGGTCGGTGTTTGGGTCACCGCCAGCTTGCGCACCGACTCCACGGAATCGAGGCCGCCGGTCGGCTGCAGGGCGAGGCGTTGCCCATCCACCACCAGGCTTCCGGCGGAGCTGACCGCATTCTGCCGGTTCAGCGTGTTGTAGATCGAGTTAATCGAAAGTCCCAGCCGGGCCAGATCCGGACGCGAAATTTCCACATAGATGGCTTCGTTGCGCGCGCCGAGCACGGCGACCTTGCCCACTCCCTCGACCGTCAGTAATTCATCGCGCAGCTCCTCCGCATAGTCGCGCAGCTCGGCCACACTGTAGTCCGGCCCGGTGATCAGATAATAAAAGCCATAGACGTCGCCGTAGTCGTCATTGACAAAGACTTTGCCCGCCCCCGGCGGCAACTGGGCCTCCGCATCGGCTATCTTGTTGCGCAGCTTGGCCCAGACGATTTGCAGGTCCGCCTTGGTGCGGGAAAACCCGTATTTGATATCCACGCTCAGCTCGGCCCGGCCCGCCTTCGAGGTGGAGACGATCTCTTCGACCTCCTGCATTTGCTGGATGGCACTCTCCAACGGCTCCACGATTTCTTCGGCCACCTCCTGCGGACTGGCTCCCGGATAGGCCACCGACATGATCGCCGTGCGGATGGTGAACTCCGGGTCCTCGAAGCGTGGCATGTTCTTGTAGGCCGACCATCCGGCCCCAAGGATAATGAGAATGAGAACAACACTGAGCAGCTTGTTCCGGATCGTAAATTCTGCGGCATTCATAGTTCGGTGGTACCAGAAGGTGTGCCCGGGGCGTGACTACTCAGCGGAACGATTCCAGGGCCGAACGGCCATGCCCTCGACCAAACCGGCAACACCCGCCGCCACAATCACCTCGCCCGGCGACAGCCCCGCCACCACCGGAACCGATTCACCCACCGCCGCTGCGACCGTGACCTCCCGACGGCTCAGGCGGTTCGGTTCGGCTTCCGTATCAATCACCCAGGCGAAGCGTGCATCGCCCTGCGCTGCGATCGCGCGCAGGGGCACGGCCACCCCGGCCGAAGGTGCGTTACGCCCATGCAGGGTCAGCTCCACCTCCGCATTCATGCCCGGCAGCACGTTTAAATTGTCCGGCGAGCGAAAGGCAAAAGTCACCGCATAGGTCTGCGAGGCCTCATCCGCCTCCAGTTCCGCCTTTTTGAAGCTGGCCTCGATCGGCTGCCCCGGATCCGCATCGAGCCGCACCAAGATCTTGTCCTGCCCACGGCGCGAGCCATCGGCATTGACGATCAAGTTGGCCGGCACCGCGATGGTGGCTTCCAACTCGTCGCGAGAAAAAATCCGCACCGCCGGGGTGCCCGCCGCCACCGTCTGCGACTCGCTGACCAGCACCCGCGAGATGATCCCGTCAAACGGGGCCACGATGCGCGTGTCGGCCAACGCCTTCTCCGCCGCTTCAAAATCGGCTGTCGCGACCTCGGCGGCTGCCTTGCGCTGTTGGAGAGCACTTTTCGCAATGGCATCCTCCTTGAAAAGACGGTTCGCCCGGTCCAGCTCCTGCCGGGCGTTGTCCACCCGTGCCCGCGCCGCACTCAACGCACTCTCGTAGTCGCGCGCATCCAGTTGCGCCAGCAACTGGCCCTTTGTCACGCGCTCCGACTGGTCAACCGGCACCGGCAGGACGACTCCCGCCACCGGGAAAGTCAGTTCCCGCATGTCGGCCGCTGCGGTCCGCGCGGGAAAGGACCGGGTGGACGCTGCCGAGACCGCCTCCACCTGATGGTAGATGACCGGGCGGACTAACTCGGCGGATGTCTCCGCTTTGTCACCGCGGCCGCAGGCCGACAAGCCAAGAAGAACACCCAGCAGCACAAATGTGCGGAAGCTGGAAACAGAAAGCAGTTTTAAATTCATCGGCAGATCGATTAAGCCGCTTAGGCGCTTTTTAGCAAGCGTATCTTGCTGTTCATGCTCATGGCCGTCGTGCACCAAATGCCGCGCAATTGAATACTGCCTGCCCAGAGATCCGACGGCCGCAGTGCCGCGCCAGCCAGATCGACGGGGCGGTCCATGTCCGAGAGCATGATCGAGTTGACGCTGGGGCTGCCGCCAAAAGGTTTCTGCACGTTTCCGCCTTTGGTGGTGTACGTCAGCCCGGTAGAAAGCAGGCTGTCACTGGCATTGATGTAGGGAATGTCCAGTTGCTGCATGCCACCGCGAAAAAACGCGCGCTCGTGTTTGAGTTCGAGGTAGGCCTCGCCCAGCGCAGAATAGCTTGCTTGCCCCGGCTGGAGCAAATTCGCCCCGTCACGACTGGTGGAACCGTCGAGGTGTTGGGAGGTGTGCCCGGTGAAACCGACCCGGAGAAAATCCTGAACGCAGCCCAAGGACCCCGCCCATGGCGGCCGACTCCAGGTAGCTGCCGTCCCCGTTGTCGCGATAAAGGCAATAAAAGCGAGGCTTCAGCAATACCTCGGTGTCGGCGATAAAGGGTTCTTCGTAGTCAGCAAACAGACCCTTCTGCATCTCCGGCACCTTTTGAACCGACGGAGCCAGTTGGTTGAGGGGCGAGCGAATATTCTGCACATCGGTCACCGCCGGTTGCTCGACTGTGATGTATTCCTGGGCAGAGGCTGCGTGAATGGACAGGAGTTAGGCGATGACAATCGCCAGCGGACTAGTATGGCTTCGGAACGACATATTAGTCGGTTTAACCCGCACATAAATCAGGTCCAGCATTTTTTCGAAAGCCCGGACCGTGAGACTGATTTAAGTGCGTGCTTCAGCAGTCAGGCCGTGAGGTGTGGGTGCCATCCTGCTTGATTTGAGAGACATTTCGCTGCTGGATGTTATTTAAGTCTGGAACATTCGCGAGACTTTGCTGCCATGCGGAATGACAAATGCTAGAGACTCCGCAGGACCCGTTTACGATCAAAAACCCGCCAGTGAAGCCACAATTCAGATCCCCAGCATGCAAAGCGCTGACCGCGCTGATACTCGCATGGGCGGCACTCGCTGTAGGAGGCTGTAAAAAACCCTTCAGCGACCGGGAACAGCTCAATCGCGTCTTCCGTTTTTCCACGGCGGGCGCAGCGGTCACGATCGATCCGGCGCAGGCCTCCACGGCCTATGAGGGTCTGATGGTCACCAGCATTTACGACCAGTTCTATGAATATAAGTATCTGGCGCGGCCTTATGAATTGAAGCCCAGGCTGGCCGTGGGCATGCCCGAAGTCAGCGACGACGGGCTGGTCTATACGTTCCGCATCCAGCGGGGGGTGCGCTACGCGGATGATCCCTGTTTTCCCGGCGGTGCGGGCCGCGAGGTCACCGTTCACGACTTCATCTATTCGATGCAGCGTCAATTTGATCCGGCCACCTTACCCCAGGGGGAGTGGGTGTGGCGGGGCAAGATCAAAGGTCTCGACGAGTGGAAGGCGTCCGGTTCGGATTATTCCGCAGAGATTGAGGGCCTGCGGGCACTGGATGACCACACCCTGCAGATCACGCTCAATCAGCCCTTTCCCCAGTTGGTCTATACCCTGACAATGGGGTATGCCTCCTTCGTGCCGGTCGAAGCAGTTGCGTATTATGGCAAGGAAATCGGGCTGAATCCGGTGGGTAGCGGACCCTACAAAATTGATTCTTTTTCCACCCGTAAGGCGATACTTTCGAAGAACCGCAACTACCGCGAAGAATATTTTGACCTGACCGAGGAGGGCTATGATCCGGCGACTCAGGGCTGGGCGGGCCTGGAGGTCTTGCAAGGGCTGCGGCTCCCGGCGATGGATCGGGTCGAGGTGCATTTCATGAAGGAGAACATGACTCGCTGGAACTCGTTGAATAAAGGCAATGAGATCCACTTCGGCACCATCCCGATCGAGTTGACGCACATGGTGACCACCCAACTGAAGCCGCTGCAACTGAAGCCTTATTATGCGGAAAAATTCCGGGGCATGAGTTCTCCCGACTTCGGTTTTGCCTACATGAATTTCAACATGGACGACCCCCGCATCGGTTACAACGACGACCCGGAGCGCGAGCGGCGCAATCTGCTGCTGCGCCAGGCGATCCGGGCGGGCTTCGACTGGGAGCAACGCAACCGGAGATTTTATAACGGAATGGGTGAGATCTTTCCCGGCATCATTCCTCCGCGTCTTGACGCGCACGACCCCGACCTGCCGCGGGACTTCATCACCGCGGACTACGCGCAGGCAAAAGCCTACCTGCAAGCCGGGGGCTGGACGCCGGAGAATCTGCCCGAACTCGAATACGGCGGAACCGCCAGTGTGAGTCATATTCAGTTTTTCGAACAATTCCGTGGCTGGATGGAAAAGATCGGCTACCCGCGCGAGAAAATCCTGCTGCGCACATTTGCGACTTTTGGCGACTACAACAAGGCGGTGCGGCAAAAGGAGGTCATGCTGATCCCGATGGCCTGGAATCTGGACTATCCCGACAGTGAAAACGTGCTCCAGCTCTACTACGGCCCGAACAAAAGCCCGGGGTCGAACTCCTCCAATTACGATGACCCGGAATTCAACGAACTTTTCCGCCAGACCAAGACCATGCAACCGGGTCCCGAGCGCACCGCCCGCTACCGTCAGATGAACCAGCTCATTCTTGAGGACGTGCCCACCATCGCCGGCCTGATGCGCAGCAAGCCGCACATCTGGCATCGTGATGTGGTATTTTACCCCTCCGAGAGCCCCCACGGGAGCTTGCTCAAATACGCCTATATTAATCCGTCAGCTCCGGAGGAGGGCCAAAACTGAGCCATGGAAACACTGCAATACGCTATTCGGAAGCTCATTTATTCGATCCCGCTGCTGTTCGGAGTGACCTTGATTGCCTTTACGCTGATGGTCTATTTTGGACCGGATCTGACTTACAGCATCCTGGGCAAGAACGCCACTGCCGGGCAAATCGAGGCAGTCCACCGCCAGCTCGGCTACGACCAGCCCTTCTTGCAGCGCTACCTGATGTTCCTGCGGGAAGTCTTCACCTTTGACTTCGGCAACTCCATTTCCTCCGGGGAGAAAGTCGCTTCGATCCTGGCCCGCACCGTGCCGGTCTCGTTGGCAGTCGCCTTGCCGGCCTTTGTCATTTCCAACGTCCTCGGCGTCGGTCTGGCCTTGATGGCCGCGTACCACCGCGGGCGTTTTTGGGATAAAGCGGTGATGGTCTTCGCCGTGGTCGGCATGAGCGTGAGCTACCTGATGATCGTGATCGCTTTTCAAATCATCTTCTCCACCACGTACGGGCTCAACTGGTTTCCGGTGCAGGGCTGGATCGATCCGCCACCCGAATATGCCGATGTCAGCTGGTTTGAAATCGCCTACTACTACTGGTATTATTACTGGCTCTATGTGGCGGTGCCGACGATGACGAGCGTCTTCGTCTCGCTCGGCTACAATACGCGCTTCTTCCGCGCCGTCATCGTCGAGGAAATGAACCGGGACTACGTCCGCACCGCCAAAGCCTACGGCATCGGCAATGGCCGCATCATGATCAAGCACGTCCTCAAGAATGCCATGATCCCGATTATTACCCGCATCATCATTTCGCTTCCGTTTGTCATTATCGCGGGCAATCTGGTGCTGGAGAAGTTCTTCGGCATCCCCGGCGTGGGGCTGGTCACCTACGATGCGATTACCAACGGTGATCTGCCGGTCGTAAAAGCCGTCGTGACCTGCACTGCGATCATTTACGTGTTTGCGCTGATCCTGACAGATATCGCCTATAAGTTCATTGATCCGCGGGTCTCCTATTCCAAGTGATGAAAACGTTGTTAAAGAATATGTTGCCCGGTCGGTCGTCGCGGGAATCGCTCTGGTCCAAGAGCGCCCGCAAGTTTCGGCGCGACCGCTTTGGCCTGGCCGCGCTGGGGGTCGTCGGTATGTATGCCATCATCGCGTTTGGCGTCTGGCTGGGGCTGTGGGGGCAGAACTGGAGCGCCCTGACGGAAGATGGCTACGCGGGCATCACCAGTGCGCACTGGTTCGGCACCAATATCAACGGGCAGGACATCTTCGCGCGCGCCATCGCCGGAACCAAAACCGCCTTCGAAGTGGGCCTGGTCGTCGCCGTTTCGGCGACCCTGATCGGTGGGGTGCTGGGGGCGGTTGCCGGATATTTCAACGGCACGATTATCGATGAGATCATCATGTGGCTGTATGGTTGCATTGATGCCATTCCGTTTTACCTCTTTGTCGCGGCAATTGCCTTTGCGATGAAAGACATGTCTTACGCCATGCACGTGGCCATGATTGCGACCTTTTGGTCCAGCACCTGCCGGATTGTGCGGGGTGAGGTGATCAAGATCCGCAATCTGGAATACATTCAGGCGGCGCAGGCCATCGGCGTGAACCCCTACACCATTATCTACCGGCACGTCACCCCCAACACCTTTCACATCATGCTGGTGCAGGCCACCATCTCCTTCGTCGGCGCGATTAAGAGTGAAGTCATCCTCACCTTTCTCGGGCTGGGCGTTAAAGACGGCGTCAGCTGGGGCACCATGCTCTCCGAATCGACCAGCGACGTGCTGCGCGGTCATTTCGGCAACTTTCTCGCCGCCTCCGGCTTCCTCTTTGTGCTGGTGATCGCATTTAACATGTTTGCCGATGCCCTGCAGGACGCCACCGACCCGAAAAAAATCAGCTCCTAGCCTTCTGCTGCGCGAAACCTCCCACTTCCAGATGCCGAACGAAAAGCCACTCTTAAAAGTCGAACATCTCTCGGTCGAGTTCACCACCGACAGCGGCGTGGTCAAGGCCGTCGACGACGTCAGCTTCGAGGTGGGGGCCGGCGAAGCTGTCGGCATCGTCGGCGAGTCCGGCAGCGGCAAGTCCGTCACCGCGCTGACCCTGCTGCAACTGGTGCCGAACCCGCCGGGGCGCATCACCGGCGGGCGCATTGAGCTGGATGGCATCGACATCCTCTCCAGAAATCAGGCGCAGATGCGCAGGATCCGCGGCGATGTGGCCTCGATGATTTTTCAGGAGCCGATGACCGCGCTCAATCCGGTCTTTACCATCGGCAACCAGATGACCGAGGTCATTCGCGTGCACCGCAAAGTTTCCAGCAAAGCAGCCCTCGACATCGCAGTCCAGATGCTCGCATCGGTCAACATCCCCACCCCGTCGGAGCAGGTCAAAAAATACCCGCACCAGTTGTCAGGTGGACAGCGTCAGCGGGTGATGATCGCCATGGCGCTCTCCTGCGACCCCAAGCTACTGATCGCCGACGAGCCAACCACCGCGCTTGATGTCACCGTGCAGGCACAGGTGCTCGACGAAATTCACCGTCAACAAACCGCGCGCAACATGGGCATGATCCTGATCACCCACGACCTCGGCGTCGTGTCCGAGACCTGCAAACGCGTGATTGTGATGTATCAGGGGAAGATTGTCGAGGTAGGCGAAACCAGGGAACTCTTCCGCAACCCGCAGCATCCCTACACCCGGACGCTGCTCGATTCCGTCCTAAGCCTGCGCGATTAAACCCGAATCATGGAAACTCCGCTTATCGAAATCCGCAACCTGAAGACCTACTACCCGATTCGCGGTGGTTTTTTCAACACGGTCCAGGATCACCTCAAGGCGGTCGACGACGTTTCGCTCTCGATCGGCCGCCAGCAAACCCTGGGCCTGGTCGGCGAATCCGGCTGCGGCAAATCCACCCTGGGCCGCTCAATTCTGCGGCTACAGCCGATCACCAGCGGGCAGATTCTCTTTGAGGGCAACGACATCACCCATCTCTCCCAACAGGAGATGATGCGCTACCGGCGGAATATCCAAATCATCTTTCAGGATCCTTACGGCTCGCTCAACCCGCGCATGACCGTGCGGCAAATCGTGCGCGAGCCGCTGGATACCCACCGCATCGGCGACAGGTCGGACCGCGACCAGGAGGTGTATCGCCTGCTGGAAGTGTGCGGCCTGCAGCGCAGCATGGCGGACCGTTATCCGCACGAGTTCTCCGGCGGCCAGCGGCAGCGGGTCGGCATCGCCCGGGCCCTGGCGCTCAAGCCGAAGTTCATCGTCGCCGATGAAGCCGTCTCCGCACTCGACGTCACCGTGCAAAATCAAATCCTCAAATTGATTGCGGATCTGCAGCAGGAATACGGCATCTCCTTTCTCTTTATTTCGCACGATCTCGCGGTGGTGCAGCACGTTTCCCACCGGGTCGGCGTGATGTATTTCGGCAAGCTGGTGGAGCAGGGACCTACGGCCGAGCTCTACCGCAACCCCCAGCACCCTTACACGCAGAAGCTGCTGCGTGCCGTGCCCCGGATCCGAGTCTGATGAAGTTTCATTCCTCAAGAAGATTCCGACCTTTCAGGGCAGGGATGCCCTGACTCCCAAGAGGAGCATCGCCTCGACGGCGATGCGGGCATTCGCGAGCGAAGCCCCTACAGCGCAAAGCCCTTGACTGCTTACACTTTCGGCAACGCGTAGCCCGGGCGACGCGGACGATTCTGCATGGCACTGGCCTTGAGATTGCCCACGACCTGCTGAGCCGCCGGATCCCACTGGACCGACTCTCCCAGCAACTCGGCGATGCCTGACAACTGGCAGATCGTGGCCGAGCGGTGCCCCACACTGGCCGGGCAGATGGTCGGCCGGCGGGATCGGATGCAGTCGATGAAATTTTGGCGGTGGTTATTCGACTCGTAAACCTGAATGGCATCGTCAGTAAAGCGGTGGCGCACCAAATCCTCCGGCAGAGAGGCGACTTTGCCCCGGCTGACATGGACCTCGCCCTCGGTGCCGATGAAGCGGATCATGTGGCCGTGGTCCGGTTTTCTGTCGCGCCAGACGGTGATGCCATCGGCGTAGCGGTAGTGGTGATACTCCGCGCCATTGTAACCCTTGGGGATAAACTCGACTGGTCCGGTGTCGTCACGCCCGAGGGCCCATTGAATAATATCAAAGTGATGCGCTCCCCAGTCGCCGAATTTGCGGCTGCCGTATTCCCAGTAGCAGCGCCAGCCGCGACCGTAGTTGCCCAGCACACGATGATCGGAATACTCGTAGAAAGGCGTCGGCCCCAACCAGCGGTCGTAGTTGAAGCCCTCCGGCACCGGCTTGGTGACTTCGGACTCGGGTGGAGCCGGGAACTGCCCGAGCTTGCAGTAGATTTCCTTGACCTCGCCGATCATGCCGTTGCGCACCAGATTGGCGGCAATGCGAAAGTGGGTGGAGGAGCGTTGCTGGGAACCGACCTGGACAATACGGCCGTATTTCTCCGCAGCCTGCACCACGGCTTTGCCCTCCTCAATGGTCAGCGTCATCGGCTTCTCCACATAGACGTCCTTGCCGTTTTTCATTGCCTCGATGGCGAGTGCCGCGTGCCAATGGTCGGGAGTGGTCACACAGACGATATCAATTCCCGGATTGGTAATGACGTCTTCGTAGTGCGGCGTGGCCTGCACCCCCTCAATGCCGCGTTCCTGTAGTGTTTTGAGCGCTTTCTCCAATTGCCACGGCTTTATGTCGCAGACCGCGATGGGTTGCAGCTCTTTCATTCCGGAAAAAGTCTTGAGGTGCCCGTCTGAAATCAGCCCCATTCCGATAAAACCGATCCCCATGCGGGAATTGGCGGCGACTTTCTCGGCGTTGCCGAGTGTCTGCGCACGGATGATTTGCGGGGTGGCAAAGGCCGCCGCCGCTGCAAATGCGGACTGTTTGAGAAATGAGCGACGAGTGGGGGGCGTTTTTTTATGCAACATGGATTCAAGTTTTGAAAAGAACACAAAAAAAGCAAGCCTAAGCCGTCACCCCCTGCCAACTACTTGACAGCGTCTTGCCCGTATCTTACTTAACGAACATGCATACGCGAATCTCCAGCAAGGGCCAAGTGGTGATCCCCAAGGCCTACCGGCAAAAACTCGGATGGGAGGCGGGCACGGAACTGATTGTCGAAGAGGCTGCGGGCCAAGTGCTGCTCAAGCCCGGCCCGGCAACTAACAAAACACGGTCGATCCGTGATGTTGCCGGTATCCTGCACCGCCCCGAAATGAAGCCGGCCACCTTGAAGCAAATGGATGCCGCAATCCAAAAAGGGTTTGATGCCAAGTGGAGGTAATGGTCGCCGTCGAAGCCGAGTCCTCCTTGATTCTTGCACTTGACCTGATTGAGCTGAATGCAGATACCGCAGCTGCCTTCCATCTTCTGTTCACCGATGAGGCACAGCTGCCTTTTTACACCTTTGATAAAGATTTCTTTCGTAAAGCTTCCCGATCCGGCTACGAAATCCAGCTGGTTCCGTAAATATTCCTTCCTATGTCTTTTTCACCCGCAGACCCGCCCACCGGTACCGACTTTATCGAGCAGAGCCTCGCGGGACGCGATGCGCCGCAGGACACCATCCTGCGTCCGCTCAGCTTTGACGACTTTGCCGGCCAGCCAAAGACGCTGGAGCGGCTCAAAGTGATGGTGGGCGCGGCCCGCCACCGCGGTGACCCGCTCAACCATATCCTGCTCAGCGGCCCGCCCGGCCTGGGCAAGACCAGCCTCTCGCTCATCCTCGGGCACGAGATGGGCAAGAAGGTCAACATTACTTCCGGCCCGGTGATTGACAAACCCGCCGACCTGGCCGGCTTGCTGACCAATCTCAACGAAGGCGATATCCTCTTTATCGACGAAATACACCGCATCCCCAAGACTGTCGAGGAATACCTCTACTCCGCAATGGAGGACTTCCGCATCGACATCATGATCGACCAGGGTCCCAACGCCCGCAGCGTGCGGCTCAACCTGCCGCGCTTCACCCTGCTGGGGGCCACCACCCGCATGGGCCTGCTCACCGCGCCGCTGCGCAGCCGCTTCACCCTGCAGAGCCGCCTCAGCTACTACGACCACGCTACGCTGCAAGGCATCGTCGAGCGCACCTGCGGGTTGCTGCAGGTTGCCTATGAAAAAGACGGTGCCGCCGAGATCGCCCGCCGCGCCCGCGGCACCCCCCGCATCGCCAATAACCTGGTTAATTTCTGCCGCGACTACGCCCAGCAGCGCGGCAACGGCACCATCACCCAGGACAGCGCCGCCGCTGCCCTCGAACTGCTGGAGATCGACCAGCGCGGCCTCGACGAAATGGACAAACAAGTCATGCGCGTGATGGCTGAAAACTACCGCGGCGGCCCGGTCGGCCTCGGCACCGTCGCTGTCGCCGTCGGCGAAGAAGCCCATACCCTGGAGGAAGTCCACGAGCCTTTCCTCATTCAGGAAGGCTACCTGCAACGCACCACCCAGGGGCGCGTCCTGACGGATAAAGGCTGGCGCATCCTTGGCCTGCAGGCCCCCGGCGGCGGGCAGCAAGCGCTGCTGTAGCGCGGGTAGGAGTAGAAGCCCCCCGGCTACCCGTTCAATCACGACAAGCGGATTCTGGTTGGCTCGCAATAGGAGTTACGCCGTTAATGGACAAATTGGCGGGTGAATGATGCGAAAACCACACCGGAGATTTTCAGAAAAAAGTTTTACTGCTCAACAGATTACAGATCTGATTCGCATCTATTCGCGTAAAATTCGCGGTTCAACTCATCTTTCCAAGATGAGCCTCCGGGGCATTGCGATCCAAGCCGGAGTCAGCCCGGCGGGCAGTATTTAGCTCCATTTTTGCACCCGCCGGAAGGAAATTCGATGTTGAGCGTTCCGGGTTCCATGTTCACGTTTACCTGAAATGCACATCCACCCTGCCAGATCCGAATTTGCCAAGCTCGCCGCCCTGGGCAATACCGTGCCGGTATATCTGGATCTGACGGCCGACTGTGAGACCCCGCTGGGTGCCTACTCGAAGATCCGCGCCGGGGGCCCGGCTTTTCTTTTTGAGTCCATCGTCGGGGGCGAGCGTATCAGCCGCTATTCCTTTTTGGGTGCCAATCCGCGCAAGGTAATCCGCGTCTTTGAGGACCAGGTCACGATAACTTACAAAGACGGCCGCTGCGAGACCTGCCCGACCCCATCGGACCCGCTCCGCATCATCCAGGCGGAAATGGAACAATACCAACCGGTGAAGACTCCGGACATGCCGCCATTCAACGGTGGTGCCGTCGGGTATGTGGGCCATGAATACATCCACTACGTCGAGCCGAGCATTCACAAACCGGCAGATAACCCGCTGCAGCTGCCGGTCCTCTATTACATGATCACCGATTCGGTGCTGATTTTCGATCATGTGCGCCAGGTGCTGCGCGTTTGCGTGAACGCCCATGTTCAGGGCGATCCGGAGGCCGCTTATGACCAGGCCGGTGAAGAAATCCACCGGATATGTGAACAACTTGAAACCCAACCGACACTCAAGCATCGCGCCCTATGCGAGCCGTCCGGGCTGACCGTCCCGCCCGGCAACTTCACCCAGCCGGATTTCGAGGCTGCGGTCGAAAAAGTAAAAGCCTACGTGCGGGCAGGCGATGTGATACAAACTGTTTTATCCCAGCGCTTTGAGAAAGAATTTAAGCCTGCGCCGATGGACCTTTACCGCGCGCTGCGCACCATCAATCCCTCGCCCTACATGTTTTTGCTGGAGGACCGCGATTTTGCCGTGGTGGGGGCCTCACCCGAGGTGCATGTGCGGCTGACCGGCCAACAGGTCGAAATCCGCCCGATTGCCGGCACCCGTCACCGTGGTGCCTCTGAAGCGGAAGACCTTGCCCTGGAGCAAGATCTACTCGCCGATGCCAAAGAATGCGCGGAACACCTGATGCTGGTGGATCTGGCCCGTAACGACATCGGACGGGTCTGCCAATTCGGCTCTGTCCATGTGCCGGACTACATGATGATCGAACGCTATTCACATGTTATGCACATTGTTTCCCAGGTCGCAGGAACCCTCCGCCCGGACTGCTCGGCCTACGATCTGCTGCGGGCAACTTTCCCGGCTGGAACCCTGAGCGGCGCTCCCAAAGTGCGGGCCCTGCAAATCATTGCCGAACTGGAACAGTCCCAGCGGGGGGTCTATGGTGGCGCGATCGGTTATTTCGGCTTCGAGGGCAACCATGATTCCGCGATTGGGATCCGGACCGCCGTGATCAAGGACGGCAAGATTTCGATCCAGTCCGGGGCCGGAGTGGTGGCCGACTCGGTGCCGGCAAGCGAGTTCATGGAAACGGTGAATAAAGCCAGGGCAATGCTGAAAGCCGTCGCCCGGGCGGAAGAAATTTTCAGCCGCTGAGCTTTTTTGTAAGCTGTCTGTAGGAGCGGCGATTACTAAACGGACTACGGGAACAAATTCGCTTCCGCTATCTCCTACCACTACAGACTACATCGTCAACCCACACATATTATGGCACAATCTCTGGCAGCACCCCGTTCCAAGAATCGCTTAAGTGGTGTTTCGCGTTCACGCACTGAAAATGCCGAGTATATCTCGGATGTGCGCGAGCTGCCCTCCTCTGACCGCAACGTCATGCGCACCTACATGCAAGAGATCGCCAAGACTCCCCTGCTGACCAAGGAGCAGGAGATTGAACTGGCCGCGCGCATCAAAAAGGGAGACAAAGCCGCCCGCGATCACATGATTTCCGCCAACCTGCGGCTGGTGGTCAAGATCGCACACGACTACAATAATTTCGGCCTGCCGTTGCTCGATCTCATCAGCGAAGGCAACATCGGCCTGGTTAAAGCGGTCGAGCGCTTCGATCCCTCCAAGGGCGGTAAACTCAGCACCTATGCGGCCTGGTGGATCAAACAATCCATCAAGCGTGCGCTGGCGAACCAGAGCAAAACCATCCGCCTGCCGGTTCATCTGGTGGACCGTATCGCGAAAATGCGTAAAATCTCTGCTGCTCTCACCGATGAGTTGGACCGCGAGCCAACCGACGAGGAAATTGCTTACGCCATGGACTTGCCCATCAACAAGGTGGCCCACCTCAAGTCCGTCAGTATGCGTCCCGCCTCGCTGGATGCACCCATCGGTGAAGATGGCGTAACCACCTTCGGCGAACTGGTCGGCGATGAGAACGAAGCCAGCCCATTGGATAACCTGCAGGATAAATCCGTCAGCAAGGATATTAAATCCGTGATCAGTCAGTTGGAGGACCGCGAGGCCGAAATCATCCACCTGCGCTTCGGTCTCGATGGCAATCATCCGCTCACACTCGAAGAAGTCGGCGAACGTTTCGACATCACCCGCGAGCGCGTGCGCCAAATCCAGAATATTGCCCTGCACAAAATGCGCCGCATCATGACAGAAAACGAGCGCCAGCGCACCAGGGAAGAAGTCCACCAGGAGACCATCGAGCAAAAGAGAATGGAGGTTTTACAGGAGTTCTTCGTGGAAAATGCGCAATTACAGGCAAGTGCCTGACTCCGGCTGAGCTATCCCATCCTTGGCCTCACCATGCCTGGAATGAGGCGCGGGGAATCCATTCACAACACCCGCTGGTGCGGCTAAGTCAAAATAGCCTCAGCTCACGTTTTTGTGCTGAGCGACGAAATTCAGCAGTTTTTGCATGTCAGCCTGTTTGGCATCAGCGAGATCTTCTTCAAAGACAAGCAAGTTCGGCAGTGAGGTCGCAAAGTAGTCGATTGTGGCAGGCACTTTGATTTCCCTGCTGGCGTAGTCGGCCATGGCGGTAAAAACGGCTTCCGCTTCCGTGCATCTTCCCAGTTCACGCAGTGCAAGAGCTTTGTAGCCAGTCAACTCGGAAAATTCCGTAACGGCCATGCTTTGGAAATCGCCCGACTCCATGGCCGCAGCCTCAAACTGTTTGATTGCCTCCGCTTCGCGCCCAAGAGCTCGCAGCGCCATGCCTTGCCAGTAGCTCACATCGGCCTTTGCCTGCAGCAGATGATATTTCTCACCGAGTTGGTCCGGTGTATTATGGGCCAGCTGAAAATGCTCCCATGCCGATTCGGCCTGCCCGGATTTCAGGGCTGCCTGCCCGAGTAACAAGTGCGCGGACGTGTATTGGCGAAGCACTTTTCCCTCGCCACCCTCCCACGGGTGAAAACTGCGGGAGAGCAGTAAGTCCAGTGCCTTTTGGGCTTGGGCGGTTTCGTTGTAAAGCGTTGCCAGTTCAACCGTCGCATCGTCGCGTTGCAGTGCGAGTCCACGTTTACTTTCGAGGAATTTAAGCCGGTCCTGCGCGCTGTCTCCGAGCTTGCCGCACAACTGGACGAATTCCGCGACCAGGCGCGCATCGTCCGGATCACAATCCAGGGCCGCCTGATAGCTGGCGCGGGCCAAATCACCGTCGCGGTGGACATTCCAGTAGGCAATGCCGAGATTGCGGTGGACCGTGGCAAAATCTGCATCTGCCTGCTTCGCCGCTTCCCACCTGTCGATAGCAGCTTGATGACGCTTCTTGTCAAATAGGTAGTTCCCCAGCGCGTAGGCTGCATTGCGGTCGGGCTCTCCGAGCGCAAGCACCCACTCCAGCACCAACTGTTCGTGCAGCCGCGAGGGGAAAAAATAGTCCGCAGACAGCTTGCGGGCAGTCGCGATCACCTTATCCGCCTGAGCGGCTTCACCACAGCAGGTGAGTGCCCAAGCCAAAGCATAATGCGTCATGGCAGTGCGCTCGAGTGGATTGGGGACCTGCACCGGGCGGACTTCATTGCGATGATGTTGATCCAGGACCGCTGCTGCCTCGGTGAAACAGCCGCAATCTGAGTAGTCGAAGGCGACATCGAGCGCCGTTTGGGCATCGTTGCGGCTGCTGGGGGGCAGCGCGGCTGCGCGGCCCTGGCAAAGCGCTTGTTCCAGCTGTGCCCAGTGATCCAGCGGGTCAACAGCCAGCAGGTGCTTGAGGACCTCCAGTGCGGCTTGATCGCGACCGCTCTTGCGCAGGCAAATTGCCTTGGCTACCAGTGCCTTATTATTGGTCGCATTGGTCTCCAGTGACAGCTCGAGGTGATCGAGGGCGGTTTCGAAATGGGCACGCCGAATGTCGAGACACGCGAGTTCGTAATAGGCCGCAGCGCGCCAGGCATAGTTCCAGCTTGCTTTATACAATAAGCAGTAGGCCGCATCGAAGTCGCCCTGGTAGCGGCGGGTCAGTCCAAAGAAATAATGCGCCTCGCCCGTTTCCGGATTTGGATGGCGCAGGGTCAGGCGCTTGACAGCAGTGGCAAAATGCGCCGCCGCTTCCTCAAACAAGCCCTGGTTCAATTTTCTGCGCCCGCAAGCGATGTGCGTACGCAGGTCTGCCGGGTCGCGGCGCAGCGCCTCTTCCCAATACAGTTCGGGGTAGCGCGTGGGATGCCGATACTGCTCCAGGTGCTCCGCGGTCAAGTAAAGTTCTTCCTGTGTTTTGATGGCTGCGGGCAGCGCTGGCTCGCTGGCCAGTTCCCGCTGCCGTATGAGTGTCGAGGGATCCACCGGGCGGTAGGCAATCATGCCTTCCACCGCAAGTTCCAGCGCGTAGAAATCATCGCCCGCCAATTTGAGCATGCTGTTTTGCCAGGGCCTCTCCGGCGACAAGTCAACGCGCTCATCCAGCAGCACGCGCTCCCCCTGGCGCAGCAGGATCCGTGCGCCATCCAGCTTGCGGGAGGCCACCGCACCCAAATCCAGCGAACGATCCTCATTCAGCACCATCCGGACAGCCACGTCTCTGGTGGCATTTTGGACCGGGCCGATTTTTTTATACGGCCACCAGTATTGGGAAAACGTCTTGGTTTCGTAAGGCAACAGGTAACTGAAATCCGGCTGGTTGTCGGTGTAAACACCGGCCATTAATTCCACATAGGGGGCAGGGCGTCCGGTTGCGCCGATGCGGTCTGTCAACTCCCGATCCCATGCCCATCCGAACTCATGGTTGCCCCAGGTCCACTGCTTCTTGCCTGGTGCAATATGGGGGTTCGCGACATGGATAAATCCGCCCCCGGCATCGAAGTCGTAACCGCCAAAGAAGCTGAAGCTGGTATCGCACACCATGTAACTGGTCGGAACCGGAATATGCTTATAGCGGCTCAGGTCGTTTGCCCCCTGGCGGGACGCATAGTCCACCCCGTAGTAATCATTGCGGGCGATCGGGAACGATGACATCGCCCGGACGGCGTGGTCGGCCACATAATGAACATCCGGCGGAAAAAAACTCTGGTAGTTGTCGTGGACCTCCGCCGCGACATTGGCCCACCACAAAAAGCTCTGGGTCAAAGGCGTCCGGTTATACAGGCGCGCTTTCAATTCGACCAGCGCACTGTCGGGCCGCAGGCAGACCCCATGCATGCCCTTTAGACGATTCAGCGGATCATGTTCGGACATCCAGACAATCCGCGATCCGTCAGGCTTTTTCTCAATCTGTAAATCAGCCGGCATGTAAGTGCCGGGGCGATGGTGCTGAGGCCAGTTGAATTCGACACCACCACTGATCCACGGTCCCGCCAGGCCAACCAGGGCCGGTTTGATCACATCCTGACGGTAGAAAAAATCGTAGTCAGCGTTGACCTTATCCTGGCCAAGGAAGATGCGTCCGCCGATTTCCGGCAGCATCACCAGCCGCACAAAATCATTCTCCAGCCGCACGGAGTCATACTCCAGTTGTTGCGCTTCGTCATATACCTTATCAATAAAAGGTAAGGGATAAACTTTGCCGCAGGAGCCCTGATAGACCCGTTTCTCAAAAAAGAGCGGGTTTTTTTCAGGCATTCCCAGCCGGTAAGTCGGGATGTCCAGCGGTTCACGGTTGGCGATTACTTTGCTCATGTCATGTATTCCGCGCGATAATGAAATTGGCGCGCAAGGCCTACCAAAAGATAACGATAAAAACTGCCACTGCCGCGATGACGAGGCCCCCGAGGGCTTTGATTCTGGGATCGGTTGTGATATCCAGATCCGCGCGCACCGGCAGGACTTTGGGCTGACTCATCGGCCGGACGGCGGTGATCACAGCCATCAGCACACAGACAATGATAAATGCGATCAGCACTTGCAGTAGAAAGTGAATATCCACCGCAAATCGCTGCAACAGGCCGTAGGCAACCGGGCCGGCAACAAGAGCCGTCACCCCAGCTGCGGGCGGAGCTTTGGGGACGATCATACCAAAGAGGAATGCGGCTACGACGCCCGGCCAGATATAGCCCTGGAATTGTTGAATGTATTGAAAGACCCCACCGAACCTGGGGTCGGCCAACATGGGTGCCAGCAGGCAGCCGATCACGATAAAAATCAAGACCATCAGGCGTCCGAACCAGACCAGGCTGCGCTGTTGGGCGTTTTTTTTAATCAGACGCTGCACAATATCCAGGGTGAAGATGGTGGAGGCAGAGTTGAGCATTGAAGCCAGCGAGCTGGTGATCGCGCCAGCCAGCGCTGCCAATAAAAAGCCCCGCATGCCTGCCGGCAGCAGGTTGGCGATTAGGGTGGGATAAGCTTTGTCCGGTGTGGCCGACAGTTCAGCTGGATACAGTTGAAAGGCCATGATTCCCGGCATGACGATGGCAAATGGCACCAGCAGCCAGAGGGCACCGGCAAAAATCATCCCCAGTTGACCATCGCGCAGGGTCTTTGCGGCCAGGTTGCGCTGAACGATAAATTGATTTAAGCCACAATAGTAGATCAATACGATCCACATCCCGCCGGTAACACCGGTCCAGGGGAGGCTGGGATCGTTTGCGGGCAAAACCATGTGGAGCCTGTCCGCATTGACTGCGGCAAAATGACTCCAGCCACCACATGCCTGAAGCCCCAGAAAAAAGACGGCCAGGCCCCCCGCCAACAAGGCCAGGCCCTGGATCAGGTCTGCCCATGCCACAGCCTTTAAGCCGCCCCAGGCCGTATAGATGGCGGCTGCCCCGCCAATAATCCAAGCCGCCTGGGCCAGCTGGATCCCAAAAATCGTCTGCAGCGTCAAGGCCCCGGAAAACAGGACTGCGGTCAAGAGCACGAGCACATAAATGACTACAGTCAGCAGCGCAAAGATGGAACGGGCGACGACATTATAGCGATATTCCAGATACTCGGGCATGGTATAGATGCCCGCTTTCAGAAAGCGCGGCAGCAGCGTAAAGGCGATCAATACAATGCCGACCGAGCCGATCAATTGCCACCAACTCACCGCCAGCCCCACTGAGGTGGCGCCCTGCCCGGCCATGCCGACGAACTGTTCGGTGGAAATATTGGCAGCGACGATGGAGATCCCAATCAACCACCAGGGCAAACCTCGTCCGGCCAGGAAATAGTCCTCCTCCGCCCCGGAAGAACCACGGCTCTTCCATAAGCTGAAACTAATGACGGCAGCGAAGAAAAAGAAAAAGAGTATCCAATCGGGGAGGCTTAGAGACATAACAGATGATATTAATTATAGGCTGGCACCGCTGCGTTGTAAATGGAGAGTCTTTCTGGAAATATGGATAATATTACGAAAAACCGAGCGGAGGATTTTGAGGGGCAGCGCCTCTATCGTCTGCCGCCTTCCGCGATTCAACGGATGCGTAATCGCCCACATACCCGGGACTTCCTGGTCACGGACCTGGGCTACTTTCCCGTGACTGAGGGGCATCGGGTGTATCGTCCGCACGGGGCGGCCACACATATTCTGATTCTGGTGGAAAGCGGCAGAGGCTGGGCGCAGCAGGCTGGGCTGCACCACTCACTGGGCCCCGGCCAGGCCATTCTTTTTCCGCCGGATCAGCCGCACGCCTATGGGGCCGATCCAAGCCATCCATGGAGGATCTACTGGTTTCATTTTGCGGGTGCCGGGGCCGAGGCGCTGATTGAATGGACCCCTTTTGCCGCGCAGCAGGCGGTATTGTTTTGCCCGGCAATGGATGCGTTGCGCCGCCATTTCAAATCCATACTGACCACAGTTGAACGCGGCTACACGGATCATTGCCTGCTGAACTTGTCCCGATCCCTAATCAACATACTGAGCTTGTTACATGAACCAGGACCGGAACCTGTGCGGAGACGGCTCAGTATGTCCCTGGAGGAGGTCATGGACTACATGCGCGCGCATGTGTGCGAGCCGGAACTGCTGGCAGCTTACGCGCGTCGCTGCGGCCTTTCCGTGTCACGTTTCAGCGAGGCCTTTCGCGAACATACGGGCGTGAGCCCGATGACCTACTTTACGGAATTACGCCTTCAGCGCGCCTGCGAACTACTGGACACCTCGGATTTGCGGGTTGGTGAAATCGCCCAGTTTCTGGGATTCCAGGATGCCTTGTATTTTTCCCGCTTGTTCCGCAAACACATTGGAGTCCCGCCCTCTATATTCCGAAAGCGCGGGATCGGGTGAATCCCGTTCGGAAAAACGTGTTCCGTTCGCGTAATTCTCCACGGTCAATCCCACCGGAAAATTGCGGGCGCGCGATTCCAGCGACTGGCTACAGGCCCAATTCCGCTTTCACTTCGCCAAAGGCAGTGATCGCTTTTTCCAGTTCACCGGTTGAGTGTGCCGCCGAGATCTGTGTGCGGATACGCGCTTTGTCTTTCGGCACAACGGGGTAGGAAAAACCAATCACATAGACGCCTTTTGCCAGCAACGCGTCGGCGAAGCGCGAGGCCAGCGCGGCATCGCCCAGCATGACCGGCACGATGGGATGCTGGCCGGGCAGCACTTCGAGTCCGACTTGCTGGATGCCCTGCCGGAAGAATTTGGTATTCGATTCAAGCCGGTCGCGCAGCTCGGTGGAATTGCGCAGCAATTCAAGCGCTTTAATCGAGGCACCGGCGATGGCTGGAGCGAGCGTGTTGGAAAAGAGATAGGGCCGCGAACGTTGGCGCAGCAACTGAATGATTTCCTTGCGCCCACTGGTATAGCCACCGCTGGCACCACCGAGAGCCTTGCCCAATGTGCCGGTAATGATATCGACACGGCCCAACACCCCGCAGTGCTCGTGGGTGCCTTTGCCTCTTGCCCCGAGGAATCCGACTGAGTGGCAATCGTCGATCATGACCAGGGCGCCGTATTTGTCGGCCAGATCGCAGATGTTTTTCAGGTCGGCGATATAGCCGTCCATCGAGAAAACCCCGTCAGTGGCAATCAGTTTATAGCGTGCGCCAGCCGCAGCCGCCTCCTTGATCTTGGCTTCAAGGTCGCTCATGTCGTTATTTTTGTAGCGGTAGCGCTTCGCTTTACAGAGCCGGATGCCGTCAATAATGCTGGCGTGGTTGAGCTCGTCGGAGATGATGGCATCTTCGGCCCCCAGTAATGTTTCAAACAAGCCACCATTGGCATCGAAACAGCAAGGATAGAGAATGGTGTCCTCCGTCTCCAGGAAACAGCTGAGCTCCTGCTCCAATTGCTGATGGATGCCTTGGGTCCCGCAGATGAAGCGGACGCTGGCGCAACCAAAGCCCCATTCCTCAAGCGCCTCATGGGCCGCCTGCTTTATCTCCGGGTGCTGAGCGAGGCCGAGGTAGTTGTTGGCACACAGATTGAGCACCGGCTCGCTATGGGCTACCCGAATGCTGGTGCCCTGGGGGCTGGTGATGACGCGTTCGTTCTTGTAGGTGCCAGCTTGCTGCATCTGCTCCAGCTCGCTGATGAGATGTTCTTTAATCGTGTGCATAAAAGTCTATTTCCAGTCGAGGATGATTTTACCGGAGTTTCCGCTCTCCATCAATTCGAAGGCTTGCTGGAAATCGGAGTAATGGAAGTGGTGAGTAATCGCGGGTTTAATGTTCAAGCCATTTTCCACCATAACGCTCATTTCATACCAGGTCTCATACATTTCACGGCCGTAGATTCCCTTGATCGTGAGCATGTTGAAAACGACTTTGTTCCAATCGATATCCAGCTTGCCCGCCGGAATGCCCAACATGGCAATCTTACCACCATGGCACATGTGATCGATCATGGAATGAAACGCCGAGGGATTGCCGGACATTTCGAGACCTACGTCGAAGCCCTCGACAATATTCAGCTCCTCCAGCGCATCTTCCAATTTCTGTTTTGCAACATTGATGGCCAGGGTTGCGCCCATTTTCCGCGCCAACTCAAGCCGATACTCATTGACATCAGTGATGACGACGTGGCGTGCTCCGGCGTGCTGCGCAATGGCGACCGCCATGATGCCAATCGGGCCTGCCCCGGTGATGAGGATATCCTCATTCAGCACTTTAAAGGAGAGTGCCGTATGTGCCGCATTGCCCAGCGGGTCGAAAATAGCAGCAACATCCAGATCAATGCCTGGGCGGTGGTGCCACACGTTGGTCATGGGCACAGAAATGAATTCAGCAAAGGCACCGGTCCGGTTGACGCCGATCCCCTTACTGTCCGCGCAAAGATGTCTGCGTCCGGCCAAACAATTACGACAGCGCCCGCAAACAACATGACCTTCCGCGCTGACGATTTCGCCCGGAAAGAAATCACTTACATTTGAGCCGACTTCGACCACTGTGCCAACAAATTCATGGCCTACGATCATCGGGACAGGGATGATGGCCTGGGCCCATTCATCCCATTTGTAGATGTGCAGATCCGTTCCACAAATTCCGGTCCGTTCCACGCGGATCAGTATGTCGTTTTGTGCGACCTTGGGTTCCGGCATGTCCTCGAGCCAAAGACCGCGAACAGATTCTTTTTTAACAAGAGCTTTCATCAATGATATATTTCCCGCCTACAAGCGACGTTGCAATAGTCCAGCATACTGCTAACCGGGCGTCTGAAAAGAAAGTTTTCAGACATTTCTTAAAATTGAATGCGCTGGTGCGGTATTGTACCACCCGGCGCAAACTACCTGTTCCAGCTGAGTGAGGCATCGGCTTGACTGATGCGATTGACTCCCTGCGGCGGCGGAGAGGGTCAGCTGCTGCGTGGCCAGCGTGTCAGCGGAATGCTCAGCAGCAGGAAGCCACCGCAGAGCGCGACAAACCAGTCGCCATGACGGGTGTAAACGCTTTGCTGCCGCGTCCATTGCCTGAACTGCGAAAGCGTGTAGCTCCCGCCACCGCGGAAGTAGATACTGCCGTGCTCATCGTAGAGCACATCGCGCACCGTGCCATAGGCATCAATCCAACCACTCCAGCCGCCATTGCCGCAGCGCATCACCGGCCGCCGGTTTTCCACCGCCCGCAGCACCGAGTGTGCCGCATGTTGGACAGCCCCACCCTCTTCACCATACCAGGCATTATTGGTGGCCACGAAAAAGACCTGCGCACCGGCGCGGGCACTCTCACGCGCCAGCGCCGGAAAGATATCTTCATAGCAAACCAGCGACCCGATTTTCAAGGTCCGCTGCTTGATCTCCAAGTCGATCAGCGCGGGCTCCGCACCGGGCTGGAAGCTCCCGTCCAGCGGGACAAACTTTTCAACCACCCGGTCAAACGGTTTGGGCACGTATTCGCCAAAGGGCACCAGCTCGCGTTTCCGGTAAAAGACCTCGCCCAGCCCCGCAGTCGGATCAACCAGCAGCACCCCGTTAAACCAGTGATCTTCTGCGGGAATATAGGCAAGCGCGCCCATTAGAATGGGCTTATGGATTTCCTGCACGAGCCGCAGGGCCCGCGCCTCCATGGTGGGATAGCCGATGACCGGCCAGGGTGCCGCCGCCTCGGGCCACAACACAAGGTCGTTCTCCAGGCTGGCCACAAAGCGCGTCTGCCGCTCCAGCACTTCCAGGTTTTGAATCTCGCGGTCGCTGTCCCACTTTACGTCAGGGGGAATGTAGGGCTGCACCACGCCGGCAGTAAACAGTTCCTCAAAGGAGCCCGGCTGCGGCAGGCTGGAGAAAAAGACATAAATACAAAGTCCCAGCAGCCCCATTCCGAAATACAGATCCGGGCTGAACCAACCGGTCCACATCCTGTGCTCTTTTTGCACAAAACGATGGCGCAATGTCTGCGCCATACAGCAGTTAAAGAAAATCAGCACAAAGGACACCCCGTAGGCGCCGGACCAGGCCGCGATCTGCAACACCACCGGACGCTCCCACTGGCTCAGCGCCAGCGGAGCCCAGGGGAAGCCCCAGATGAACCAGGTGCGCAGCCACTCCAACAGCACCCACAAGCCCGCCAGCCCGGCAAAGCCCAGCATCCGTGCCGCGAAACTGCGCCCGGACAAGCGGGGCAGCAACACCCGCGCACTGCCCACCCATAAAACGAAAAATCCCGCCAGCACCGCACTCAGCAAAATCGTCCCAATCCAGGTGACATGCCGCAGCCAGATTAAAATTGCCAGCCAGCTCAACCAGCCCGTCGCAAATGGGAGCAACCAGCCACTCTTCCCGGTCGGCCGCGTATGCAGCCAGAGCAGCAGCGGCACAAAGGCAATATAGGCCGCCTCGGCAAAGTCAAAGGGCGGGATCGAGAGCACCCACAGCAGCGCGGTGGATGCGGCCGCCAAAATTCCCCAATAGAGCTGCGGATGCTTCATAGTGCGATGATTATGACCGTGGGGGAAATAGCCGCAATAGCGGCGCGAATCCCGTAAATGCTGGCAAGGACTGCAATGCCGTCAAATGGATAGTGCGTTTACCGCCCGGTGCCATGCAATTTTAAGTGCGGGCTAAGCTTTATTCGGGTAGCGCGGCCGCGTCCCGCGGCGCACCTTGCGGCTGTGGTGTTCTGGAAGTGTTGGGGTCTGGTCTTGGAGGCTTGGCTCTACGAACGCTCCTGCGGTGCGGGGACGCACCTGCGCTACCTGAATGTAATAAAGATTAGCCCACACTTAAAATTGCTTTTATTGCCCGGCGGGGAATCCCGCCCGTTCGGGGTATTGCCGGATAAATTCCAGGAAGATGTCTTTGGCCACCGGTCCGGCCGTGGAGCCACCGTGAAAGCTGTCGGTGGCGCTCGCACCTTCAATCATCACGGCAACCGCAATCTGCGGATTGTCAATCGGGGCGCACCCGATAAACCAGGCGAGATTGACCTCCTGACCATGCGCCCGGAAGTCCGCAGTGCCGGTTTTTCCAGCGATGCGCAGGCCCTCGATCTGCACCAGCCGCCCGGTGCCATCGGGCCCCACGACCCGTTCCATTCCGGTCCAGATCATACGCCATTCATCTGCATCCAAGCCGATCGCTTCACCGCCATGATCCACCGCCCCGGCTTCTTCTGCCGACAGCGCGCGCAAGGTGGGGCGGGTGCGGGTCTCGCCGCGTGCCAGCGAGGCCATAAAAGTCGCCATCTGCAACGGGGTCACCAACAGAAAACCCTGTCCAATGGCGGTGTTGGCGGTATCTCCCGGCACCCAGCCCACACCGATCTGTTCACGTTTCCAGGCCTTGCCGGGCACCACGATGCGACTGGTTTCAAAGGGCAGCTCGATGCCCGTCTTTTCGTTTAGTCCGAAACGCTTGGCCTCGGCACTCAGCACGTCGATACCCATGCGCAGTCCTTCGGTATAGTAATACACGTTGCAGCTGCCTTCGATCGCGGCCACAGTATCGACTTCGCCGTGACCATAACGGGCATGACAGCGGAAAATCCGGTTGCCGACCCGGTAAACCCCGCGGCAGTTGTGGCGCGTCTCCGGCCCGATGGTGCCGGCCCGCATCCCGGCGATTGTAGTGAGCAACTTAAAGGTCGAGCCCGGCGGATAGGAGAGCTGCACGGTGCGGTCCAACCAGGCACCCTGTTCGTTGATGGCGTCAAAGGTTGTGCGCGGGATAAACGGGCTGAGTTCGTTCAGGTCGTAAGTCGGATGACTGGCCAGAGCCAACAGCTCCCCGGTCTGCACATCAATTGCAATCGCCGCTCCTTTTCGCTCGCCCAGCGCGGTTTCTGCCACGCGCTGCAGGTCGATATCGAGGCTGGTGATGAGATCGCCTCCCTGCTGCGGGGCCACCATGTCGAGCCGTGTGTCCTGAAACCCGAGCGGATCCACCCGCCACATCTCGGTCCCGGCACTTCCGGAGAGCAGCTCGTTAAAACTCCGCTCCAGGCCGGTTTTGCCGATCTGTTTTTTAAAGGTGAAGGTCTTGATTCCGTCATCGGGAAACTCCGCCGGATCGGGGTTGACGCTCTGCACGTAGCCCAGCGCGTGTGCGGCGGCGGATGCGTAAGGATAATAACGGGCCGTCCCGGTATGGACTTTTATCGGCGAATCCACTGGCACCTGCTCCACCAGGCGGGCATACTGATCCGGACTCAGATCCTCAACCAGCGGCAGCGGGAGCAACAGCTGTTCATTGAAGTGCCGGATAATCCTGCTGGAGGATACGCGATCATCACGCCCGGTGATGCGGTTGATTTCATCAATGTAGCGCTGGATCACATTCTGCCGGGCGACCCACTGCAACTGGTGGTAGTCGGGCAGTGGCGGCTGATCCAGCTGCTGTGCTGGCGGCGTTGCCTCATAGCTCTCCCACAGCCGGGCCCGCTCCGCCCGAATGATCGCAGAATACTCCTGCCGGAACTCCGCCCGTAAATCATCCAGATACACTACCGCAGAATAATGGGCGCGGTTGCCCACCAGCAGGTTGCCCTTGCGGTCATAGATATTCCCACGCGGACCGGGCATCAGGATGCGTCGCTCGGTCTGCCGCTTCTCGATCTCCTCATACTTTCTACTGGCGACCAATTGGCGCCAGCCCAGCCCCGCCAGCAGCACCAGCCCCGCCGCTATGATGATCCAGAACAAAAACAGAATGCGCGGGTTATCGCCCCGGTGCACATCGAACTGGCTCATAACAAGGGCAGATCCTCCGGCTCTGTTTCCAGCTGGCAAATCTCAAAAAGCAGCCGCTCCAGCTGGTAAAACCAGGGCGCCACCACCAGCAGTGCCAGATGGGAGGCGCACAGGGTCGTCAGCACCTGTATCCAAAAACTTGCTACGCCAAAATGCGGACGCCCCAGCGCCAGCGTCAGTGCCACGATCAGCCACAAGTTGACCAGATGCCCCAGCAGCAGGGGATGATAGTTGTGCTCCGGACGAAAGCGGCTCCGCAGGAAAAAAATGGCGGCGCCCGCCAGCAGCAGTAAGCCGGTAAAAAATCCGAACGGTGCGCGCAGCACGGCATCCAGCCACAGCCCGGTCAACAGGGTGCAGATAAAATAGGATTGATGCCGCAGGTAGAGCGCCGGCAGGACCACCAGCGGCCCCAGCAACAAGAAATAAACCGGCCACGCCGAGAGAGCCGAGTTCACCAGTTGACTCAGGTAAATCAGGAGCACGTTCGCACCGAACAGGACAATTGCACGCGGATCAAGGAGCATGACTCTCCACCTCAAGCGGGTTCAACGGGATCAGGACGGCCACTTCGTGCAGACTCAGCAAATCCGGGTCCAGCAAGACCTGACCGGTTTGAAAGATCCCCGTCACGCCCGGCTCCAGCCAGGTCACCTGACCGATCGCCAGGCCGGGGGGAAAGGTTCCGCCCAGATGGGTCGATACCAGCCGGAGCGGCTCCTGGGTAGTGACCACCAAATCCTGCGGCGCATCGCTCACCCGCCCCACCGGGTCACCAAAGCCGGACTGCGGCAGCCCCTGGTAAACCACCGGCCGCGGATCCCCCTCAAACTGTGCCGCCATGCGGAAATTCGGACTCGTAATCAACTCCACCCGGCTGGTGAAGGCATTGACTTCGACCACCCGCCCCACCACACCACCGGCGAAGACCACCGCCGCGCCTGCGGGGATCGCGTGGTCGCGGCCCTTGCGCAAAATAAGGTGTTGCCACCAGGCGTTCACATCACGGCGGATCACCCGCGCCACTTCGTAGCGGTATTCCCGGCGGCTGGGGAGATCCAACAAAGACTCCAGGCGGCTGATTTCCGCCTGCAGTGTTTCCGCCCGCTGTGCGTTAAACTGATAATAGGACTTTGCGCGGGCAATTTCCTGACCGGCGATTTCCAGCTCGCGCTTGGAGTGCATCCGCCGCCCCCAGAAGCCTTCCAGATCCTCCAGATAGGAATTGGCCACCCAGGCCGGTGCCTGAAACTCGGTGAACCCGGCTTTTAAAAAAACCTTCACCCCGACCGGCACAATCCACCACGCCAGGAGAAAGACGCCCAGGGCGACTAACGGCTTATACTTATCGAGGCGTAGTTTCGCCACGTCGCAGAATTAGTTTTTAGGAGCCCCGGTCAGGTCCTTGAGCAAAAAGGCCAGTTCGTGGAGCACCATGCCGGTGCCGTTCGCCACCGCGCTGAGCGGATCGTCGGCAATGATGACCGGCAGCCCGGTTGTATCGCTCAGCATTTGGTCGAGGCCCTTGATCATCGCACCACCACCGGCCAGGAAAAATCCCCGGTCCACCAGGTCGGCAGACAGCTCGGGCGGGCAGCGCTCCAGCGCGTTGCGCACCAGATCGCCAATCGCTTGAATCGTATCCGACAGCGCTTCGCGGATCTCCTGCGAGGTAATGGTAATCGTCTTGGGCAGCCCGGCGACAGAGTCTCGGCCGCGCACCTCCATCGAGATTTCCTCTTCCAGCGGAAAGGCGGAGCCAATCCGGATCTTGATCTCCTCGGCGGTGCGTTCCCCGATCATTAAATTATAGGCCCGTTTCATGTAATTGACGATCGAACTGTCGATCTCATCGCCACCCACCCGGATACTTTTGGTATAAACCACACCCGCCAGGGAAATGATCGCCACCTCGGTGGTGCCGCCACCGATGTCCACAATCATGTTGGCAGCCGGTTCATCAATCGGCAGGCCCACCCCGATGGCCGCCGCCATCGGCTCTTCCAGCAGGACCACGTCGCGGGCACCAGCCCGGATCGCAGAATCCTTAACCGCGCGGCGCTCCACCTCGGTGATCCCGGAGGGAACCGCCACCACAATACGCGGCGCTACGAAGGTCTTCTTGCGGTTCACCTTGTTGATAAAGTAGCGCAGCATCGCCTCGGTGATCTCGAAATCGGCGATAACGCCGTCCTTCATCGGGCGGATGGCGGTGATGTTACCGGGCGTGCGGCCCAGCATCTTCTTCGCATCCGAGCCCACCGCGCAGACCTTTTTGGTCGAAGTATAGATCGCGACCACACTGGGCTCGCGCAGGACGATACCCTTTTCCTTCGCAAATACGAGCGTATTTGCGGTTCCCAGGTCGATACCGATATCATTAGAGAGAAAGCCGAACACGCCCTTTTTGTTGGTCCAATGATTTTGAATGTCAATGAATTAGACGAGTTTAACTTGCGAAATATCGGACTGTGCCGCGCCATGCCGCACGAGATGCTCCGCCCGCCGGGTCACCCGCTGGTGCTCCTCGACCGAGGTGATGCCTGCCGCGACTTTTTCCCAGCCCACCTCGCGCAGCGGCCGCCAGCCCTCGGAACGGGCCATTTCCCGCAGCTTGGCCAAGGTCAATCCGGGCTGAATCAGGTCAGTCATCCGGTCGCTTAAATAGAAAAACTCGTAGATCGCCTCCCGCCCGCGGTAACCGCGCCCGCCGCATTCGACACAGCCCGCACCACGCATTGATCGCACTTCCGCTGGCTGCAGTTTGAGTGCGGCCGCCATTTCTGCCCGCAGCACCGGATCCTCCAGCGTCTCCTCGCGTGCGCAGTTGCGGCAGTTCAGCCGCACCAGCCGCTGGGCGATACTGCAGATCAGCGAGGACGCGACGAGAAAGGGCTCGATCCCCATATCAATCAAGCGGATCACTGCACTCGGGCTATCATTGGTGTGCAGGGTCGAAAGCACCAGGTGCCCGGTCTGCGCGGCGCGAATCGCAATTTCCGCCGTCTCCTGGTCGCGGATTTCGCCGATCAACACCACGTCCGGATCATGCCGGAGAATCGAGCGCAGCCCGGAGGAAAAAGTCAGCCCGATATCCGGGCGCACCTGCATCTGCGAGACTCCACCCATCTGATACTCCACCGGGTCCTCCACGGTAATGATTTTGCGCCCCTCATCGCGTGAATGTTGCAGCGCGGTGTAGAGCGTGGTCGTTTTGCCGCTACCGGTCGGTCCGGTCAGCAACATCATCCCCTGGCTGAGCCCCATTACTGCCTGGATCGACTCCTGCTCTCCGGGCGGCATACCCAGCCGCTCAAATTCGAGGCTCAGGTCGTCGCGACTGAGGACGCGCAGGCAGACGGATTCACCCAGGCGGGTGGGCAGGATCGATACCCGCAAATCATAGCGGCGACTGCCCCGCTTCATCGCAATCCGGCCATCGTGGGGCAGCCGGCGCTCGGCGATATTCAAGCCGGCCATCACCTTGAGCCGCGAAACGATCGCGCCGTAGAGCTCCTGCAAACCGGACGGCACCGGGATGTCCTGCAGGATTCCGTCGATGCGGTAGCGCAGCCGTATCCGGTCTTCATACGGCTCCATGTGGATGTCGGTCGCACCGAGGCGCAGCGCCTCGTGCAGGATTTGGGTCACGAATTTGGAAATCGAGGCATCATCCCCGCCCGGCTGAGGTTCTTCCTGATCCTGGCTGTGCTCAAAGGTCAGGGCTTCCTCCGATGCGGGCAGCCCCCGGTCTTCGCGCAGCTGCTGGATCGTCTCCGCCCCCAGACCGTAAAAGCGCTCGATCCCGGCCCGGATCTCGCTTGGCGTTGCCAGCACCGCCCGCAGCCGCTGCCCCAGCGCCAGCCGTAGATTCGAGAGCATCGCCGCAGTCGGCGGATCTGCAAATGCCAGCGTCAATAAGCCCTCCTGCTCCTCGACCGGAAAGACCGTGTAACGCAGCACGATCTTAACCGGCACGCGCTCGCGCACCTGCGGCGGCACCGGCAGGCCCTCAATTTCCCGGTAGGCCAGCCCGTGCAAGGGTGCCAGCGCACGATAGGTTTCCTGCTCGGATGCCAGGTTCAACTCGATAATGGCGCGGTGTAAAGGCAGACTCTGGCGGTTGGCCCGGCGCCGCGCCAGCTCCAGTTGACGCGCACTCAGCACTCCCTGAGCCAACAGGGCACTGCCAATATCATGTGATTTTTTTTGCGGGGCGTGCGGCATTCCCGGTTACTATGGCGGCTATTTCAGCGGCACTTCGAGACTTTTTTTCTGGTTGAAGGGAAAGGCGCGGCGCGGCGCGGCATCCTGTTCCAGAATCAACTCATTGCCCTGGACTGCGGCGATCGTCCAGTTCGCTACCAACTCCGTGCCGACCGGATACAGCCCGGTGACATTGTCCACTTCGATGTAAACAAAAGCTGCGCCGCTGCTGGACCGGTAGAAGCCCCGATAGACCAGCGAAATTTTGCGCGTCACGGGCGGCGGGGGTGCCACCGGCTCGGGCTTGGCTGCGACGACCGGTGCTGCCGCCGGCTCCATCGCTTTGGCCACGGCCACCGGGTCCACAAAGGGATTCTGTTCCACATCAATCCCGGCAAGACGCGACTGCCCTCTGCCCAACAAGGCGAAGCTGCGCGGCGAAAACCAGTTGCCCTGCAACTTGGGAACGTCTTCGGACGCGGGCTCGGCATCCGCCTCCTGCGGACGGACTAAATCAACCAGCACCACAACCAGCAAGCCGCCGGCAAAGCAGATTGCCAGTAAGTTCAACACAGTCACTCGCGCGGGCATTTCCATCAGAAAACTTGGTCGCTAACTATGAATCCGGTCAGCCGGGTGTCGAGTATCACCTGCTCCGGATCGTCGGCGCGCTGAAGGTCTAGTCGATCAATGCTGTAAGCTTTTTCACCCAACGAGTTCTCCGTTTGCTCCGCACCGGGCAGAGAAGCGTTGAGAAACACCGCCAGCGCAGCAGCTGAGCCCTGCACCTTCAGGTGGAGCTGCAGCTGGAAGAGAGTGCCTTCCGATACAGATGTCGCGCCGAGGAGTCGCAACGGCAGTGCCTCGATTTGCTCGACTTGCAAATTCTGTCCACTCGACAGCAGTGCTGTCATCACGTGGTTGAAAAACTCCAGGTGCAGCCACAGCAGCTCCGGCCGATCTGTGGCTGCATCATAAGCCGGTAAGCCGGCAAACAAATCCGCCGGTAAACTTGCCCCGTGTGCGCGCGCCAGCTGGGTTAAACTTTGCTGAATATCGAAGCGCCGCTGCTCAAACTCCAATACCCGAAAAGGCGAGCTGAGCAGATAATCCATCTCCGGGTGGAAGGTGATCTGCGCGGAAAGTCGCCCGGCCAGTTGGCGCACCCGTTCGAGCTTTGAGCGCACATATTTGAGCGCCTCGCCGGGGTTTTCGGAGTATCCGAAACCGGTGGCTGCAATTTGCTGGTGGGCATCCAGTAGATCGCTTTCCAGCTCGGTCATTCCACGGGTCGCCGGTCGAAAGAACAAAAGATAGATGCTCAGGCTATAGATGCCCAGCACCAGCATCATGGCAGTCCTGAACCAGCGGGCGTAGCCACCCGGGCGGCCTGCTGCCGCAGCCAAGCCGTTACCCGGCCTCACCGTCCGGCTCCTTTCCGGGCCGGACGCGGCGCAGGTGCAACGGCATCAGCCAAGGTCAACAGCAGCGCATAGGCCTCGTCTGTCTGCGGCAACCCCTTCGCCGACAGCGCCGACTCACGCCCACCCACCAGCCGATCAACGTTTGCGAAATAGTCGTCCTCCCGCAAGCGCCCGGCAATATCGCCCAACACTTGAAGTTGCTCTGCCTGCTCCCCAGGCACCGACAACTCGACGACAAATGCCTGGGGCGGTGCAGCTGCCTGTGGATCCTGCGCGGCGGCTGCCCGGTCGGTTGCCGCTGACTTGCTGAATTTAGCACTTGCGGGCCAGTCGGAGGCCGCCACCAGCCCTTGAAAATAAGTCTCCCGATCCACAAATCGGATTAGACTGAAGTCGAGTTCCTGCTGCACCAGCTGGATCCTCCGAAAGGTTTCCAGGCTATTCAGCGACTTCAGCCGCCCCAGCACAATCGGCTCGATCCGGGCCGCCAATTGATCCCGCTGCTCCAGCAATTCGACCGCAGCCCTGACTTCCACTAGCGTCGTTTGCGCCTGGCGCGTCGCGGCAGCCACGCTATTCACCCGGCGCTGCTGCTGTATGCTTGCGGCCGTTAGCACCACCGCGAGCACCACGAACACCGAAAGCACTCCGGTTTTCAAGCGCTCCAGATTCAAGCGCCGCTGTCGCATCTTTGCCAGTGCCTGCGGCAGAATCGAACCCTGCAGCCCGCTGATACCCGCCGCCATCAACACCGCGCCGTAACCGGGAGTCCATACCGGTGCAGCTGCTGCGTCGTCCGGTTGCGGCAATATCCAGGTGGCTCCGCCGCCAGCCGCCAGCGTCTGCTGCAACCCGCGCAGCGCCGCATAGCCGCCAAACAGGTGCATCTCCCGACTGCCGCTGCTGCTGTCCTCCGGCATGCCAAATTCGCCGCGCCATTCCTCAACTTGCCGCTCGATCCGCTCGCGCCAGAGGCCCACCTCCGCCTGCAAGACCCTGCCATAGTCCGGGTCTGCGAAAGGATCGTCCTCGAAAAGCCGCATTTCAACATCTTCAAATGGCTCGCCGCTGGATTCCACCAGCGCATCCGTCCAGCGCTCGCCGCCACCCGCCAGGCTGGTCATCTGCACCGGCTCGCCGCGCTGGAGCCGCACCAGCGTGGTTTGCGTCGCCCCGATATCCACCAGATAAGCGTCTTGCACCCCGGGATGCAGCTGCGTGAATGCCGCCACCAGCGCGTTGCCAACCGTGGTCACTGCCTCAATGCGCAGGCCCTGTCCGAGCAATGGCGCGAGCTGGCGGCTTAACTCTTTTTCTTTGGCCACGCTAATCCATTGCGGACCCGCGTAGCCGCCGAAAGGCTTGAGCGGGTGGCTGTCATAAACGCAGCGCTCCGAGCGCAAACCGATCAACTCCAGGATGTCCGCTTCAAATTTATCCAGCCGTTCCCCCGCCGGACGGCCGGGCAAATCCATGATCTGCGACACCGCCGTGCTCTGGGGCAAGACCACCGCCAGTGGATGCGCCACATCCGGACGCAGTACCCGTCCAATCGCCGTGCCGATTTCCTCCCCGGACAACAGGCCTTCCGCCTGAATGTCAATCAACTGCGAGCCCGACTCGCGCACAGTCCCGTGCTGGAGCTCATAGCGGGCACACTTGATCCAGCGTCCCCCGAGATCCACGACTGACCAGGTCTGTTGTTGTGTTGCTAGCATGTATCCACAAACGCTCCGGCGATCCTCCATTTAGTTCCGGTAAGCTGGCATGTCTAATTCTGGGTGCGGATAAATTCTCCCGTGTCGGATAGCAGGGTTGCCGTGACAAATACCAGCAGGTAGCGCGGCTGGTCCACTTCCGTACGGTTGCGGAAGGCCGCGCCGATCACCGGCAGATTGCCCAGCAGCGGCACCGACTCGACAAAGGTGCTGCGGTTGCGCTCCATCACCCCGCCCATCACGACGGTCTCGCCGGATTTCACCACTGCCCGGGTGGCCAGTTCCTGGTTGCGCGATTCCGGCAGGCGGATGTCGAAGGAGCTGACCAACTCCCCACTTTCATTGCGGTCGCGCACTTCGGCAAATGTGACCAGCTCCACTTCGCTGGTTACTTTGGGCGCCAGTGCCAGCATAATGCTCTCACCATCGCCGCCGATACTGGCCAGCACCTCCAGCGAAACTCCCGACACGATTTTAGTCGGTTTCCCCTTGGGCACGAGCGTCGAGCTCGATGTGCGCTCCAGGATGGTTTGCGAGACGGTATATTCCTCATAGTAATACTGCGTCTTGCCGTCGGTAATCAACGCCGGGCGGTTGTTCAGCACCGTTAGCCGCGGTGCGCTCAGCGTCTCGCTCTCGCCACTTTGTTCCAGCGCATTCAAGGTAACCGAAAGATTCTCGCGGGAAAATACATTGGTAAAAGTCTCCTGTAGGCCCAGCCCCACTTCGTTGCCAAAACCGGTAAAGTCCAGTGGCACCCGATCATCAACCGCCGGGCGGCCCGTCTCCCAGGTCGCCCCCAGCTGTAAAAACGCCGCCTGGGTGACCGTGATAAAGCGGGCCTCGATCAACACCTGCTGGACCGGACGGTCGAACTCTTCGATGATGCGCTCCAAGGTGGCCAGCTGCTCGCGGGTGCCCCGCGCCACGATGACGTTGCGCTCGTAATCAATCATAAAATCCGAGCCCGCAAAAAAACGGCTGATGGCCAATTCGATCGAGGGCTCCCGCGCAGTCGAGTCGTTGACAAATTGCGACACCTTCTCGGTTTGCTTCTCGGTCACCACGTCCTTCTTCTTCTCCGTTACCCGTTCCACCTCGCTGGCTCCGAACTGGGCCGGCATAATGAAGCCCTTGCGCAGCCGGTAGAAACGGGTTTCCTCTGCCTGCGCCACCCCGCTCTTGCCGTCTACGATCCAGATAATTTCGTCACCGACCTGAAAGCGCACGTTCATGTTGCGCGTCACATAGTCCAGAAATTCCCGCAGTGGCGCGTCTTCGATATTCACGCTGAGTGTTTGCTGGAAAGCCGGCAGCGAACGGTCCGCCACAAAATTCAGCCCCTCCTGCTGGCCGAGTGTGAAGATAATTGTCTCCAGGCTGACCTTGTCCAACTGCAGCGATACCCGCCTCTCCAGCAGGCTTTCCATCCGCCCCGGCACGGATTTGTGATCGATCAACTGCCCCTTGCGCATAATCGTCCGATTGAATGAATCGGGCACCAGCAACTGATTCTTCGCATCTTCAAAAGCCTTGCGCGTGGTGCTCGATATCGGCAGGTCCTTGCGCTTCGGGTCGGTCGCCACGCTCTGCAAGGTCGGATTGAAACGCTCTGACTCGGGGGCGGCGTTCGCGATCTGCCGCTCCAGGGCGTATTGGCGCTGCTTTTCATACTCCACTTCCAGCCAATTATACACGCGGTCCACCGAGGCATCTTGCGGGGCCTTGGCATAGAGTGCCGCCATCTGCTCCCGCGCCTGTTCCCACTCCCCGCGCGGGATGAGGCGCAGCACCGCTTGCAGTTCTTCTTCGTGCGGCCCCAGCGAGCCGGAGTCGGGCGAAAACAGTACCGGGTATTCGCTGGAGGATCCCAGAGTCCGGCAGCCGGTCGGCAGCCACAGCAGCGAGAGCAACACTGCGCCGATAAAACACGGCACCGCGCGTGCTTTATGAAAAATAGGGAAAGTCATGGGGAATCGAAATCTGTAGCAGGGGTCCATGAAAAGCAATACGCTTCGCAATACCCGCTTCAAACTAAACCGCAATCTTGAAAAAGATCCGCTTGCCGGCCTGGAAAATCTGGTCGCCCTGGGGCGGAGTCATTTCGCGGTTGGGATCCAGCTGCTTTTCCCCGTCCACTTTTACCCCGCCCTGCTGCACCAGCCGCCGGATGGCTCCCTTGCTTTCAAATAGCTCGGTCTGGGCCATAATCTCAAACAGCGGGGCACTCGCGGCATCGCCCAACAAATCATACCAGGTAAATACCGGCATGTCATCCGGCAGCTTGTGCTGGGAAAAAACCTGCTCGAATTGCTCCAGTTCATAGCGGGCCTCGCCCATCGAGTGGAACTGCCCAACCAGCGAGGTGGCCAGATGTTTCTTGGCCTCCATCGGGTGGCCTGCCTGCAGTTTTTCAATAGGCTTTTTGTCGAATTCCAACAGCAGCCGGTAATAGTCCCACATGGTCTCGTCGCTGATCGACATGATTTTACCAAACATCTCCTTGGCGTTGTCGGTGAACGCGATGTAGTTGTCCGCGCTCTTCGACATCTTTTTCACTCCGTCCAGACCCACCAGCAGCGGCATGGTGATCACCGCCTGCTCTAGCTTGCCGGCATCTTTTTGCAGGGCACGGCCCACCAGCATGTTGAAGAGCTGGTCGGTGCCGCCGATCTCAACATCGGCATTCAAGACCAGTGAGTCGTAGCCCTGGATCAATGGGTAAAGAAATTCGATGATCGAAATCGGCGCATTACCGGCATAGCGTTTGGCGAAATCATCGCGCTCCAGCATGCGGGCCACCGTCATCTTGCGCGCCAGCTTGAGGCAGTCTTCGAAGCCCATCTGGTTAAACCATTCACTATTGTAGCGGACGGTGGTCTTGTGTTCGTCCAGCACCATGAAGGCTTGCTCCAGGTAGGTTTCGGCATTCTCGACGATCTCTTCTTTCGTCAAGGCGGGACGGGTATTGGAGCGCCCGGAGGGATCGCCGATAAGCGTCGTGAAATCGCCGATGATCAGGATGGCTTCATGCCCGAGATCCTGAAACTGGCGCAGTTTGTTAAACACCACCAGATGCCCGAAGGTGAGGTCCGGGCGGGTGGGATCGACCCCGAGTTTGACGCGCAGCGGGCGGTTGCCGTGCATGCGGTCTTCCAGTTCGGCCTCGCCGATAATCGTTTCGGTATTGGTGCGGATTGTTTCGATCAGGCTCATTTGTAACAGCAGTCAGAAGTCGGAGGACAGGGATCCGATGCGCGGCACCCCCGTCATTAACTATAAATTGGGCGCATCCATGCCCCGGTAAAGGATAAAAGCGGACGGCTAGCGAATCGTGATGTAGGGCTCAATCGG